>Ga0153993_100343_pt1 | contig 17287 bp, 16 predicted proteins | sample TSNC077MetaG_FD_104706 | JGI IMG/M metagenome (GOLD analysis project Ga0153993, IMG submission 104706) | Attine ant fungus gardens microbial communities from North Carolina, USA - TSNC077 MetaG | ecosystem: Host-associated > Fungi > Mycelium > Unclassified | place: USA: North Carolina, Lumber...
GTACTTCGGGGACACACCTGTGTATACCCTCATCATGTTGCTTTTCCAGCAACTCTTAGCCTTTCCTGCTTATTTGAGTGAGACTCTTGATTTGTACCCATTTCACATCTTATTCTATCTTAGCATTCAATGTATCTGGCCAGAAGTCGTATCCAAAGTGGACCAACCATTTCAACCGTATTTCATCTCTCAAATTCAGAAGTACGTGGGAACTCACGCGGAATTTTCATAGCGGACTCGATCTTGTTTTCCAAGGAGCAACGCAATGCAGTAACATTGTCCAACATTGGCATTGTTGTGATGGTTTGTGCCGTAGATTGGGCTTCTGCCCAGTTTGGCATCTGGAACGTCATCAAATACTATGGTATTCCTTGGCTAGAAGTGACACACTGGTGTTCGTCGTTTCTGATTTCGGTTTGCTATTTACTAATAGACTCGATACAGTTATTATGATCACCTATCTCCATCATACTGCACCCGACATTCCTCATTACAGAGGCAAGACGTGGAATTTCCAACGTGGAGCAGCTGCGACTATAGACAGAGATTTTCTAGGTTGGCAGGGAAGGTTTTTCCTCCACGACGTTGCACATTACCATGTGATCCATCATGCAAGTTTGATAATGAATCCTCTCCCTTTGATCATTGCTGAACACAGCTCGAATAGTTTTTCCCCAAGATGCCATTCTGCGAGTACTTTCTAATGCGGCTTACTGCTTTCTAACCTTATTTCCAGATCATGGGCCTGAAGCCACAGCCCATCTAAGAAACTTCATTGGACATCATTATAGATTTTCCGATAAGTCAGTCTTCAAAACCCTTTGGGAGACATATAACCAGTGTCAATTCGTGGAAGATGAAGGTTCATAGTTTTGTTCTGATAAGTAGCGATTTTGCTAATCCAGTCACAGGACAAGTCCTATTTTACCGTGATAGGTCTGGTCGTTCCACTATGAAGTCTGCTATTTGATTGCTACATATCTAAGCACAAGTGGTCTGGCAGCGTGTATTGTAGGTTTCAATAAAAGGTTTTCGATATCAGACAAGTTTCGCACATTTGGCATTTGAAAAATTTTTCTGTTTGCAGCAACCCTCTGATGCGAAGTCTTCCATGTAGGCATGTCTGGCTGCAAGCACAAAGTACAATTATAGCTTCCAGCCCAATTCACACCAGAAGTAGTACATACCCGCGCCACACGCAAGTATGTGAACAATCATGTATGCCGTAATTGTATGCACTACGATAGTTACGTGAGTACGTCACCATGGATCCAGGTCCGCCATGACATCACAAAGATCTTGAGCTATGTTTGCGCTGATAACTTTTTCGAATGAGATAACCAAGGAAGGAAATATCCAGCCTCAGAATTCAGTCTCAAGGATAAATTAAGGTTCAGGGAAGTGTAACATGACGTCTGGGAAGTCGAACCTTTATCTGACAATCTCCACTAATCAAAGTCTGATGATCAATGTCCAATGCCTTTTGCGAGTAACTAGAAAAACTTTTTAAGTAGGCTGGTACTATAACGGTGACAGATGCGATAGTGAAAGGGGTCCTCATGAAAATTCCTATTGATTTCTCATCCTCACATTGAGATCTCAACTTGGTATCAAACCTAAAAAAACTGCTAAAAAAACTGCTCCGCCTCATGACAAAGATTTGTCATGCCCACTGGATAGACCCTGATTCACCTCGAGACAGTGGACTGCGGTTTCCAGAAGCGTGGATTGCAGTTGTAGGTCACGTTTTCCCAACGATTGCGCCTCTTCATTTTTGATCCAGTGAATCCAGCCAGATGTTTGAATCATTTCTATCCTTCCAGTATAAGATATCCCCTAAGAAGCGAACCTGAGGTTCAACATGTTCTGTAGCTTGCGCAGAAGTGCAACACACCTCCATCGTCAACATGATGGCAAGCAGACATATTTTTCCATAAACTCTCGAACACAGGCTGATCTGAAAATTGATAGTCGGAACCCAGTAGTTGCTTGAGGTATGAAGTTGCCTCCTCCGCATGGTCTGTCAACTAATCAGTCATGTCTCCGGGAATGAATCATGCTTATCCATACAGAAAGGCATTTTCGGAAAAAAGTGATGAATAACATGGAAATGTGCAACCTAAAAAAGCGTCAGTCCGGATTTGCAGGTAGAATGCGTGGTTTACATTGTGGAGGAAGAACCTCCCTTGCCATCCCAGAAATGGCCGATCCATTGTAGCAAGAGCCCCTCGTGTGTATGTCCACGCTCTCGAACGGTAGTGTGGTATTTTGACATCGTTATGTTGGAGAAACACAATCATTGATACCCAATGAGAAACCAACAGACATGGTATGCCATAAACCTTCATCACCGTCCCCAAACTCCAATGCTGAGCAGATAAAGAGGTGACGTAGAACGAGAACATGACAAGCAAATCGGAGACAATAATTTGAAAGCGATGATTGGGTTGGAATATTACGGCAAAAGCTAGATGATATATGAGGTAGATGAAAAAAAAACATCGCCCAAAATGCGACTGACGATTGAAGTGACTGGTCCATCTGGAGTATGAGATTTGGCCCGACACGTTAAAGAGAAGATAGCACGGGAAGCCGATAATCTGTTGGACAACCAATCGTAGTAATGCCACACAAGGCACGTCGAAAGCCGGACTCAGGCTTTCATTAGTAACACCATCATTTAATTCAGTGCGTGTCCTAGGGATCCAGCTACAAAATGTTCAAATGGGTGATTCTCATTCCGTTGGATTGGCTTACTGTTGATCCCTTTCCATATGGGCGTGGTATCGATGATGCAGCTTGTGGCTATACTTCCAACTGTAATACGGGGTCCATAGGAAAGTATGGCAAAGCTATGAAATGTCAGATGCCAACACACAGTCAAGTACTAGAGCACCTTACGATGCCTATGGAATCACACGTCATTTTCGAATTGCTGAAAGCACCATGTCCGCACTGGCTGATTTTTCAGCTTTCAACTAAAATCAACAAGGGACCAGAGACCTCATGACCAATGACCCAGATTCCAGTAAAAGCTAAGCTCTGGAACCACCAGCTGGTTTTCGATGAAGTCTTCAATCGATCGAAGTGTTCAACGTAGACTCACTACGATATCCAGATAATAGGAGAGAGGCAACTCTCTGGGAGGCCTGCACGGTAGCACCACGATTTCAACCACTCGTCAACCACGACTACGGTGTAGCCAAGGCCCAACGCCACCAAAACGTTCCTTGCTAAAGTTTTTATGCCACGGGAGGCATTAATTTCAAAGAGATGTGGTGGTATCACTGATTTGATATCGACCATGTTCCTAGGCAAAGTCAAAGCAAATTCTAGACAAGCTTGACCGATGGGAACGGACAATTTACGCGGCATTAATTTTTCGTCATGAGTCATCCTGGAGGACGAGGTTCAAAAGATACTGCGAGTTTAGCGAGGAAATGGGTGGGCTGGGCAATTTACGGGAGCGGGATTGGTAATCTGACCTATTATACCCAAAATGGTGGGGAAAGTAGATCTGTATGTTTTTGTAACAGATGTATTTGACACGCTGATTCCGATCCCATAGGGACCAGTCAAAATGGAAATCAAAAGGAAGCAGGCATGTGGGTGTGAGACCTTAGATAACCGGGACAGATATGGAATCTCCCCAGGCACCGATTGCATTGTTATCAGTTCAATCCATCCATTAGCCTCACAAAACTGGGTGACTTCCCGTAAGGATCTGAGAAAATTTGAGGATGTAGTGCACGTGTGAAATTCCAGTCTGAGAAAATCTGGGATGAATTGTGATTCCCGTAACAGGTATGATGTCACATTGTCACATTGTTAATCTTTATTCTATATCAGAGACGACATCTGTATATGGTATATGACCTTGATGTGTAATGGAGAGGATATGGTATAGTACTCTGATATCTCTAACTGAAACAGGAAAATTGACATCTAGGGAAGTCTGAGAGAGGGTTTTGCATTGTTCTCAGATGGCAACATCTAGGAAAGTCTGGGACGCCCTGAAATTTGGAATTCATGCTCGGCATCTCGGCATGGAGCAGTCTGAGAAAATCTGTGACCTCAGATTTTCTCAGACTGCTTACGGGAAGTCACCCACTATGTCCTCTAAGCCTCTCATTCTTGTAAGTAGCATTCCGGAAAGCCAAGGAAGGAGGTAACGAACACCACACAGGTGACCGGTATATCTGGTTTCCTCGGATCCCATATCGCGATTCAGTTGCTGGAAGCTGGCTATCCAGTGCGCGGGTAAATGGGAAATTTTTCATGCAAGGACAACAGCTGATCTTCGACTCTGTAGGACTGCAAGGGAAGCGAAGGCAGACATTCTCCGCGCACAGCTATTTCCCAAGTACCCTTCACTAGAGATCACTGTCGTGAATGATGTGGCGAGCGATAATCTGAAGGATGCACTCAGTGGTTTGTTTGGCTCGAGCGCGGGCGCTTTGTTCGTTGACTGATCCCGACTTGATTGGCTAGGTGTTGGTGCAGTCATACATGTTGCATCTCCGATTGCGGGGAAAGAGGCACCCCAGAAGGCATTGAAGGCAAGGGCAAATACATTCTGTTTGTGACAACCCTCCTGAGTCCTTGATAGTCTGCTCTGGATGGAACACTGAGTATTCTTCAGAGTGCTACTGAAATCGGTATCACAAAATTTGTTGTCACTGGCACCTGGGCATCCACTGCAAACCGTACGGTGCTTATCAGATCATTATCTATGAGACCGCTGATCTTCGTCACTAGCCAACACCAAGCAGGTATGGCAGGGATTAACATTTACCGAGGATTGTGAGCACCACATGCTCGCAAATAACCACTTATAGATCTCTTCCTAGCTTGGGGTCACACAACCCGTGAGGAAGTGTTGAGCGGCAAGTTAAACCCGTTAGAGGTTTATATCGCTTGCAAAATACTCACGGAACGTGCTGTATGGGAATTTGCTGCCGCCAATCCACAAGTTGATATCAGCACAAGTAGGCTTGATAATCTTTTCAGAGCGCTCGGATGCTAAAGTAAAACAGTAAACCCACCCTTCATTTATGGCCCTCTGTTGGAAGATTTTCCGGACCCATCACCGACTGGTCTGGGATCTAATAGACTGATCTACCAACTTATCAGTGGCGAGGGTGGTCGTCCTTTGCCACCGCAATTCGTCCCCTATGCTATTGACGTCCGTGATGCCGCCCGTGCTCATATCGCTGCACTAGAGTTACCTAAGGGAGCAGTCCAGAAACCAAAACGTTTCATTGTCTCCGGTGGCACAGTTTTATTGCCCAACACTATTGAGCACATCTCGAAAACCCGACCGGAACTGAAGGATAGACTTCCCTCGATTGAGAATCCTGCTTCCCTGCCGGGGCCTTTGTCCACTATCGACACAAGTCTTGCCAAGAAATATCTGCACATGACTGATCACATTTCCTTGCAGGATACCGTCATAGCAACATTGGATAGTTTGTTGAGAGTGGAAAAGACCTGGAAGAATTTGATGTGATAATGGGTATGCAAAGACATACATGTAGTAAACATATGTTCAATTGAGACATCCTGAGAATTTAAACAAGAGTTGAGGTCTATTATGGTTCTTTGCCTTCACCAGACAGGTTTGTCACGATGATAGGATAAGTCAGTGTGGAAGTTCTAGAACATATCCCTGAATCTCTACAGCATTCCAGTTTAACTATTGCTGATGACACTTTAGATGCTTATCACCAGGACAAACTGAGGTGCCACCTCAAGTTACATATAACAGTCATATCTCATATCGGAAGGACCATTCCAGTCCACTATGTAATATAACTCAGGACTGCGAGAAAGAATCTCTTAAATGAATACCCACCACATTGCCAACAATCAAGTATATGATATGGATCGCTAAGTGCCTAAAATAAGTGAAAGATGCAAACAATCAATGGCACATACTATTTCTTCTTGATGTTGACTAGTCGTTCATAGTGTTGACCCCAATAGGCCTCTGAGAGTGTGCAAGTTCAGCACTGACAAAATTCATTATTACCTAAAACAAACCTGCGGGATTAGGTTCCAGGACATCTGCTTCATTCTATGAAACAAAGATAAAATTGAGCGTGTGATTGAAATTGAGTGGCGCACCAGATAGGCACCAGAACCGGGCGTAATATTGCGAAGACTGTCCATCGATTGACTCATGTTGTGATATATGTTGTTCCGCTCGGTGGACGAGGTATCGAAGTTCCAAAAGTTTGATGCAGTTACCTGATCAGAAGTGGGAAAAGAAGGATTGAATCGCAAATTTTAGGATTTACATGCCATAGTGATGTCCTCCATGCATCAGTAAGACTGGTTCCCCCATCATCTTTAAATAGATAAGGTGTCACGGCGAAGATAAGTGGTAGAGCGGCATTGTCCATCACGGAGATCAGCGTTTTAAGAAGCTGCTCGCGACTCTGAGTAGACCGAAAATTGTCAGCTGGTATCAGTCTAGACGTCGTTATGAACGGAAGGCCGACAGGCTTTTTATGCGAAGAGTCAACCTCATTGGTCAGTAGGGATCAAAGATAACGTACCACCCCGGTATGATTCAGATATTTATCAAAGAAAACAGTCATAGAGGGCTCGATTACCAAAGAAAATGTTCCTTGTAGCCCATTTACTACAAGATCTCTGAGTGGCGCCATGGCTGTCTGTGCTTGTGATAGATCCATCAAAGGATTGACATAAATGACACTTTGGCGGGGCTAGTGGAGTGAGACAACGAACGTATGGTGGAAAAATTACCTACATTGATATATCCACCCCAGCCTGTTTCGGCATAGGCCAAGGAATTGTCAATCAAGAAAGATAATAGTTTTCGTTGATTTAAGTCAGAATAAGAGAATGTGATATTGACGCTAGATTTCTTATCAGGGAAACAGATTGGACGTGTGAGGGAAAGACTCACACAGGGAAAGATATTTGTGGATCTGCTTTCATTGTGACTTGAAGAACTACACCGAATGTGCCCCCTCCCCCTCCTCTGAGAGCAAAGAAAAGGTCAGTATTTGAACATGCATTGGCTTTCATGAGGGCACCCTCCAGTGTAACAACGTCGAATTCAAGCTAAATATCTTGTCAATATAACCGATGTATTCGATACTGTCGTACTCACTGCCCGGTCCGCTGCAAGTCCATACACATTTGCAAATGCACTATTTTACCAACACATCAGTAGACTCAACGCAGTTGACGATGAAATTGCTACCTATGTCCACCTCCCTGAAGCACGGTTTTAATGATTTCATAGAATACAAATTAAAAAAAGTATAATCACCTGGACGTAGCCACCTGCGGCACCAACAGTCGCATCCGCACCACCAGGAAGCGAAATATTCTTTTGTTCAGCAAATTTGTACAGTTCACCCTGTGAGGTGCCTGCCTATCAAATAGAGACAACCTCCGGATAATGAGCATGGTGGTGTACATAATCACTCACAGCAAATGTTACTGCAGATGTAGCCGTGTCCTTGGAACAACCTTCTGCCACGAAGTCGATCGCAAGCAAAATCTATGGGAGTTTTGATCCTTGTCAAATCATGAGCTATGGTTCTCTAACCTCTTTCAAGTTATGCATCTTAGCTAAAATCAGTGCTGGCGTTCCTTCGCGTGCTTATGGAAAGGACTTACCCAGAGTGCCAGAGAGTTTGGGGCACTACTCCGACCCTTGTAGTCATGCTACTGAAGCTGTCAGCAAGATCGTAGCAAGAGGCAAGCAGAGTCCATCTAACACCGGTATTCTTTATCACTAGAGGGACACCAGATGTTTGAGAGAACTTGAGACCAGCTTGAATATCTTCGACAGACCGCACGTCAATCTGTTGACTAAATTAGGGCATGCCTTTACAGCCAAATTTGAGTGATACGAGACATAATAATTTGGAATGCTACCCTGCTCGCAGGATCGCGGGGGAGAGAACGCAAGGGGATCCGAGCTGTCGTTAGAATCAAGAAGGCACTGCGAATTGGTTGATTGACAGGTCTCCCATTCCGTCTAAATCATCATTGAATTTATTGAACACGCTGTGGTCATAGGTATACTGACGTTCATATAAGCTGAAAACTGTGTAACACGATAAACTAGAATGCGAATTGAGAAGTATTAACTGGATTGAAGTCCAATCACTCACACCTGTCAGAATAATGGTCTTGCACGACGGAACACTGTGCTCGGTTGAAGTCGTCGCCAGTGTTCGCTATGGAAAAACAAGGCCGTGACAGAGGCACGCCGGCAAACAAACGTCCATTGACTGTGCTATTCAGTTGGGACCATTCCTTGGAAGATGGCCACGGAGAAGAAGAAATACATGCTGTCCCGAGACAGACAGCCACCACCAAGGACTTAGTGATCGTCATAAGCTGAATTCGAGTATCGTTTGTGGAATTTAAATGCTGGGAATCACCCAGCTATTCATAGCTGGGTGATTTCATCAATACTGCATTCTATTCCTGGATGATGTCCCACAGGCAATCTGAAGATAGGTCTATGTTGAGATGCATATGAGGACTTCCCAGACCTTGTCAGATGTCGGGATGTGGAAAGGCCGGCTGACCCCTTCTCGGAGCTTCCCAGATGACCGTATAGATCGGTACCATGTATAAGACCATGGTAGATGTTGGAATATCGAGCACAACACTGAAAAAGGTGAGGCTCCGTGTTCCTGATGGTCAGGCTCCATGTTCCTGATGGTCAAGGATCAGGTACTTCACTTTCAGATAGAAATGAACAGTAATAGTTAAACTCGTTGCAAACGTGCAACGAGGTTTCCCTATTTTGCTTTATCTTAGCGCAATAGAGTGAGTAGATGAAAGCAGTGATGTTTCCGGTGCTGTTTTGAGTTTGCCTGGAGAGATAGTGGCAAACCCCACACAGCCTCATTCTCAAGGTAGGCGGTGGTGAGGAAATCAAGCTAGTTTAGACGTGCGTGCGTGCTTGAATGATACCATGATCAGCAATTCCCACAGGGAGAATGTTATCCGCTTGAGAAAACAGTGGCAGATGGACAAGTACATGTCGACATAGGTTTACACACGACATTATACCCTTTTTTTCTCACGCTTCTCTCCATGTCCTCATCGTCGATTCTCCGCCCTCTAGCAGTGATCGCTGGCATAGGGAATGGTGCTGGTACTGGAGCAGCTTCGGCGTGAGTTCTGGGATAGCTCGCTTGCGACCATCCCTTTATGTTCATAAGTCGCTTGTTTGCGAGACAGGGCTATAGCATCGCCTTGATTGCTCGTTCCAGAGGCGATTCGTTGACTAAACTAGTCGATGAGATTAAAGAGACTGGTGGCGATGTATAGAAATATCTTATATCTTCGTACCACCCGGACTCACCGGAATGCATATCTAGGCCGCGGCGTTCCCGATACCTTCCTATGCTGCTGATGCAGTTGCATCTGCATTTGCCAGCATTCGCGAGCACTTCTCCGCTGGGTCCTATATCTTGCGTGTAGCCATATTTAATGCAACACATTTGGTCTACAAACCTTTCCTCGAAGTCTTACCGGAAGATGTCCACTTGGCTCTCGAGAATAACACTGTTGCCGCTTTCGCGTTTTCACATGCAGTCATATCTCAGTTCAAAACCAATCCACTGAATGCCGAAGGAAAACGTGGCACCTTGATATTTACAGGTGCTACTGCGAGTATCAGGGGCAGCTATATGTTCAGTGCATTCTCCGCAGGCCATTCGGCAAAACGTGCCCTTGCTCAAAGTTTGGCTAAGGAGTTTGGCAAGGATAACATCCATGTATGTGTTCATTGGAGTATCCTTTTCTGGACATCCCGCTAACTTAGTATATCCCTTTGTAGATTAGCCATGTAAGTCCACACATAGGTTCATAAGCAAACATGAGCTGACTTGACTTTTCGCAGGCTATTATCGATGGCGGTGCGTAATCCTTCATTCCTTACACTATCAAAATCATCATTCCACTCTAAGCCATCCTCACTGACTTACAGCGCGCTCGCCGCAATGACCCTGAATGGGAGGCTAACCCCAATGTCCGCCTTGATCCAGACAGCATCGCCAGATCGTACTTGTATCTAGTTGGACAAGACAGATCCGCTTGGACCTGGGAATTAGACCGTGAGTTTGACGATCTGGCCTGTTTTGAAGCTGATCATTGTTTCCAGTCCGACCATCTCACGAGCGGTGGTGAGGTCTGGGTCTAGGTTGCTACTGTATGAGTTCCTGTAGAGAGTCTAGGAGCGTGACAAATCTTAAATTTCGGTCTGATGAAATCTGGGCCAGATATGATTCCCATAGTAACATTCTGCAAATGAACTATCCTTTTGTGCTGTAGCATGACACATTGAGACAAACTATGATCTCACCTCTCTTGAACCGCTTGGTGGATGAACTACTGCCTATAAGCTGTGAAAATGTTCATTGTTATCTGTATGATGTCTGGTCCTGTCCTGGGTACTTCCGCTGACTTATCCTCAACCCAGTTGAAGCTATTCTCTCAATCAACAAACTAATCTGTCTGAATTTTGTTATGTGGCCCTTCTCTGAGTCACTACCAAGTCCAAGGATGTACAATAAAATACACAATGCGGTTGTTTGGCCAAAGAAAGGTATGCGCTAATATTGCTTTCCCAGTCGAGTGTAAAAATAGCCTAATTGGATCCCATTGTTGATGAGAACGAGACAGGACGGACAGAGAACCATGCATAGGACAACGCAATGGTGAAGGCAAGATCACGCTTTAGTTGTCTCCCGGATGCGTTGTTCTACCATCTTGACTGTATTATGTCTGTTTCAATGGTTTATCTACGTTCTGGAATGACACGGGCCCTTTGGCATGAGAAATTTCCACTTGTGAATTATCGGTCAGTTGAATTACAGCTGAATCATTCACCACCCACACCCCTGTATAAATGATGTGGAACAAGGGATACTCGTCGATCATTCATCCTCTTTGAAATAATGTCAGTACATGCTCAATCTGTTTCACCTCTCGCTCCTATCGGTGTAAACGCTGCATTGGACCCCTCAGTCCAACCACGTCCAAAGATCTTCGATGAATTTGCTTTGACAGATCGGGTTGGAATCGTCTCTGGTGGCAATCGTGGAATTGGCCTCGAAATGGCTTTAACTTTATGTGAACTGGGCGCGCGAGTGGTATATTGTTTGGATTTACCAGAGATCCCTTCGGAGGAATGGCAGAAGACGAAAGAGTATGTAGTGAAATTGGGGAACAATTCAAGGCTGGAGTACATCAGTGTTGATGTGACTGATCAAGACAAGGTATGGAAGATTGGGGAAGACATTGGCAACAAGGAGAAGAGGATGGATGTCTGTGTTGCTGCTGCGGGTATTGTGAAGAGTCATACAGATTGTCTGGAATACCCTGCGAAACAGTTCCAAGAGGCAGGTTACAATCACATTTGTTTAGGATTTCCGTTGATCTTAATAGGTTATCAACGTGAATGTTAATGGTGTTCTATTCACGGCACAAGCAGCTGGTAGACAAATGTCTAAATTCGGCAATGGAGGCAGCATCGTTCTGATTGCATCCATTTCGGGGACGATCACCAATAAGGCGAGCGGGGTGTGAAATAGGTCGTTCATTTTTGCTGAATTCCTCATTCAGGGTCAACCAGTAGTGTCTTACAATACCAGCAAGTCGGCGGTCCTTCAGATGGCCCGCAGCATGGCCTGCGAACTTGGACCAAAGAAGATACGGGTAAACACAATATCTCCTGGACATATCCACACGAGGTGAGTGACATCCATGCATTCGGATTAGAACTGTACTTACAGGGCGCAAACAGCATGACGGCAGCATTCCTTGATAAGGAGCCGCAACTCCTTGACAAATGGTCCAGTTCGAATCCGTTAGGTCGGATTGGTCAGCCAGATGAACTGCGTGGCGTTATAGCGTGGTTGGCCAGTGATGCATCAAGCTTCTGCACAGGTAGCGAGTACGTCAATTCCAGAGTGAGTACCATGTGAGTTCTGAATTTGGACCCCAGCATTCTCGTTGATGGCGGTTATCGCGCGTGGTGACAAGACTCAACGTTCTCGAAAGAAGTGGGTTAGGTTCGGTTCGCCGACTCTCCTCTAGGTAAGACCCTATAAGTCGCAATGATAGTATGTCTATGTAGAAATTGATATACAAAGCAAAATGATGGAAAGTTAGCTGCGTGCGAAATTGGTCTTTCTGATGCTCCGACTTGCTTTTCCAGTCCCTCGGCCTTCGCTCAGCCGACGTCCAATTCCAATCTAATACTCAGGTCATAACAAAGTAATCTAGGAGAAGATGTCTTGCTCTTTACTATCATCAATGGTACAATGTTGCAGTGGTCAAAGATCAAAGAGCAATAACTTCTACCAGGGTCAGCTTCTAAGTCGTGTAGCACGGGTGAGTTCAAGCTGCCGTATTTCTGTGGAGCTGTTTCAATGAAGGCCGGGAGGATATTGCATTGGCCGTACGGAGTGTGTCACCTGGTTATCTTTCAATGGTCCATATCCTGCAATCTAAAGGGATTTTTTGCAGTCTCATTGTCCACCTGAGCGCCTGGCATAATTAGCAGAAGCTGTCTCAACTCATCTATCCGCCGAATTATGAGAACGCGAAATCATATACATACCGGAGAACCCCGTTAATCCGTTGGATGAGGATATGCAGGATAAATTATGGGCAGACGAAGATACTCTGAACATCTGGACAACTGTAGACAAGAAGTGATTATATATATCTCAGTAGAACGGAAGGGTTGATTTTCCTCATTCATTGAGTGATAGCCATTTTTTTCCACTGGTTCCGCCGAAATTGACAAGTCCTTTTTGTGCTACGAGCATAATGTAGTCCCCCAAGCTTGATACACCAGCGGTGCGATAGACGTCCTTGGATAGCATCATGCCTATGTCCGACAGTAAATTGCCTTCTGCCCTTGTCTTTTGTAGGCATTGCAACAAGGGAAGGAACACTGCACTACCAGTTGGGGATGACTCTGGCAAAGGCATCACCATTTGGGATGACAACGGCTTCAACTCTGTACTGGCGAAACCACTTCTTCTAGGTGCCCACCAGCTGGACTTACTGCTCTCCCATTCACCGCCTTCGCCCCCGCCGCTATTTACTGCACAATTCTCGGTCGGCACTGTTTCGAACTGCTGTAATGCCCTAGACTCAGACTGCTCAGGACCACTCGGATGTCTTGACGATACAGCAAGGTTTTATCCAGGCTATGAAGAGGAGTTCAATAATTGGTTTATTGAAGATGGTTTAGATACACCAGTTGGCTTGGTCTTCGATGTGACCGCTGTTTGTGGCTTGAAAAAGGTCAGGTAATCTTTGAGCTGCAATTTCAGAGGGTGTATGTGGCAGTGTTGGCTTCTGTATAGCAGCCTGAGGCTTCGGACGAGAGGTAGGAGAAGTGAAGTTCGTATTGACAGCCGATAAAGAAAATGAAGTGCCATGGTTAGACACATCGAATAGGCGCCTTATACCACTTGCTTTCTATTGGCTCGCCCTGGTTGACTTGACTGTCCCATGTTGAGCATTGACACCCACGTTGGGCTTCTCTGTTGATTGAGATCCAGAATGTCTGTGTTCCAATCGAAGAGGCGATGATGCTAAGTAGCAAGTTAATTTATCTTCAAACATTGCAATACATGTATAGTAGTAAGCAGTAAACCATAAGTGTTTTCATTTGAAGGTACCAGCACAGGATGCATGTATTGAACTTATTGTTTTATTGTAGGCATTGGTTGTAGATACCTATCTCTCAAACAGTCCAACCACTGTTCAATTATTTCAACAGCATAAATTGCAGCCAAATTATGAGAGCAATCTCAGGGTTCATCTGCCAAGGACATTGAAGTGAGTAAAACTAGATAGTTTTGGATGATTCATTGATACATGTCACAGGTCCAGTGCTCCCCATGTGGTGTCCGGTTTATGGATAGATAGAAGCCGCTCGAGGCTATTCTTCCGGGGCTGGAAAGATTTAAACTGGGTTGGGTTTGGCAGTGATCGAATGTCGAAGTATGCGTCATTCAACTCAAGGCAGGACTAAGTACGAATTGCCCGGTTTAAATATTCGCGGCCTGGTTTCACAAGATAATTGACTACCTCACATTCAGAGGACTCATGGAGTGGAGCACCGCGTGAACATGGTGCATGTGATCTTTATACATCGTGGAGAACGTTTGGTTCCTATTCTTGTCTTTGTAAATGGCGATGATAGTTGAGATATCGGTGCCTATGCAATTATTTTTCCTGTGCAGAGAGCCTTACCTTGTGCACGACTGCGCTGTTGTATATGGTATCCAATTTTATTTTTTATGTTGATATTTTTTGATCTATGATTTGGCAGTCACAAGGAGTGACGTTTGTGAAAGAGTTACCTATTGCGTGCGACCGCAACTGCTGCATATCCTCAATGATTTATCTTGTGGGGAAGATTTGCTCCATTCTTAAAGCCTTGTCACGGAGGACCTGTTCCGCGTTCTTTGATGTATCGTAAACCTTCGTTCAGGACACGTACCTGACTATAAATTACTTGGGGAATACTCCTGAATTTCCTCGTTCGTTGGAGACCCACCATGGTTACTCAGCAATCCTCTTCAGCTGCTGCATCCACTCAAGAACAGGAGGCTTCTTCCCTCGATAAGGAGGCTTCTCTGGACAAAGAGTCTTCTCTGCGGGTGGTGGATGACCCCCATAAAGTTCCACTATATAACCCTCATGTCGACGTTAGCGTTGTCGACGAACGAAAGCTCATGAGGAAGATTGATTTACGGTTGGTTCCATGGTTGGCCTTGTTGTATCTTCTCAGTTTCTTGGATCGGACGGGTATTGGAAAGTGGGTGTCCAAAACCCTATCGTTGCATCATCTAACCATCGCTACAGTGCCAAAGTAAGATGGCTCATACATGACAATTAGCCGAATTGACAACGTAAACAGCTATATCATATGCAACAAGACCTTCACCTGACTGACACTCAATATCTACTCACCTTGACGGTTCGGTTGATCATCCAAATTTTACAATAAGGATGCTTATCGAGGATTATGCAGATCTTCTTCTTTAGCTATGCTGTGTTTGAGGTCCCCTCAAATGTCTTCCTGAAGAGACTTCGCCCATCCATTTGGCTTTCTTTGTTGATGCTCCTCTGGGGCATCATGATGGCGAGAATATTTTCCTCATTAGAAAGACAAAAAGCTGATTTATCTATCAGACGGTACAGGGTCTGGTACACAATTATGGTGGTTTGTTGGGTGAGTCACGATAACACTTGTAGAACCTTTCCCTCTGATCAGATACTCAGGCATGAGGTGGATGCTTGGAGTGTTTGAGGCTGGCCTTTTCCCTGGGGTCAATTATTATTTATCTTGGTGAGTAAGCTGGTTCTGGGCGTGTAAGAGCGAAACTTATACCTCTGAAGCTGGTACAAACGTTCCGAATTCGGTCTTCGCGCAGCAGTATTCTTCTCCGCCGCCTCTGTGTCAGGTGCTTTCGGTGGTCTGCTAGCCGTGAGGTTCAACTGATATGATTAGCAAGGGAGTTATTAATATCTGGGTAGGCTGCGATTTCAAATATGGATGGGATTGGTGGGAAACCTGCCTGGGCTTGGATATTCAGCAAGTAGACGCTATTGAGTTCCCCTTACTCAACCTCTGATCATCCCATCAGTAATCGAAGGACTAGCTACGGTGGTTGCCGGTGTCTTGTCTTTCTGGATTGTTCAAGATTTCCCGGACTCAGCCAAGTTTTTGACCGAGGCGGAACGAACTGTGGTCGTTCGACGGTTGCAAAGTGATGACCAATTCAGTGCTGCAGGCGAAAATTTACGTTGGAAATATATCTTTCAGAGTCTCCTGGACTGGAAAACGTGGGTTGGAAGTATGTGGCGAAGTATTAGTTTATTGCTCTAGCGTGAAAACTGATTAATTCGCAAAGTGATCTGCTATAGTGGCTCGGATATGCCTCTTTATGCATTTTCACTCTTCCTACCCAGCATTATCAATCAGGTAAGCCTGAATTCATAGTTATCGTCGAATCAAGTCTTTGACATGTTGTACCGCTAGCTCGGTAAGTCCTTCCTTTCTGAGGCCAAGAAGTGGTATAATGTTTGTGGGCAGGCTTTAAGGCAACCCCTGCCAATCTGCTGACAGTCCCAGTCTATGTTTTTGCCTGCATCATCACTTGTGTTGTCAGCTTCTTTGCAGATAGGTTTGGACGCAGGGGGTGGTTTAATGTTGTCTTCATGTGTTTGGGTATGCCCATGACATGTCATTTTAGTTGATGAATCTCAAGGGAAAGAATCTAGGTGGCGCTGGGTACATCATTTTGATAGCCTCCCGCAATCCTGCGCTTTCCTACTTCGCTGTATACATGGCTACTTGGTAGGAAATCATCTCTTTTGTCCAAAAACATACTGAAAAAGTCTGTAGTGGTATTTATCCCGTGATACGTATGTTTTTTTTCAATTGTTGCTGTCCTTCAGGTCTGACTTTGTTTCATTTTCAAATTTTCAAGCCAATACAATGTAAGCCCTTTCTTCGTCTCCAAGTCAAAACATTTTCGTCTAATTTATCACAAGTGCCTGGGTGTCCAACAATGTGGAAGGTTCGTACAAGCGTAGTGTAACCTTAGCTATGGTTATCAGTTTGTGAGTTCAGCTATCCCTGAGAAGTGGTTCTCGTTTCAATGAGTATTTCTCAGCGGCAACATCAATGGAGCTGTCAGTTCGAACGTGGTATGCTATATCAATGTCGCTCACCTCCAACATCACTGACCAAGCCACTTCTAGTACCGAGCGCGGGACGCACCATGGTACCCTCTCGGTCACGGTAAGCATAACAAGCATTGACATCGACCTAGCTGAAGAGCTCCACATTTACTCCTAGGTCTTGTCCTTATGTACATAGGATTAGGTCTCGTTTCTACTCTAATCATGATATTTTTCCTGGATCGCGAGAACAAGGCACGCGATAGAGGTGAAAGGGACGAGGTGATTGGCGATGGAGATGGTGGTGACAAGAATATCAAGAAGAATGGACGTTTCGCGACCGTTTCAGATGCCAAGAGAGAGAAGGGTGATACTTGGAGCGGATATAGATACACACTTTGAAGTGTCTTCTCAAACCAGTGCTGGCTGTCATAGTTGAGATGAAACTGGATGTGTAAGATCATTTTATTACATTAACTTTGGAATGATATATGTTCTCCCAATCACGACACGATTTAGAGAAGTGAAACGTTCCAGACTCTTCGGTAGTGGTTCTGATACTACCTAC
>Ga0153993_100345_pt1 | contig 17276 bp, 11 predicted proteins | sample TSNC077MetaG_FD_104706 | JGI IMG/M metagenome (GOLD analysis project Ga0153993, IMG submission 104706) | Attine ant fungus gardens microbial communities from North Carolina, USA - TSNC077 MetaG | ecosystem: Host-associated > Fungi > Mycelium > Unclassified | place: USA: North Carolina, Lumber...
CCGACCGGCGCCTGCACGATCACGTCGACCGGTCCCTCCGCGTGGGCGGGGCTGGCGACGGTGATCGTGGTGTCGTTCACCACGCTGAACCCGACGCCCGGGGTCCCGTCGAAGGTCACGCCGGTCGCTCCGGTGAAGCCGCTGCCGGTGATGGTGACGGGGGTCCCGCCGGTCACCGATCCGCTGGTCGGAGCGAGGGAGGTGATCGCCGGGAGGGCGATGAAGGTGAACGTGCCCGGTCCGGAGTTCCCGTTGGGGCTCTGCACGACCACGTCCGTCGCGCCCGGCGCGTGCGCCGGGGTGACCACGGTGATCGTGGTGTCGTCCACGACGGCGAAGCCGCTGCCTGCGGTGCCGCTGAAGGTCACTCCCGTCGCCCCGGTGAACCCGGTGCCGGTGATGGTGACGGTCGTGTCGCCGGTCTCCGGCCCGCTGGTCGGGGTGAGGGACAGGATGGCCGCCGCCGGCAGGAACGTGAAGTCACCCGGCTGCGAGTCGCCGTTCGGGTGCTGCACCACCACGTCGACCGCCGCCGGCACGTGCGCCGGAGTGGTGACCGTGATGGTGGTGTCGTCCACGACCGTGAAGGCCGTGCCCGCCGTGCCGCCGAACGTGGCTCCCGTGGCTCCGGTGAACCCGGTGCCGGTGATGGTGACGGCCGTGCCTCCCGCTGCCGGACCGCTGGTCGGGGTCAGGGAGGTGATGGCCGGCAGCTGCATGAACGTGAAGTCGCCCGGCTGCGAGTCGCCGTTCGGGTGCTGCACGATCACGTCGACGGCCCCCGGCGCGTGCGCCGGCGTGGTGACGGTGATGGTGGTGTCGTTCACGACGGTGAACGCGGTGCCCGCGTCTCCGCCGAACGTCACGCCCGTCGCCCCGGTGAACCCGGTGCCGGTGATGGTGACGTCCGTGCCGCCGGTCTCGGGCCCGCTGGCCGGAGCCAGGGAGGTGATGGCCGGGACCTGGAGGAAGGTGAAGTCCCCGGGCTGCGAGTCGCCGTTCGGGTGCTGCACCACGACATCCACGCCGCCGGGCGCGTGCGCCGGAGTGGTGACGGTGATCGTCGTGTCGTTCACCACGGTGAAGCCGGTGCCCGGCGTGCCGCCGAATGTCACCCCGGTCGCACCGGTGAAGTTCGTCCCGGTGATCGTGACGTCGGTGCCGCCGGTCTCGGGCCCGCTGGCCGGGGCCACGGACGCGATGGTCGGGATCGGGTCGAACGTGAAGGCGCCGGGGGCGGAGTCGCCGTTCGGGCTCAGCACCACGACATCCACCGCTCCGGGTACGTGCGCCGGAGTGGTGACGGTGATGGTGTTCGGGTCGACGACGGTGAAGGCCGTGCCCGCGACGCCGTCGAAGGTCACGCCGGTCGCCCCGGTGAAGCCGCTGCCGGTGATGGTGACGGGCGTGCCGCCGGTCTCGGGGCCGTGGTCGGGTGCGATCGTGCCGATCGCCGGGGGACCGACGACCGGGTCGAAGGTGAAGCCGCCCGGTGCGGAGGGCCCGGCGGGAGTGGTCACGATCACGTCGACGGCGCCGGGCGCGTGGCCCGGGGTGGTGACCGTGATCGTCGTGTCGTTCACGACGGTCACGTTCGCGGCGGGGGTGCCGCCGAAGGTGACGCCCGTCGCTCCCGTGAAGCCGGATCCGGTGATCGTGACGGCGGTGCCGCCCGTCTCCGGTCCGTTGGCCGGGGCGACGCCCGTGATGACAGGCAGGGGGAGGTAGGTGAACGTCCCCGGGGCGGAGTCGCCGATCGGGTGCTGGACCACGACGTCCACGGGTCCCTGCGCGTGGGCCGGGGTCGCGACGGTGATGGTGGTGTCGTTCGTCACGCTGAACCCGACGCCGGGCGTCCCGTCGAAGGTCACCCCGGTCGCTCCGGTGAAGCCGGTGCCGGTGATGGTGACGGGGGTGCCGCCGGTCACCGGGCCGCTCGGCGGGGTGATCGACGAGATGGCCGGCAGGGCCACGAAGGTGAAGGTGCCGGGGCCCGAGTCGCCGTTGGGGCTCTGGACGACGACATCCGTCGCTCCGGGGGCGTGCGCCGGGCTGGTGGCCGTGATGGTGGTGTCGTTCACGACCGTGACGCCGGTGGCGGGAGTGCCGCCGAACGTCACGCCCGTCGCCCCGGTGAACCCGGTGCCCGTGATCGTGACGGCGGTGCCGCCGGTCTCCGGACCGCTGGTCGGGGTGAGGGAGCCGATGGTGGGAGCAGCCAGGAAGGTGAAGGTGCCAGGGCCCGAATCACCGTTCGGCCCCTGCACGACGACGTCCGTCGCGCCGGGGGCGTGTGCCGGGGTGGTCACCGTGATGGTGGTGTCGTCCACGACCGTGAAGCCGGTGCCGGGTGTGCCGCCGAAGGTGACGCCCGTGGTCCCGGTGAAGCCGCTGCCGGTGATGGTGACGGGTGTCCCGCCGGTCGCCGGTCCGCTGGTCGGGGTGAGCGAGCCGATGACCGGCGGGACGGCGAGCGCGTTCGGCCCGACGGTCGCGTTCGCGACGTTGAGCGTCAGCGCCTGGGTGCCGGGGAGCACGGAGGCGCGCAGCGCGGTCTCGGTGAAGACGCCGCCGGTGGTGGACTGGTTGTTGGCGGTGAGCGAGACGACGCCGTTGAGTACGGGCGCGATCGCCGGGACGAGCGTGGCCGTCACGGGGGCGAGCACCGAGGTGCCGAGCGTGGTGATCGCGGTGCCGATGCCGCCCAGCGGCCCGAGCACCGCGGTGAGCACGGTGCCGAGGGGCAGGCCGACGGCGATTCCGGCGACGCTGATACCGCTGGTGTTGCCGGCCAGGAGCTGGCCGATCGACTCGTTCACGTTGATGACCGGGAGGCCCAGCGCCGTCACCTGCGCGGTGACCGTGAGGGCGTTCGTCGTGTTCGTGAGCACGGTCTGCACGCGCGAGACCAGCGAGCCCAGCAGACCGGTCACGCTGGTCTCGATGCTGGTGAGCGTGGCGGCGCTGAGCAGGTCGGTGTTCGGCGCCAGTCCCTCGAGCGTGGTGATCGCGCCGAGATCGACGGAGATGTCGCCTGTTCCGAGGTCGATGCTCACACCCGGATAGGCCGGGTCGGTGAGTGTGCCCGTCAGCAGCGGTGCGACCGCCGCCTGCAGGTTCGACGCGCTCACCGACGCCGTCGTGCTGAGGACGGGCCCGAGGTTGATCAGGTTGAGGGCCTGCGCGAGCGTGCCGCCCGGTCCGGCGAGGCCGTTGACGACCGTCTGCACGTTCCCGACCTGGGAGTTGATCGCCGAGGTGAGTCCCGCGACCGTCGCGCTGTGGAAGGTGAGGCCCGTTCCCGCGAGCGAGTACGAGCCGGCCGGTGCGCCGGGAGCGGTCTGAGCGGCGCGGGCGCCGGTGACCCCGACCGAGAGGTCGAGCTGCGCCAGCTCGTTGAGGGTGGCCGTCGGCAGCCCGAGGGAGGAGACCGCCTGCGCGAGGTTGACGTGCAGCGGTCCGGGGGCGATCCCGGGCTTGGGGGTGATGCCGGTGCCGATGTCTCCGCTCGCCGAAGTCAGGCCGGAGGCGCCGACCGAGGCGCCGGTCTGCAACGCCGACGCGTACTGGGAGACGACTCCCGCGCCGCCGAGGTTCAGCGGGATCTGGATGCCGCCGGGCGCCGCGATGTTCACGACGCCGAGCACGCCGACGTCGAGGTTGTTCGCGTTCGTCTGGTCCGCTGTCCCGTTGCTGGCGGCGGCCTCGCCGCCGAGCGAAGCCACGAGTCCCGCGTTCAGCCCGATGAGTGTGCCGCTGAGGTACTGCCCGGTCGCGTTCGAGGTGTCCCCGGGGGCGGCCTGGGCCGGGATGGCCCACAGCCCGGCGCCCGCGAGCGTCAGCGCGACGGCGGCGCCGGCTGCGGTGGTGCCGAGCAGCCTGCGGCCTCCCCTCCTCCTCTCGCGCGCTCTGCGTGCTCCATTGCCGATATCGAGACGTGTTACCACGGTGCTTACCCCCAGCGAGATTGAGAGACCTTTCACGGACTCTCGCGGGCGGGAGCCGGTCTCTCAATCGCCCGGAGCGGGTGATCTCGGGGTACAGGATGACTTCGGTGCACGGGCGGCGGCGCGGCCGCCGCGCCTCAGAGCAGGCCGAGGGCGCGAGCGTTGTCGACCGCCTGAGCGCGGTCACGGGCGTCGAGCTTGGCGTAGATGGAGCGCAGGTGGGTCTTCACCGTGTTGGCGCTCACGCTGTGCTTCGCGGCGATCTGGCCGATGCTCTGGTGCAGGGGGAGCTCGCGCAGCAGCTCGCGCTCCTTCGCCGTCAGCATCGGCGAGTTCTCCGGCCCGTCGACGCGGTCGTGGAGGGCGCCGGCGGCGGCCAGGACCGACCGGGCGAACTCCTCGCACTCGCCGAAGCCGCCCAAACGATCGGAGACGAGCCGGGCGAAGGTTCCGCCCCGGGCCAGGAAGGGACGGCGGGTGCCGGTGCGCTCGGCGACGCTCAGAGCTTCCATCAGCCGCGCCTGCACGAGATCCTCGCGGTCGCGCTCGGCGGCGTGCGCGGCCAGCAGCAGCCAGCCGAAGACGATGTTGCTGCCGTGCCAGGCCGGCGCGCCGGTGCGCAGCAGGAGCTCCAGGGTGCGGTCGTCCGCATCCTGGGTGACGGTGCCCTCGCGGACGATGGAGCCGCCGAGTGCCGCCTCCAGCGACCGCGCACCGAGCATCTGCTCCAGCTCGTCCACCAGACCGCGGACCGCCGCGCGCCCGCGGTAGTGCATGGTGAGGTCGAGGAAGCGGAAGGCGCCCGTGGCGATGGTGCGCGGGTTGCGCCGCACGGAGACGGAGAAGAGGTGCTCCATCTCCTCGAAGATCGTGCGCGTGTCCTCCTCTTCGTCCAGGCGGAAGAGCAGGTGGAGCGCGCGGGGGGCGGCGACGTCGCCGGTGTCGAGTCCGCGCCACCGGGCCTGCACGATGTCCGCGACGTGCGCCGACCGGAACGGTTCGCACGACTGGTAGGCGGCGGACGCGGCGCGGAGCAGAGCGCTCGCTGCCACGATGCTGTCGGTGCGGGGCTCGGCTCCCGCGAGGCCGGCGATCCGTCGCTCGAAGAGGTGGACCATCGCCCACGAGCGATGGGAGGCGGCAGCCCCTGCGGCGAGTTCGAGGCAGAGCATCTGCAGCCAGGCCAGGCCGGTCTCCTCCGCGCTCGCCGCGGCCGCCTCGGCGATCGCGAGGGCGTCGGCAGCCCGCCCCGACCGCAGCAGCAGAGACGCGCGCGCCGCCTCGGCGAAGATGCGGGCGTCGAGCACCGCCAGGGCGCCGCCCTCCCCGGCCGGCCGGCGCAGCGAGAGCCGGACGGCGTTCTCGATGCGGACGAGGGCACGGTCGCGCGCCTCGTGTCCTTCGCCGTCGGCGCGGAGCCCGAGGAGGCTCGCCAGCACGAGCTCCGCCTCCGGGGAGCGCGCGGCCTCGTCCTCCGCGAGTGCCAGGAAGTGGTCGGTCCGCACCGAGTCGAACCGGGTGGGGGAGGTGACGAGCGCGGCGAGCAGGCCGGTCGTCCCGGACATCACGCCGCGGTCCTCGAGGGCGGCGAGCGCGTCGCGGATGGGTGCGGTGTCACCGGAGAAGACCATCCCGAGTCCGTACCGGCGCAGGATCTCCTCGACGAGATCGGTGGAGCGGGAGGCCACCGCGAGCGCGAGGCCGCCGTGCACGTCGCCGCTCTCGAGGTGCCAGCGCGCCGCCGTGCGACGCAGATCGTCGAGGCGCCGGGCATCCCGTCGCGACAGCTCGGTGAGAAGGGTGCGGCGGAGCGACTCGTCGAACCGGTACTCGCATCCCTCCTCGCTGCCGTCGATGCGCTGCAGCAGGTCGTTGCCGTTCCGCAGCCGCTCGACGGTCGCGCCCGCGTCGGGGCAACCCGTGAGTTCCGCGGCGAGGCCGACACTGAACGACGGGACCGCGGAGAGCGAGAGGAGCAGCTCGGCCTCGGCGGGGTCGAGTGTGCCGAGCAGCGCGCTGACGAAGTACTCGTCGGCGCCCGCGGGGGAGTGGGCGAGCCGGTGGATCGCCTCGCTCGGGTCGGCCATGCGGGCGAGTGCCGCGACGGCCAGTGTCAGGGTCATGGCGCGGCCGCCCGTGCGATCGAGCAGCTCGAAGACGTCCTGGGGCGGCAGTAGCACGCCGGCGCTGCGCAGCAGCTCGTCGGCCTCCCGCTGGCCGAAGGCGAGGTCGGCGACGCCGACCATGATGAGCGGGCGCTCGGGGGAGAGCGCGTCGAGCGCGAGCGGCTGGGTGCGCCCGCTGAGCACGATCGCACTGTCCGCCGCCGAGACGGCCTCTTGCAGGAGCTCGCGATCGCTGTGGCTGTTGATCCGTTCGATGCCGTCGATCACGGTGGTCGCGCGGCCGGCGTGATCGCGGAGGGCGCTGATGCGATCGCGCCAGTCGCGGTCGCCCGCACCGCCTGCTCGGGGCGGGCCGTCGACCTCGACGAGGACGCGGTCCGCCGGTTCGAGGTCGCACCAGGCGCGCAGCAACGAGGTCTTGCCCGTGCCGCCGGAGGCGACGATGGAGACGACCGCGGCGCGACCCTCGCCCTCGTCGAGGACCCGCCGGAGCCCCCGGCGGTCCACCGCGGCCGTACCGCTAGGCGTCATCGCAAGTCCCGCATTCGACCATCCGCATCCCCCGACGAAGAACGCCGTGCAAATAGACCACGTGCTATGGATGCTAAGCGCGCTAAACGGATCGGTCTATCACCCTCTCCGGGTGATACGACGAGTACACCCTAAGTTGCATTAGGTTAGCCTTACCTAAATATGCATGCTTTCTCGTGACCCGTCTTGGAGGGACAGACCCATGGCTCGCACCAACATGCAGTCCACCCGCGTCAAACCCGAGCGCTCGGAGCTGCTGGTGCTGCACGTGCTCCGGCGCGAGCGGATCTCGAGCGGCTTCGTCCGGATCACCCTAGGGGGAGGTGACATCGACGGCTTCGTCCCGCTCGGTGCCGACCAGTGGTTCCGGCTGTTCCTCCCGGTCGGCGGCGAGGAGGGGGCGCTCAGTCGTCTGCCGGCGAAGCTCGACACCCTCGCCTTCGCGCGCTACCTGACCATGTCCAAGACGGTGCGGCCGGTGCTGCGCAACTACTCGGTCCGCGCCTATCGACCCGACGGCGCCGAGGGTCCCGAGCTCGACGTCGACTTCGTGCTCCACGGGTCAGCCGCGGACGGTACGAGCGGCCCCGCCGCCGCCTGGGCCGAGACCTGCGCGGTGGGAGATGCCGTCGCGATCATCGACGAAGGCATCTCGTTCACTCCGCCGGCCGGCGTCGACCGCGTCCGCCTGGTCGCCGACGAGACCGGGGTGCCGGCCGCCGCGAACATCCTCGCCTCCCTCGACGCGGGCGTCCAGGGCGTCGCCGTCCTGGAGATCCCGCACGCCGACGACGCGCAGGAGCTGGTGACGCCGCCCGGCGTGGAGATCGAGTGGGTCGTCCGCACGGACCCGCACGCCGTGCCGGGTGTCGCCGCCGGCATCCGCGCGCGTCTCCTGCCGTCGACCGGCGAGCGCTTCTACGGCTGGGCCGTCGGCGAGTCTGCCCTCCCGATCGCGATGCGCCGGCACTGGATCGCCGCGGGCGTCGCGAAGAGCGACATCCTCTTCTGCGGCTACTGGAAGGCGGGGCGGCGGTAGGCCGCCGCCCCGCTCCGGGTCAGATGACCTCGTAGTCCTCGAGCAGTCGCCCGATCTCCGTGCGCTCGACGAAGCGCTTCGCGAATCCCGGTATCGGCAGCTTCTTGCCGTCGCGCAGGTACCGGGTGGACTTGATCAGCTCGCGCACGTCGTAGACCGAGCCGAACACCTCCGGAACACCGCGTTCCACGTCCAGCAGCTGGTAGACCGCTTCCATCGCCGTACGAACCGAGTACTCGGTGGTGAAGATGCAGTCGCGGCTCGACTCGGCGAACTGGCCGATGAAGGCGAAGTTGGTCACGCCCTCCGGCACGACCGCCGGGCGGTCGCCCGCGGTGCGCGGCAGGAAGAACGCGGTGATGAAGGGCATCATGCACGGCCGGGTGATCGCACCGGTCGCCGCGAGCTCATCGATCTCGTCGAGCGGGACGCCCAGGTGGTACAGCCACTCCTGGGTGATCTCCTCGCCGGTGCACTCCCGCATCGGCTTCTTCACGTAGTCGCCCGGCACGTCCGTGAAGAGCCCGTAGAACCACACGACGGTCTGGTCGTCCGGCTGCTTGGAGAAGTGCGGCTGGCGGTTGACCGTCCAGCTGAGCAGCCACGCGGAGTCCCGCGCGGTGACGATGCCGCCGGTCACGACCTTGCCGCTGCGCGTGGGGCGCTTGGCGATCCGCTCGATGTGGGCAGGGATGCGCTCGTCGAGGGTGGTGATCGACGCGGACTCCCATTGCGACTTCTCCGGGAAAGTGCAGAACTTGTCGGGGTGCCCGAACGACGGGTCCTGCGCCGCGATGTTGCGCCAGAGGTGCCAGCTGCCGCCGTCGTGGACCACCGGATCCCACTCCGCCTTCGTGTGGTGGTCGCCCCAGCGCGAGTTCTCGACGAGGGACCCGTTTGTGACGAACACCAGGTCGTCGTCGCCGAGGTCGACGCCGCCCTCCACGCCCTCGCGGATCCACTCGATCCGGCGGGCGGTCTTCCGGTCGCGGGCGATGTCGAAGCCGACGTCCATCACCCGGGTGTCGAACTGCACGGTGACGCCGTGCTCGCGCAACCAGTTGATGAGCGGCAGGACCAGCGACTCGTACTGGTTGTACTTCGTGAACTTGAGGGCGCTGAAGTCCGGCAGACCGTCGATGTGGTGGATGAACCGCTGCACGTACAGCTTCATCTCCAGGGCGCTGTGCCACTCCTCGAAGGCGAACATCGTGCGCCAGTACAGCCAGAAGTTCGAGGCGAGGAAGTCCGGTCCCATCACCTCGTCGATCCGCTTGTCGTACAACGACTCCGGCAGGGCGAGCACGAGGTCGACGAGGTCCTTCGTGGCCTTCTTGTCGAGCGTGAACGTCATCCCCGTCTTCGCGTCCTGGCCTCGGTCGACGGTCGCGCGCTGCAGCGAGTAGTTGGGGTCGTCCTTGTTGAGCCAGTAGAACTCGTCGAGCACCGAGCCGTCGACCTCGAGCGACGGGATGGAGCGGTACAGATCCCAGAGGCACTCGAAGTGGTCCTCCATCTCGCGGCCGCCGCGGATGAGCCAGCCCGTCTCCGCGTCGCCGGCGCCGTCGAGCGCGCCGCCGCCGATGGCGGACGCCTCCAGGATGGTGATCCGCTCGCCCGGCACCTGGCCATCGCGGATCAGGAAGGCGGCGGCGGCGAGCGACGCCAGGCCTCCGCCGACCAGATATGCCGACACGCGCTCCGATCGCTCCGGCTTGCGCGGGCGTGCGAACGCCTCGTAGTTCCCCTTCGAGTAGTACATGCGGACCTCCCTCTCCGTTCGAGTACTCCAAATAACTTGCACATCGCAGTGCAAGTTCGTAACCATTCTACCGAGGGCCATCTCGGAGCGACAGGGGTGACGTGACGGGTGGGAGGACGTGCACGCGACCCGTCTCATCCTGTGTAACGTCTCAGAAACACGATCGCGCGCTGCCGGAAACAGCGGTTCCGTAACGTCGGCCGTGTCGATGGCGCCGCTTCCTCAGCCGCTGGCCCACCCCCGGAGCCGGCCCTGGACCGTTCGCAGGTCGTGCTCCCCGGCGCCTCGAGTCTCCCCTTCCTCCCCGCTGACAGCGGTCTCTTCGGCGTCCCCTTTCGCCCCCAGAGGAAGGCTCCACCCGAATGCATCAGAATCCCAGGCGACTCGTGCGCCTCCTCGCCGTCGCCACGGCCGCGCTCGCGGGCCTCGGGCTCGCGGTGGGCGCTGCGGCGCCCGCCGTCGCCGCCCCGGCCGTCGCGAGCGTCACCGTCTCGGCGCCGGCCACCGCGACCGCCGGCGACACGTTCGATGTGACCGTGACGCTGGCCGGAGCGACCGACGTGTACGGCTACGAGTCCGTGCTCGCCTTCGACCCGGCGGTCGTCTCCTACGTGGACGGGAGCGCCGTCGTCACCGCGGGCGGCTTCGACTCGGTCCGCACCGGATCCGGCTCCGTCGACGTCGTCTACACGCGCCTCGGCACGTCCCCCGCGCTGTCGGGCGACATCACCTACACACTGACGTTCGCCGCGACGGCGGAGGGCTCGACGGCGTTCACGGTGCGCTCGCTCTCGCTGGTCGATTCCGTCTCCGCCGTGACGGCCTCCGCCGACGCGGCGACCAGCCCGGCCGTCGCGATCGCGCCCGCCGCGGTGACCTCGCCGACCCCCACTCCGACGCCCACCCCGTCGACCGGCGTGGCCGGATCCGGCGGGACCGGCACGGGAGGCTCCTCCACCTCGACCGCGGCCGACGACCTCGCCTCCACCGGCTCCAACGCCGTGCCGTACGTGATCGCCGCCCTGGTGCTGTTCGCCCTGGGCACTGCCGCCGTGCTGTTCACCGTCCGCCGCCGCCGGGCAGGAGACGCCCGATGACCGCCCGCCGATCGACCCCGAGGAGCACGACCGCCATGCACACCCGCACGAAGAGCCGCCGCGCCGCGACCGCCACGGGCGTCGTCGCCGCCCTGGCCGCGCTCGTCGCGACCGGAGCGGTCGTCGCTCCCGCGGCCGCCGCCGCGCCGTCCGCCGCCGCCCCCACGGCCGCCTTCCTCGCGCCGTACTACACCGCGCACGACCTGACCGGCGACAAGCAGGTCACCACCGCCGACCTGGACGCGCTGACCACGCACCTCGGTGAGACGTCCGCGTCGGCGGGCTGGTCTGCCGCGGCCGATGTGGACGGCGACGGCACCATCACCGTGAAGGATCTCGTCGGCCTCTCGCAGCGCATGATCTACGACGACGGTCCCTTCCAACTGGTGGAGGCCTCCGCCCTCGACATGCAGGCCGCGATGAACGCCGGCGTCACCAGCTCGGTGAAGATCACCCAGGAGTACCTCGACCGCATCGCCGCCCTCGACCGCACCGTCGTCGACACCGGCACCGGCGGTCGCGCGCTCAACTCGATCATCTCGAAGAACCCGCAGGCGCTGACCATCGCCGCCGAGGCCGACGCCACCCGCGCGCAGAAGGGGATGACGAGCATGCTCCTCGGCGTCCCGATCGCGGTGAAGGACAACTACGACACCGTCGACATGCCCACCACCGGCGGCTGCGGCTGCTGGGACGGCAACCAGACCAGCGACGACGCCACGATGGTGAAGGGGCTCCGCGCGGCGGGCGCCGTCATCCTCGCGAAGGCCAGCCTGGACGAGTTCGCGTACGGCTTCGTCTCCGAGTTCTCCTCGTTCCAGGAGCCGGGCAAGAGCCTCCTGGTCGCCAGCCCGCTCAACACCAGCAAGACCGCCGGCGGCTCGAGCGGAGGAACGGGGGCGGCCATCGCCGCGAACCTGGCGGGCATCGGCTTCGGCACCGACACGGGCGGCTCGATCCGCGTCCCGTCGACGTACAACTCGCTCGTCGGCATCCGCCCGACCGTCGGCCTGACCAGCCGCGACGGCATCATCCCGCTCGCGCTCAGCCAGGACACCGGCGGCCCGATCGCCCGCAGCGTCACCGACGCGGCCGTCGCCCTCGACGCCGTGACCGGAGTGGATGCGGCCGACCCGATCACCGCGGAGCAGTCCGGCAAGGTGCCGACCTCGTACACGGCGGCGCTCGACCCGGAGGCTCTGAAGGGCAAGCGGATCGGCATCGTCACCTCGATGCTGGGCACCAACGCGACGGTCACGCGCCTGTGGGCCGCTGCGAAGGCCACCCTGCAGGCTCAGGGTGCGACGGTCGTCGAGCTGAGCACCGTCCCGGCCGCGTTCACGGCCACCCTCAACGAGGGCAGCGGCAGCACGAACGAGTTCAAGCACGACCTGGACGTCTACATCCAGAACCACCTCGCGCCGACCGTGACCGCCCGCTCCATCGCCGACATCCTGGCCACCGGCCGCAACGTCACCTCCCGCAACAGCATCTACACCTCGCGGAACAACGTGACCGACGCCCAGTACCAGGCGTGGGCGGGCCCGACGGGGACGCACACCACGGCCATCGCGACGGGGAACGCCACCGTCACGCAGCTGATGAACGACAACCAGCTCGACTCGCTGGTCTACCCGAGCGGTTCGCCGTACAACACCATCGGCACGAACATGCGCCTCAGCCCGAACACCGGGATGCCGGCCATCACCGTCCCGATGGGGCAGGCCATCGCCTCCGACGGCACCAACCCGGTCGTCGGCGCCAACGTCAACCTCGAGTTCCTCGGGCGCGACTACGACGAGAGCGGCATCATCGGGCTGGCGTACGCCTTCGAGCAGGCGACCCACGCCCGCGCGACTGCGTCGCTGTACGGACCCCTGAAGTAGCGGCGCCCCCCCGCGACATTTGGCCCAAATGTCGGGATCGGCTCACGCTTTCCCGACATTTGGGCCGAATCGCGTGCTGTGGAATCGACGAGGCGCGCTTAGCGTTCCCCGTGAGAGACAGCAGGAGGCGACGATGGGCAGCACGACCACCGAGCGCGGCGCGTTCTACGACGGCGTCGCGGCGGAGTTCCGGCAGCACTACACGCGAGGACCGCGGTTCGTCGCGGTCACGGGCGTCCCGGAGGCGGATATCGCGGGAGCGGCGGATGCGCTCGCGGACGCGCTGCGCGCCGCAGGGGAGACCGTCGAGCGCGCGAGCGCAAGGGACGGCACCGATGCAGACGCGTTCCGGGCCGAGGTCGTCGCACCCTTCCGGCAGCGGGAGGGCGTCCTCGTCGTCGACGGGCCCGCCCTGCTCACGCCCGCGTTCCGCGGGTTCTGGAACTTCTCGCTCTGGGTCGAGCACGACCCGGAGCGCAGCCCGGACTGGTCGTTCGTGGCCACCGGGCGCAAGGATCCGCTCGGGGCGCCGCGCGAGGTCGCATCCGTCCTGCTGGACGACGCCGACCCCGCGCGGCCACGGCGGCTCTTCGCCGACTCCTGCTGACGCGGAGCGGCTACGGGCGCGGACGGTCGAAGCGCGCGCCCTCGGGCTTCGAGGGCAGCAGCGTGAAGACGAGCACCACGATGCTGCCGAACGGGATGAACGACAGGAAGAAGAACGGACCGGCGAGGTTCGCGTCGTGCAGCCGGCGCCAGATCAGGGCCAGGTGCGGGATGATCGTCCCGAGGAACCAGACGGCGATGAGGATCCCGGCGACCGCGAAGAGCGGACCCGGCGTCGTGGTCCCGTCGGCGTTGGTGGTCGCGCCCGCGTAGCCGAGCGCAAGGCCGAGTCCTTCGAGGACGACGCCGACGATGAACACGAACAGCACCCACCACCAGTACTCGCTGCGGCTCGCGCGACCGGTGAAGTCGGCGTACTTCGTGAAGGAGCGCTTGATGGCGGCGCCGAACGACGCCCCGTAGAGCGGCGCCCAGAGGGGCACGGCCTGTCCGGCCGCCGGGGCGGGGGGTGCGGGAGGTGCGGGCTGTTCGTAGCTCATGACGGTTTCCTCTCAGTGGGCAGCGCTCAGGAGGATGTCGGCATCCCCCGCCGCGCGCCCGGCGGGTCGGTGCCGGGCGCGCATAGTCAACCGCATTCCGGGCCCGGGAGGCGGGATGTGTGACGCGGCGTGTCCGGCACGGCCCCCTGTCCCGGGCGGTACAGTTGCCGCCGGGGGGACGCTGCACGTCTCATCGACCGGAGGACCCCCGCCTCATGCCACGACAGGAACGCGCCGAGCGCAGCCGTGCCGAGATCCTCGATGCCGCTGCCGACGAGTTCGACGCCCACGGATACGCCGGCGCCCGGCTCGATCGCATCATCGAGCGCACCCAGCTGACCAAGGGCGCCGTCTACTTCCACTTCCGCTCCAAGCACGATCTCGCCGAGGCGCTCGTCGCCGAGAAGTACGGCAATTGGCCCGCCGTCGCACAGGAGGTCGAGGAGGCCGGGCTCACCGGTGTCGCCGGCGCGCGTGAGCTGAGCCGCCGCGTGGCCGTGGTGTTCGCGACCGACGCGCACGTGCGTGCGGCCATGAAGCTCACCCAGACGATCCTGCCGCCGGCTCCCGAGGACGATCCGTACGCCCGTTGGGTGGCGCTGATCGGCCGGTACCTGGACGAGGCCGTGCGGGCAGGCGAGCTGCCGCCCGGGTCAGACCCGGAGGCCCTCGCGACCGTCGCGGTGCAGGCCTTCTTCGGCGCCTACATGATCGCGGACGAGCGCGGGCGGCTGGACGGCCTGGTGGAGGACGCGTCCCGTCTCTGGGACGTCATCGCCGGCTGAGGCGCCACCGCCTCCCGGTGCGCCGCCTCAGGTGCCCGCTCCGGGGAGCAGACCCGCTTCCCGGTCGACCTCGGTGAGATCCGGCTGCACCCGCACGTCCGGCATCCGGTAGGTGCGCAGCGGACGGTTGACGGCGCCGACGACGAGCACGGCCGCGGTCGCGGTGAGGCCGCCGATGGCGAGGGCGATCGGGGCGCCCACGAGTCCGCCGAGCACGCCGCCGCGGAAGTTGCCGATCTGCGGGCACGCGACGCCGATCACGTGCTCCACCGCGGAGACCCGCCCCCGGAAGCCGTCCGGCGTCTCCAACTGGACCAGCGCTCCGCGGGTGACGACGGAGACGGTGTCGGCCGCCCCGGCCACGGCCAGGCAGGCGAGTGCGAGCCAGAGTGGCCCGGCCAGCCCGAAGCCGGCGAGGGCGACGCCCCACACCGAGGCGGCGACGAGCTGCAGCATCCCGGACCGCCGCGCGCGGGTCACGGTGCCGGAGAGCGCCCCGGCCACGATGCCGCCGACCGCGATCGCGGAGAGGAAGAGCCCGAGCGTGCGGGGGTCGCCGCCGAACCGCTCCTCGTTCACGAGCGGGAAGAGGGCGATCGGCATCGCGAGCACGGTCGCGGCGAGGTCGACCGCGAATGCGCCCCAGAGGGTCGGCCGGCGGAGGACGTGCATCCAGGCGCCGCGCTCGGCGGCGGGACGCTGGCGTGCGGTCGCCGGTCCGGCTGCTCGTGCGTCCGCCCGTGCGCTCTGCGGCGGGATCGCCGGGAGGGCGAGCAGGCACAGCAACGAGAACCCGATCGCGATCGCCTCCGCCGAGTACGCCACCGGGAGCGACCACGCGACGAGCAGGCCGCCCAGCGCCGGACCGGCGAGCATCGACGCCTGGAAGGCCAGGTTCTGCAGCGCGAGCCCGGCCGCGACCTCGCCGGCGGGGAGCAGGCGCGGCGGGAGGGTGCGGCGAGCCGGTGCGCCGAACGCGGCGGCGGCCGACTGCACCGCGATCAGGGCGAGCAGGAGGGGCACGGAGCCGAGCCCGAGCGCCGCCTGCGCCGTCAGTGCCAGCGCGGCGACGGCCTGGCCGGCCGTGCTGAGCCGAACGATGGAACGGCGGTCGAACCGGTCGGCCAGGCTGCCGCCCAGCGGGCCGAAGGCGAGCATCGCGACGCCGCTCGCGAGGCCGAGCGTGCCGGTCCACACCGGGCTCTTCGTCAGGTCCCACACCTGGGCGAGGGCGGCGACCGAGGCGATCTGACCCCCGAAACCGGCGAGGGAGGTGCCGGCCCAGAGCGCGAGGAACGCCGGGCTCGATCGCAGCGGACGCAGGTCGGTGACGTGGGAGCGCAGGCTCACGCGCGCACCGGCGGGTCCGGCTCGATGAGGTGGGCGTCCAGGCGCTCGGACATCGGGCGCGCGTCGACGGCTCGCTGCAGCTGCGCCACGACGGACGAGAGGGTCACCGCGGTCTCGTCGTCGAGCTCGGCGATGGCGGCGTCGGTGGCGCGCCACTCCGCCTCCAGCAGCGGGACGATCTCGCGGCCGCGGTCGGTGAGGCTGATGACGCGCGTGCGCGCGTCGGGGCCGGGCTCGGTCGTCACGAAGCCGGCCTGGCGCATCCCGGCGACCGTCTGACTCACGGCCGAGTGGGTGCGCTCGAGGGAGGCCGCCAGCTCGCGGATCGTCAGCGGCCCCTCGTGGGCGAGGCGCATCATCGGCCGGGCGAAGCGGGAGCGCATCCCGGTCACGCCGCGGCGGGCGTAGAGGCCGTCGATGTCCTCATCGAGCCGGCGGAGCAGGGCGAACAGGGCGTCCCAGCGTGCGGGGATGCGCGTCGGGTCGCCGGAGGAAGAATTCGTCACAGTGCTGTTATAACAGTGCTGTTGCATTTAAGCAAAGAACGAGCGGGCCTTCCCGCCGGGACGATCACTCCAGCGGGCCGAGCTCCTCGCGCACGAAGCGAGCGAACTGCGCCGCCGCGGCCGACTCCGACCGCGTGCGGTTGCGGGCGAGCCCGATGACGCGGGTCGCCTCGTCGGTCAGCGGCACGGCCACGAGCCCGGGCTCCGCCGGGGTGTCCGGGATGAGCGCCACGCCGACCCCGTCGCGCACGAGCGCGCGCAACGTCGCCAGCTCGGTCACCTCGATCACCGGCGCCATGACGACGCCGTGGGCGGAGAAGTACGCGTCCGCGATGTGGCGCAAGCCGGAGCCCGGCCGCAGCGAGACGAGCTCGTAGGGGGCGAGGTCGTCCACGGTCACGTGCTCGCGCTCGGCGAGGGGATGCCCGAGCGGCACGCCCAGCACGAGGCGCTCGGCCGTGAGCGGGTGCCAGTCGATCTCGGGGTCGCGCGGATCGGGGCTGAGGAACGCGACGTCGGCCGATCCCTCCCGCAGCGCGTCGAGCACGGTGTCGGCCGTGCCGCCGCGCAGCACGAACCGGATGTCGGGGAACAGCGCCCGGTACTCGCTCACGACGCGGGGGATGAGCCAGCCGCCGAACGACGACACGTACGCGATCGACACGATCCCCGCCGCCGGGTCGCGCAGGGCGGCGATGCGGGCGCGGGCGTTCTCGAGCTCCATCTCGGCGCGCGCCGCGTGCGCGAGCAGGATCTCGCCGTACTGATTCAGCTCCAGGTGGCCGCGGCGGCGGTCGAGCAGCTCGACGCCGGCCTCGGCCTCCAGTCGCGCCAGCGAGCGTGAGAGGGTCGACTGCGAGACGCCGAGGGACTGCGCCGCGAGCGCCAGGTGTCCTTCGGCGGCCAACGCCCGGAAGTGGGCGATCTCGTCGATCCGCATGTGACCCATCATGACGTACGCGCGCCGGATCCGGCCCGGCGCGGGCCTCCAAAGGGCCGTCATCCTGTCACGCGAACAGGGTTAGCCGCGCAGGTCTGCTCAAATGAGCGGTCTACCCCCGAACGAGTTTTCTGTACGTTCACACAAGAGACAGAGTCCCGACGATCGCGGTTCCTACTCTGACCGTCGGATCCATCCCAC
>Ga0153993_100346_pt1 | contig 17274 bp, 20 predicted proteins | sample TSNC077MetaG_FD_104706 | JGI IMG/M metagenome (GOLD analysis project Ga0153993, IMG submission 104706) | Attine ant fungus gardens microbial communities from North Carolina, USA - TSNC077 MetaG | ecosystem: Host-associated > Fungi > Mycelium > Unclassified | place: USA: North Carolina, Lumber...
CCCACGAAGAAGGGTGTGGCGCTCGCGGCGAAGCGAGGAACGCGGAAAGCGGATCAGCCGCACGCGGAGTGACATGACGGGGGCGGACATGCGGTTCTTGATGGGGGTAGCGGCGAGCATGGGACTGCGTGTGCACGGCGCCTACCTGCCGAGCGGCGAGTTCGGCTACTACTCCCCCGACGAGGACCGGATCTACTTCGACCTCACGCTGACCCCGTTCGAGCGACGTTGCACGGTCGCGCACGAGCTCGGCCACGCCTACTACGGGCACGGCAGCGACAGCGAGCAGAACGAGCGGATCGCCGACACCTACGCGGCCGAGCTGCTCATCGACCCGGTCGACTACGCCAGAGCCGAGCAGGTCAGCGACGACATCGAGTTCCTCGCCGACGAGCTCTGCGTCGTGCCGGAGCTGATCGAGCACTACCGCCTCCACTGCCTGCAGCGGCTCGGCCAACGGACCTACAGCACCCGCCCCCAGGGTCGCTTCAGCAACGCCCTGGCGCGCAGGATCTCCTGAGCGCCCAGCGAGTGGGCAGACGACTGCGCCCCCGCGGTACGAGTGCGCCTCGTCGCGAGGGTGCAGTCGTACCACGGGGGCGCAGTCGCCCCTCGGGCGCTACTCGGATGCGGAAGCGGAAGCGGAGGCGGCGGCCGCGGTCTCCACGGTCGCCGGCTCCGCAGCCCGCGGCCTGCTCGGGATGAGCAGCGTCGCGATCACGCCGACGATGAGGAACCCGGCCGCGAGGTACGAGCCGATCGCGATCGCCTGCGTCATGGCCTCCCGTGCCGCGTCGGCCACGAACACCGTCTGCGGGTTCGAGGCGAGGGGCTCGATCACGGCCCCCGCACTGTCCGTGACCGCGGTGCTGAGCTTCGTCGCCTCCGCACCGGTGAGCCCCGCATCCGTCAGCTTGCCGTGCAGGATGCCGCCCAGCGACGAGAAGAACACCGTGGTCAGCGCCGCGATGCCGAGCGCGGACCCCAGCTGACGGAAGGTGCTCTGGATGCCGGAACTCTGCCCGCCCTCCCCCTCGGGCACATCGGCGAGCACCACGTTGGTGACTTGCGACGTGGCGAAGCCGACGCCGATGCCGTAGAAGAACAGCACGAGCGCGATGAACCACCAGTTCGCGTCGGTGACCGCCGCGACCACACCGAGCCCGACCAGGCCGACGACCTCCAGGACCAGACCGATGCGCACGAGGGCCAGCGGTGACACGCGCTCCGAGAGCGGGAAGCTGATCCCGCTCGCGACGAAGCTGCCGATCGCGATGGGCACGAGCGTCGCACCCGCCTCCAGCGGCGAGTAGTCGAGGGTGAACTGCAGCCAGAGCGGCAGCACGGCGATGATCCCGAACTCCCCGAGTCCGATGATCATGGTCGCGATGTTGCCGTTGCGGAACGACGCGATCGAGAAGAGCTTCACATCCATCAGCGGCGGCCGCGTGCTGGAGGCTCGGCTCAGCAGGATCTGCCGCCACACGAAGACCGCGAGCAGCACGATCGAGAGCACGAGCGCGACGAACGCCGGCGAGAGTCCCCCGTCCCAGCTAGCGCCGAACAGCGTGAACGCCTTCTCGCTCGTCACCCAGCCGTAGACGCGCCCCTCCACGAGGCCGAAGGCCAGCAGCCCGAGGCCCAGGACGGAGAGGAGGGCGCTGAGCGCGTCGATCCCTCCGCGCGAACGCGGCGGCTGGGTCAGGAAGACGGCAGCGATGACGAGGATGACGATCGTGAGCGGGATGTTGATGCCGAACGCCCACCGCCACGACGCGTGCTCGGAGAGCCAGCCGCCGAGCACCGGGCCGAGCGCGGTGGCCGCGCCGATCGTGGAGCCCCAGACCGCGAACGCCTGACCGCGCGCCGGTCCCGTGAACATGTGGTTCAGCAGCGCCAGCGACGTCGGCAGGATGGCCGCCGCCCCGATCCCCTGCAGGAAGCGGGCCAGGATGAGGATCTCGCCGTTCGGCGCGAGTCCCGCGAGCAGGCTGGTCAGCCCGAAGACGATGACACCCCAGATGAACACGGTCCGCGCGCCGCGCAGGTCGGCGATGCGCCCCGACACCAAGAGGAGCGCGGCGAACACGATCGCGTACGACTCCTGGATCCATTGCGCCTGGCTCGAGTCGATCTTCAGGTCATCGATCACCGACGGCGTGATCACGTTCACGATCGTCGTGTCCACCACGATCAGGGCCACGCCGAGCGCGACTGCGATCAGCCCTATCCAGCGCCGCGCGCCTGCGGATACCGCCATCTTGTCCTCCTTGTTGTTTCACCAGCGAGTTACTTTATCATGAAACAACTTGATGTTTTGATAACCTGTTCACCGGCAGCAGCCGGTGACGGGAGGGCCTCGCGATGACCGACGCGGAGACGCACGACGCGCTCGACGGGCACGACGCGCTCGACGACCAGCGCGAGCGCCTCAACGAGGCGCTGCGAGCGTACGGCGCGAGCTACTCCGAGCTGGCGCGCGAGTTCGCCGCGAGCGAGGGCCTCCACTCGACCGACGCCGTCGCCCTCATCGAGATCCTGGCCGCCGAGGAACGCGGCACGCCGCTCACGCCCGCACGGCTCAGCGACCGCATCGGCCTCACCGCCGGCGCGACCTCCACTCTCCTGAACCGACTGGAGGCCGCGGGCCACGTGGTCCGCAGTCGCGGCCACGCCGACCGCCGCATGGTCACCCTCCACTCCACCCCGAACGTCCAGACCATCGCGGACGACTTCTTCCACCCTCTGGGCGACCGCATCGCCGCCGTCATGGCGAAGCATCCTCCCGCGCTGCTCGAGCAGTTCGAGACGCTGCTCGGCGAGCTGCGCGGGACGATGGAGGCGTACATCGCGGACACGACGAGGCGGCGCGAGAACGACGAGGGTCAGAAGCGGTAGAAGCGCCGGGCGGTCCCGGCGAACAGCGCCGCCCGGTCGTCGCTGGAGAACCCGCCGACGATCGCGTCGAAGGCGGCGAAGAGCTCGCCGTAGCGGGAGTAGAGGCCGTCGACCGGGAAGTTGCTGCCGAACATGCAGCGCTGGGGCCCGAAGGCGTCGACGGTCTCGAGCACGATGCGGCGGATGCTGTCGACGGTCCAGCGGTGATCGTTGGTGCCGAGCGCCGAGATCTTCACCATCGTGTTCGGTTCCGCGGCGACGCGATCCATCCCCCTGCGCCACGCGTCGAGGGCGTCCCCTTCGCGCTCGATCGGCATCCCGGCGTGGTCGAGGACGATCGCCGTGCCGCCGAAGTCCGCGGCCAGCGCTGCCGCGTCGTCGAGCTGGGACGGGAACACCTGGAGGTCGAACGACAGGCCCGCAGGAGCCAGAGCGCCGAACCCGCTCCGCCAGGAGGGGTCGGACATCAGGTCGCCGCGCTCCCGGTGCGAGTAGTAGGGATCGGGGTGCCAGTTCAGGATGTCGCGGACGCCACGGACCGACGGCAACGCCGCGTGCGCTGCCACCTGCTCGGCCGCATCCGGTGCGGACAGGTCGACCTTGGCGACCTGGACGTTCGGCACGGGATGCCCGGCGATCACCTCGTCGACCCATCGGCTCTCGCCGATCGGGTCCGCCGCGCCGTTCTCGATGTGCACGGATCCGACCAGGCGGGCGTCGAGCGCCTCCAGCTCGGCCGCATCCCGCAGGTAGTCGGCGACGAGGTAGTCGCGGCGGAGGGGACGATCGTCTCCGTGATATCGGCGCACGACGGGACCCTCGAGCCACGGGTAGGACGCCGTGCTGAGGGTGCACAGGTGGTGGTGGGCGTCGACGATGTCGAGCATGGTCAGTCCTTCCCCGCGCCGAGCTCGGCGATGGTGAGCTCGATCGCCGTGTGGTCGAGCTCTCCGCGATCGTCCACCACCATACGGTCGAACAGTCCCGCCACCGTCGCCGCCACCGGGAGGGTGACGCCGGACGCCTGCGCCGATTGGGCCACGAACCGCAGATCCTTCAATTGGTTCGCCGCGCTGCCGCCGCCCTCGAAGTCGCGCCCGAGCCAGCGCCCGCGCTTCTGCCGCAGCACCTCGGAGCCGGCGAGCCCCGCACCGAGCACGTCGAGCAGCCGTCCCCGGTCGATCCCGGTCGCGTCCGCCAGCACAAGGGCTTCCGAGATCGCGGTCACCGTTGCGGCGACGACCACCTGATTGCACGCCTTCGCGATCTCCCCGGACCCGGGCGGCCCGAAGACGACGACGGTCGAGCCGACGAGGCGCAGCACCGGGAGCGCCTTCTCGACGGCGGCGTCGGACCCGCCCACCATCACACTCAACGCCCCGGTCTCCGCGCCGAGGACGCCTCCGCTCAGCGGAGCGTCGACCACCGAGACCCCGCGAGCGGCGAGGCTCGACGCCAACGCCGCGACCGCAACGGGGGACACGGTTCCGTGGACGACGAGCACCGGCGACGCGATCCCCTTCGCAGCCCATCCGGCGAGCAGGCCGTGGTCGCCGTCGAGCAGGTCCTCGACGTCGACGAGGTCGGTGAGAACGGTCAGGGTCACGTCGGCCGCCGCATCCGCGGGGCTGGCGGCCACGACGGCGCCGCTCGCCGCGAGGCAGTCCGCCTTCCGCCGGGTGCGGTTCCAGACGGTCAGCGCTCCGAGATCGCGCAGGAGGCGGCGCGCGATCGGCTCGCCCATCCGCCCCAGACCGAGAAGGGAGACCGTCGTCATGCCAGACCCTCCGCGTCGTCGAGGTCCACGAGCAGCTGTGCGCCGAGATCGTCGAGCGTGATCGACGCCCGGAAGCCGAGCAGGTCTTCGGACCGCGCGAGCACGACCGGGACGTGCCGACCGGGAACACTCGCGCGCGGCACCTCCGGCGCGAAACGTCGCAGTGCGGTCTCCGTGTCCTGTCGCAGATAGGTCAGCGGATTCGCGACGAGGATGCCCGGGGCTGCGGGAGTCGAATGGGTCAGCGCCGCGAACACTGCGCGGGCGGCGTCGCGGACGTCCAGGTACGTCCATCCTTCGCACGCCTGTCGGCGCGGGTCCTCCCGCATGGCCCGACGGATGTGCCGAGCGAACACCGTGCCGTCGTCGACGGTGATGTCGCGCACCAGGGGGAATCGGATGCCGGTGACCGCGAGCCCGTAACGCGCGGCGACGGCCGCTCCGGCGGCCTCGTTGGCCTGTTTGGAGAGCGAGTAGGCGTCGTCGATGTCCGCGGGCTCGGTCTCGTCCCACGGGTAGCGCGTGGGGAGCACGGGGCGCGAGTTCAGCGGGAGCCCGGACGCGTTGATGCTGGAGGCGTACACGACCTTGCGCGCTCCGGCCTGGGCCGCGGCATCCAGGATCAGGAAGGTGCCCAGCGCGTTCGCCTCGTAGATCTCTGCCGGCTCCCCCTGGTCGAGCCCGGCCCGGCCCGCGAGGTGCACGACCGCGTCCATCCCCTCGACCGCATCGCGGACGAGTCGCGCGTCGCTGACGGAGCCGACCAGCCAGCGGCCCTCGACCGCATCCTTCACGTCTCCCCGAGGCTCGCCGACCTCGAGCACCGAGACCTCGGCGCCACGCGCGACCAGGTCATCCACGACCGCGCGCCCGATGAGGCCGGCGCCGCCGGTGACGAGGATGCGGTGGCCGGCGAGCTGGTCGCCGGCCACCGCGGACACCTCCTGCGTCACCGGACGACCTGGCCCTGATCCTGCGCCGGGGCGGACACCGACGACGTCACCGGAGCGGGCTCCACCTTGTCGCGCCCACCGCGGCGCATCATCGGCCAGCCCTTGCTGCCCTGGTCGATCGCCACGGCGATCAGCACGACCGCACCCGTGACGATCTGCTCGTAGAAGCTCGGCACGTTCAGGAGCACCAGACCGTTGGTCAGCGCGCCGAGGATGAGGGCGCCGACGAGAGTTCCGGCGATCCGGCCCTCGCCGCCCATCAGGTTCGCTCCACCGATCACGGCGGCCGCGATGGCGGTCAGCAGGTACGGGCTCCCCGCCTCCGATTGGGCGGCGGAGATGCGGGCCACGATCACGAGCCCCGCGAGAGCGGCGAGCGCACCGGAGATGCCGTAGACGAGGATCTTGACCCGGGTGACGCGCACACCGGACAGCCACGCGGTCTCCTCGCTGCCTCCGGTCGCGATGACATTCTGGCCGAAGACCGTGCGGCGCAGGAGCAGCCAGGCGAGGATGGCGACGACGATGACGACGACCACCACGATCGGCACCCCGCCGATGTAGCTGTTGAGCAGCAGCACGAACTCGGTCGGCACGTTGTAGACCGGTGTCCCGTTGGTGACGACATACGCGAGCCCCTGGTAGATGCTCATCGTGCCGAGGGTGGCGATGAACGGGGGCAGCTTGAGCGCCGTGATCAGGATGCCGTTGACGGCGCCCGCGAGGAAGCCGAGGACGAGACCCACGGCCAGCGCGGGGAACGCGCCGACCCCTCCGCTGACCATCATGTTCGCCGAGACGATGCCGACGAAGCTGGCGATGGAGCCCACCGAGAGGTCGATGCCGCCGGTGATGATGACGAAGGTGAGGCCGATGCCGATGAGGGCGTTGACGCACGCCGAGACGGCGACGTCGCGGAGGTTGTCGAGGGTGAGGAAGTTCGGGCTGAGGATCCCGAAGATGATGAAGATGACCGCTGCGGCCCCGAAGATGCCGAGCGCCTGCAGGTTGACGGGAGCTCTCCGCGCTTTGCGCGGCGTCGCTGACGCGTTGCTCATGATGTTCCCTTCGCGATCCCCATGGCGCTCGCCACGAGGCTCTGTTCGTTGATGTCGTCTCCGGTGTGCTCGGAGATGAAGCGGCCGGCGCGCATGACGAGCGCGCGGTCGCTGAGGGAGATGATCTCGGGCAGATCGGACGACACCACGATGACGGCGTTCCCTGCCGCCGCCAGCTGGTCGATCAGGCCGTAGATCTCGGCTTTGCCGCCGACGTCGACTCCCTTGGTGGGCTCGTCGAAGAGGAACACCTTCGAACCTCTGCGCAGCCATTTGGCGATCACGAGCTTCTGCTGGTTGCCGCCGGAGAACTGCCGTGCGAGCAGCCGCACGTTCTCCGGCCGCAGAGCGAGGGACTCGGTGATCTCGGTGGCGACGGCGATCTGGTGGCGTGGGCTGATGAACGGCCCGCGCCCCACCAGGTCGCGGGCGGCGGTGAGGGCGACGTTCGCATAGGCCGGCATCTGCAGAGCGAGGCCCTGCTGCTTGCGGTCCTCCGGGATGAAGGCGATCCCGGCGTTCCTGCTGTCGTTCGGCGTGTGCACGCGGAGTCGCTTGCCTTCGATCTCGAGCGCTCCCCCGCATCCCGGGTCGGCGCGCACGATCGCTCGGAGGAACTCGGTGCGGCCGGAGCCGACGAGTCCTGCGATGCCGACGACCTCGCCGCGGCGCACGGCGATGTCGTTGACGGCATCGGTGTCCGGGCGGGAGACGCCAGTGGCGCGGAACACCACGGGTGCATCCGCCCGTGCGGGATGAAGCCGCTTGAAGCCGAGGAGCTCGCGGCCGACCATCTTGCGGACGATCTCGTCGACGTCCGTGTCGCCGATCAGCGAATCGAAGCCGACGGAGCCGTCGCGGAGCACGACGACCCGGTCGGAGACGGTCATGACCTCGGGCATCTTGTGGGAGACGAAGATCACTCCGACGCCGCGATCGGCGGCGATCTGCCTCACGCGGGTCAGCACCGCCTCCACGTTCTGCTCGACCATCGACGTCGTCGGCTCGTCGAGGGCGACGATCTTGGCGCCGAAGGCGAACGACTTCGCGATGGTGAGCGCGTGCCGCTGCGCCGGGCTCAGCCGGGAGAGCCGCGTCTTCCTCGTCAGCGGGAAGCCCATCGCCGCGACGTCGGCCAGTGCCGCGTCGACGGCCGGCCCGGCGGCGCGCCGCTCCGTGCCCGACTTGCCGAGGAGAAGGTTCTGCTCGACCGTGAGCTGCGGGACGACGGCCGGCTCCTGGTGGGCGATGACGACTCCTTCGGCCAGCGCCCGGCGCGGTGAGTACTCACCGCGCCGGACGCCGTCGACCGTCACCGAACCGCGATCGGGGGCCATCGAGCCGCCGAGGATGCCGAGGAGCGTGCTCTTGCCCGCTCCGTTCTCCCCGGCGAGGGTGAGGACCTCGCCGCGGCGGAGCACGAAGCTGACGTCGTCGAGCGCGCGCACCCCGGGAAACGACTTCGCGACGTTCCGGATCTCGAGAAGGGTGTCAGTCATGAGGATTCCTGTCCTGGATCAGGGCTGCCGGTCAGGGCATCCCGGTCTGGTACTGGGCCACGTTCTGCTTGTCGACGATGAAGGCGGGGACGTCGACCCAAGCGGGGACAGTCTTGCCGTCGAGCAGCCACAGGGCCACCTTGACGCCCGTCTCGCCCTCGGTCGTCGGCCGCTCGCTGACCGTCGCGGTGTACGTGCCGTCGCTGATCAGTTTCTTCGCCTGCGGGATGCCGTCGGTCCCGACGAGCATCACCTTGCCGGTCAGCCCCTTCGCGTCGATCGCGGCCTGGACGCCGAGGCCCATGCCATCGTTCTGGGAGTAGAACGCCTTGATGTCCGGGTTCGCGGTCAGCATCGCGTTGGCGATGGTCTGGGCCTGGTTGGTGTCCCACTTCGCCGTCTGCGAGGCGACCAGGTCGAGATCGGGGTTCTTCGCGATGCCGGCCTTGAACCCCTTGCCGCGGTTCAGCGCGTTCGACGAGCCGGGGTCGCCTTCGATCTGGGCGACCTTGCCGCCGTCGGGCAGCTGCTTGGCGATGTAGTCCGCTGCGGTCTCGCCGATGGTCTCGGCGTCCGGTCCGACGTAGACGACGCCGGGCACCGTCCCCTGTGCGTCGTTGAGCACGATCGCGGGGACCCCCTTGGCGAGGGCCGCCTTGAACACGGTGTCGAGGGCGGTCGCGGAGATCGGCGACGCGAGGATGGCGGAGCACCCCTGGTTGAGCGCGCTCTGCGCCTTGTCCAGCTGCTCCGTGATCGACGACTCGTCGTTCACGGCGAAGGTCTGGTACTTGACGCCCAGCTTCTTGGCCTCGCTCTCGAAGCCGTCGCGCTCGTAGCCCCAGAATTCGTTGGCCAGGGTGCGGGTGACGTAGCAGAGCTTGACGTCCGCCTTCGCCTTCGGGGTTCCGAGGGCCTTCTCGACCTCGGTGACATCCGTCTTCTTACCCGTCTGCACGAGCGAGACGAGGTCGGCGGAGCCTGCGGTCCCGCCTCCTGCCGAGCCGTCGGGGGTCGCTGAGCACGCGCTGAGCACGAGGAGGGCCGCGGATGCGGTCGCGAGGGCAGCGATGCTGCCGACTCGTCGCTTCATGGTGATTCCTTTCGTCATTGGAAGGGGGACTTCTCATCGGTGGTGGGTGGGTGGTGCCCGCGCTGCTGTCGGACCATTCTCCGCCGCGGGCCGCGGCGAATGGGCCGGGTTCAGGCCGAGACGCTGATGAGCGCCTCGGTCTCCCGGCGCAGTTCGAGGGCGGTGGCGAGGGACTCGTCGATGATCACGTCGTCCCAGCTGACGCTGCGGCCCTTCGGGACGTCGTGCGTCAGTTCGACGTGGTGGGCGAGGGCGACGGGGAGGAGGCGCTCGCGCACCGAGGTCTCGGCGGAGACGAGCTTGCCCCACACGGTGTACCCGCCCTCGCCGTCGAGGAACTCGCCGGCGGCGAGGTCCTTCTTGGCGGTCGCGACGACGTCGCCGTGAAACCCGATGGGCGACCCGGTGGCGACACCGAGCAGGGCGGCGTTGGCGATGGAGATGTTCAGCTCCAGGCCGACGTAGTGGTACGGGCGGTAGAGGGCGGCGTACTGGCCGGTGGGGTCCGGGTGCCACGGGTACTCGGTGAAGCATCCCGACACGTAGTCGTTGGTCGCCTTCACGACGACGAACACGCCTTCCTGGGTGTTGAACGGGATCCACTCTCCGTCGCGGGTGACGCTCGACATCACGTCGACCGATCCGCCGTTGGCGAGCACGCCGCCGACCTCGGAGGGCCGGCAGATCGTCGCGATCTCCTCGATGTTGCCCGGCGTGAAGGTGAGCCCTTCGTCCGACGGGGTCAGGCCGGCCGCGTTCGCCACCGCCGCCATCTCGATGGCGGCTTTCGTGCCGTCGCGGAAGGAGGTGTGCATGTAGGGGTTGAGCTGCCCCGACTCGGTGAGCTCCTTCGAGAACTCCCAGTTGTCCCAGACGTTGTCGGGGTTCATCTCGTGATAGTGCGGGAGGTACTTCGCGCCCTTGCCGGCGCAGACCACGTCGAAGCCGGAGCTTCGCGCCCAGTCGACGAGCTCCATGATGAGCGCCGGCTGGTCACCGAAGGCCATCGAGTAGACGACCCCCGCCTCCTCGGCGCGACGCGCGAGCGCCGGTCCGGCGAGTGCATCCGCCTCGACCGTGACCATGATGATGTGCTTGCCCGTGGCGATCGCCTTGAGGGCGTGGTCGATCCCGACGATCGGGTTGCCGGTGGCCTCGACGATCACGTCGATGTCGGCGTCGAACAGCTGGGCCGAGTCCGGGACGATCGTCGTCGTGCGGTGGGCGATGGCCTCGTCGATCGTGGACGCCATCAGCTCCGCCGGCCATCCGACGAGTTCGAAGGCGCCCTGAGCGCGCGCCACGTTGATGTCGGCGATGGCCACGACGTGGACACCGGGGATGTTCCTGGCCTGGGCGAGGTACATCGTGCCGAACCGGCCGGCGCCGATGAGGCCGACGCGGATCGGGCGGCCTTCGGTCTCGCGCTGCTGGAGGAGGGAGTGAAGGTTCACGATCGCCTTTCCTGTCGTGCGACGGCGGGGAGATCGTGTGTTCGGCCGAAGGTCGGCCCGACTCCATCGTCGTTCGCGTTGGTGAGTGGTAACGGTTACACTTTTGTACCACTAGCCGTTCTCCGCGTCAAACACGGGGGCGGACATCATTAGGCTGAGCACGACCCACAGGAGGTACCGGTGAAGAAACCAGCGACGATCCGCGATGTCGCACGCGAGGCCGACGTGTCGGTCGCCGTGGTCTCCCGCGTCCTCAACGACGGCACGGGCCCCGTCGCGCCCCTCACCCGGGCGAAGGTCGTCGAGGTCATCGAGCGACTCGGCTACCAGCCCCGGGCGGCGGCCCGCGAGCTGCAGCACCGTGGTGCGCCCACGATCGGCCTGGTGCTCGCCGACCTGGCCAACCCGTTCTTCGCCCGTCTCGCCGACCGCGTCGTGTGGGAGGCCCGCGCCCGCGGCGTGCACGTCGTGCTGCTGACGACCCAGGAGGATCCGCACCTGGAGGCGGAATCCATCGACAACCTCATCGGCCGCTCGGTGTCCTCGGTCATCGCCACCCCGACCGGAGGCAACATCGACAAGTGGTCGCGGCTTCTCGAGCTCGGCATCAGCGTGGTCTTCGTCGACCGCGAGATCGAGGAACTCCCCCAGATCGACGTCGTCTCGATCAGCAACGACGCCTCGTCGGAGGTGACGACGCAGCACCTCATCGACCTCGGCCACGAGGCCATCGCGTTCATCTCCGGGCCGCTGACGACCTCCACCGGCCGCGACCGGGTCGCGGGGTTCCGCCGCACGATGTCGGCGGCCGGGCTGGAGGTGCGCGACGACCTCGTCCGCGCCATCCCGTTCCGTGGCGATGCGGGCCGGGATGCCGTCGCCTCCCTGCTTGCTCTCCCGATCCCGCCGACCGCGCTGATCATCGGGAACACGGCGCAGGTCCCCTCGGCCCTGCACGCACTCAAGCAGGCGGACGCGCTCGTCCCCGACGCCCTGAGCGTCATCGTGTTCGACGACAATCCGTGGACCGAACTCGTGTCGCCACCCCTCTCGGCCATCCGGCAGCCGATCGACATGCTCGCCCTCCACTCGGTCGAGCTCGCCGTCGGTCGCGCGAAAGGCAACCTCCCGGAGTCCCCTCGTCGCATCCTCGTCGATGCCGAGTTCGTCCGGCGGTCCAGTACCGCAGCATTGAGTCCCGCCGTCCGCGGGCTCTGACATCCCGATCCCCTTTGGAGACCCCATGACCGTCGTCGTCACCGCCGTGTTCCACCCGCTCGAAGGCCGCCGCGACGAGCTCGTTGATGCACTGCGTGCCACGATCCCTGCCGTCCACGCCGAGGAGGGCTGTCTGCTCTACGCGATTCACGACGCGTCCGACGGAACGATCACGATGATCGAGAAGTGGGCGACTCCCGAGCTCCTGCAGGCCCACGCGCAGGGCGCGGCCGTCGTCGCCCTGAACGCGGCCGTCGGCGACCTGCTCGCCGCTCCGACCACCGTGACCACCATGACGCCGATCCCGGTCGGCGGCGAGGAGCAAGGGCTCCTGTGAGCGACGCCCCGGCCGTCGTCGTCGTGATGGGCGTCTCCGGCTCCGGCAAGTCGGTCTTCGGGGCGGCATTGGCGGCATCCCTCGACCGCGCATTCCTCGACGCCGACGATCTCCATCCCCCCGCCAACAAGGCCAGGATGGCTGCGGGCGTCCCGCTCGAGGATGCCGACCGCTGGCCGTGGCTCGACACCGTCGCCGAGACCGGATCCGCGGCGGGCGACGTCGTCATCGCGTGCTCCGCGTTGCGTCGTGCCTACCGCGACCGCCTGCGCCTCCGGCTCCCCGCGGCCGTGTTCCTGCAACTCGACGTCGCCGTCTCCGAGTTGGAGCGCCGATTGGCCGGCCGATCGCACGAGTTCATGCCGGCATCGCTGCTGACGAGCCAACTCGACCTCCTCGAACCCCTCGAACGCGACGAGCGCGGCGTCGTCCTCGCGGTCGAGCCGGGGCGGAGCATCGACGCGATGGTCGCGGAGGCGGGTTCCGCGCTGCGAGATCTCTCGGCGCGGACGACCGTCGCACCGTCCGTCGACTGATCCGCAACCCCCTGACGCCGCCTCCCCTCCCGGCGTACTGTCGCAGCGCAACCGATAGAAGGGGTATCCGCATGGACCACGACAAGGACGCACGACCCGACCCGGACGATCTGCCCGACGGTTCGGGGAACGGCACCGGAACGCCGAACGACGGCGAGGACACCGCGTCGGGTGGTGGAGCCGATGACCGATAAGCCGCGCCCCGACGACCTCCCCCGCCCCAGCGAGGTCGACCCCGACTCCGGCACCGACACGGACGACAAGCCCGTCGAGAACCCGGGCGGCTGACCGAGTGCTGAGCCGTCTCGCCGCCGAGTTCGCGGCGGAGATCAAGAACCACGACTGGTCGGACGCGCCCTACCGGACCGACCAGGCCGGCCACAGCCGCCTGGACGACGACGAGGAGCAGCGGTCCGACCAGGTGCTGTCCGACGAGGAGACGGGGCGGGTGAAGACGAACGTCGCGTGGGTCGTCGGGCAGGTGCTTCTGCATGCCGACCCGAACTTCGACATCCGGGAGTTCGCCCACGCCTGCGATCTGCCGCGCGCGCTGCGCTACGGGCCCAGCGGGCAGCCGAGCGACGCCGTGCTGGAGGGCATCCGGCGCGACGACGACGGCGAGGTCAGCACGCCGTGATCACCTGCGTGGTGCACTACACGATCGACCCGGCGAAGATCGGGGCGTTCGAGGAGTTCGCCGCCGCCTGGATCCGGCTGGTGAACAGCCACGGCGGTGAGCACCACGGCTACTTCCTCCCCGGTGAAGGCGCCAGCGACCAGGCGCTGGCGCCCTTCACCTTCCCCTCGCTCGCCGCGTACGAGGAGTACCGGCAGCTGTTCGGCGTCGACCCCGAGTTCATCGCGGCCGACCGCATCCGGGATGAATCGGGATGCGTGATCCGCTACGACCGCACCTTCATGCGGCCGCTGCTCCCCCGCGACCTGCAGACGCTCGAGGCCGACTGAGCCGGAACCCGTCGAAGCGCGCCCAACCTGGACGTCTGCCGCATGCATTTCCGTCGCGATAGGCGTACCTTGACGGAAACGCGATACATCGCGTTTGCAACCGACAGGTCGACGAAGGTGGACCGATGGACATGAACTCAGCGACGGGCACCCGCATCCAGCCCCGCTTCGCACCGATGAGGGGCGGGCGGCGCTCATGAGCGTCATCGCCGGCGTCCTCCTCAGCCTCCTGGTGATCGCTCTCCTGGGCATCCTTACAGGCGTGCTGATCGTCCGCGCCGTGTACCGGAGCATCAGGCGCAACCGCACGATCAACGGAGCCGTGCTCCGCACGCGCACCGCGTTCACCTGGGGGCCGCAGCACCAGGTGCTGCGACTCCGGATGCGCCTCAACGACAGCCTCGAGAGCGGACGGGCGGCCGTCGAGCTCACGCTGCGCAGCGACGGACTGCGTGGCGAACTCGTCCGGTTGTTCAAGCGCATCCAGGCCGAAGGCTCGACGCTGGAGTCTCAACTCCGGCTGCTCCAGAGCGAGACCGACGCGGCCGTGCTGACGGCGGAACTCCCCGTGGTGCGCGGTCGCGTCGAACAGGTCGAAGGGTTGGTCCGCCGCCTGCGGTCGGCCGTCTCGTCCGGCCTGGGCGCACCCAGCGATGACGCCCTCGACGCGTTGCGCGCCGACGTCGACCGCGAGGTCGCGGCCATCCACGCCGGCATCCAGGAGCTCCACACCCTCAACTCCTTCGACGGCCGGCCGGAGCCGCGCCGCCAGACCACGAACCGTCTCTACGGGGGGAACGAATCATGAGCGACAACACCGCGCGGATGCGCGACATCTTCCGCATCAAGACCTCGCGCGCACTCGACAAGATGGAGGACCCGCGCGAGGCCCTCGACGACAGCTACGACCAGCAGGTGCGGATGCTCCAGCAGGTGCGGCAGGGACTCGCCGAGGTCGCGACGGCGCGCAAGCGCATCGAGCTGCAGGGTCAGGAGATGGGCGCGCGCTATCAGAAGCTCGCCCAGCAGGCCCAGGAGGCCCTGAACCAGGGCCGAGAGGATCTCGCCCGCACCGCGCTCGAACGCCGGTCCCTGCTGGAGAACCAGGTGGCGACCCTCCGGGATCAGCACGCGGCGCTGCAAAAGCAGCAGGCCCAGCTCCAGGACAACGAGCGTCGTCTCGCCGAACGCATCGAGGCCTTCCGGGTCGAGAAGGAGACGATGAAGGCCACCTACACGGCCTCGCAGGCGCAGGCGCGCGCCAACGAGGTGGCGGCCGGCATCAGCACGCAGATGAACGACGCCGGGGCCTCCCTCAGCCGCGCCAAGGACAAGATCGCCCAGATGCAGGCCCGGGCGGCCGCGACCGAGGAGCTGATCGCCACCGGCGCACTGCACGACCAGACGGGCCGCCCCGACTCCGACCTCGAGCGCCAACTCGCGGCCGGCCTGACCAGGGCGGACATCGAACGGCAGCTGCAATCGATGAAGGACGCGGCAGCGCCCGGCTCGGGCGCGACGAGCGGCACCACGACCGATCCCGACAGCTGGCTCAGCATCGGCCGGTGAGCGCGCTCCGCGGCCGGCCCGGCGCCGCGGTCTACAGGTCCGTCGGCCCGTGCAGCGGCGGCGGGCTCACGCGGAAGAACCGCGTGCGCCACAGCAGGTAAGCCAGCCCGATCGCGACCCAGACGCCGCCGACGATCATCGCGCTCGGCTCCAGGCTGAACCAGAGCGCCACGTTGATGACGACGCCCAGCCCCGGCAGCACGAGGTAGCCGATGGCGACGCGCCAGCCGCGCTCCTTCACGAACCGGATGTAGGTGAAGATCACCGCGAGGTTCACGAAGATGAAGGCGACGAACGCCCCGAAGTTGATGAGGGAGGCGGCCCGCCCGAGGTCGAGGAACACGGCCGAGCAGGCGAGCGCCGCGATGAGCAGCACGTTCGCCGCGGGCACGCCCGCACGGTTGAGCGAGCCGAAGAAGCGCTTGGGCAGCGCGCCGTCCCTCCCCATCGCGTAGAGGAGGCGGGCGGCGCTCATCTGCTGCGTGATCCCGCAGCCGAGCACGGCGACCATGTAGCCGCCGATGAACACGGCCTGGAACGCCGCTCCCCCGATGTACTTCGCGATCTCGGGCGACGCACCGACGATGTTGCCGACCGTCGCCACGTCGGGGAAGAGCACCTGCATCACGTAGGTGACGCCGACGAAGAAGACGCCGGCGACGGCGACGATGATCAGGATGGCGCGCGGGATGTCGCGGCGCGGCTTCTCCGCCTCCTCCGCCAGCGTGCTGACGGCGTCGAACCCGAGGAACGACAGCGCGAGGATGGCGGCCCCGGCCCCGATGGCCGGCACATCCAGGCCCGGCGCGAAGAACGGGGTCATCGAGAACGACGCCCCGTTGGCACCATCGACGATGTTCTTGATCGTGAGCCCGACGAACGCGACGGCTACGACGACCTGGATGATGACGAGGATGACGTTCACCTTCGCCGCGATCTGCACGCCGATCAGGTTCAGCACCGTGCAGATGACGATGGTCGACAGGATCCACACCCACGACGGAACCGCGGGGAACGCGGCCGACATGTAGATCGCCGACAGCAGGGCGTTGATCATCGGCAGCAGCAGGTAGTCCAGCGTCGCCGCCCAGCCGACGAGGAACCCGAGGTGCGGGTTGATCGCCTCCCGTGTGTACGTGTAGGCCGAGCCCGCCATCGGGAACACCTTGACCATCCGGGAGTAGCTGAGCGCCGTGATCAGCACGGCGACGAGCACCACGAGGTAGGCGAGCGGCACGTGGCCGTGGGTGACGTCGGCGACGATGCCGAACGTGTCGAAGACCGCGAGCGGCGCCATGTAGGCGAGGCCGAGGAAGACGATGTGCCGGAGCTTCAGGGTGCGCCGGAGGCCGGGGGCGCCCGGGGTGTGCGGTGCTTCCGCGGTCCGGGACGGCGCGATGGCCGGGTCGAGCTGGGACATGGGGGTTTCCTTCGCGACGGTGAGAGGAACGGGGTGGGGTGACGGGATGGACGTGACGGCGTGGGGTGGGGCCGTCAGTGCGTCGGCGCGGTCTCGGCGTGGGCCGAGCAGTGCGCGAGCCCGCCGTAGACGGACGGGGTGGCGGAGGCGGTGGAGGCGTCGTGCACGATCTCCCCTCCGACGATGGTCAGTTCGGCCCGCTGGTCGAGCAGGCCGGCCGGGTCGGCCTCGTGGGTGTAGAGGTCGTCCGACCAGGCGACGAGGTCGGCCTTCGCGCCGACGCGCAGGGTGCCGAGCTGGTCCTCGGCGTGCCAGGCCCAGGCTCCCTCGCGGGTATAGCCGCGGAGGGCGTCGTCGAGCGTGGTGCGCTCTGCGGGCGTCCACGCGTCGCGGCCGTCGAGGCCGGCGCGGGTGAGGGCGGAGTAGAAGCCGACGAGCGGGTCCATCTCCCCCACCTGCCAGTCGCTCGACAGGGCGACGTGGGCGCCGGAGGCCA
>Ga0153993_100354_pt1 | contig 17162 bp, 17 predicted proteins | sample TSNC077MetaG_FD_104706 | JGI IMG/M metagenome (GOLD analysis project Ga0153993, IMG submission 104706) | Attine ant fungus gardens microbial communities from North Carolina, USA - TSNC077 MetaG | ecosystem: Host-associated > Fungi > Mycelium > Unclassified | place: USA: North Carolina, Lumber...
ACACGCTTGTGTCCCAAACCATCGATCAGTCGTCGTGGTACTCCGATTTCGGGCCTGGTCTGAAGCTGTCCGAAGAGCTCGCACAGGTCGCCCCGTCGCTGACGTCGCCGCTCCCGAATTCCGAGATCACCCCCGGTACGGTGTTCACCGGTGTGGCCGAGCAGAACACCGTCATCACCGTCCTGGACAAGAACAAGGTCATCGGCACCGCTACCGCGGGTGCGGACAAGACCTGGTCGCTGACGCTCGACCCGGCGCCGATCAACGGCACCCACGAGCTGACGATCGTCGCGCTCGGCACGGACGGCAAGTCCGTCCCGCTGGCGAAGGGCGACTACACGATGACGCAGTCGGACGAGGCGCGCGGCTACACCGGCCCCACCTCCGGCACCATCACCCCCGACACCGCGTTCACCGGAACCGGCGCCAAGGACGAGACCGTCGTCATCAAGGACGGCAACGGCACCGTGCTCGGCACCGCCACCGTCGGCCAGGACGGCCACTGGTCCACCACGCTGAACCCGGTCCCCACCAACGGTGACGTCGCGATCGTCGTCGAGATCACCGGCAAGGACGGCATCACCGAGCAGCTCGCCTCCGAGACGCTCACGATGACCGGCTCCGAGGAGCCCAACGCCTACACCGGCCCGAAGACCGGCGACACCGTGACCCCCGACACCGCGTTCACCGGAACCGGCACCAAGGGTGAGACGGTCACCATCACCGACGGCCAGGGCAACGTGCTCGGCAGCACCGTGATCGGTGCCGACGGCCAGTGGTCGCTTACGCTGGACAACCCGCCGATCAACGGCAACCACAACCTCGCCGTCATTATCGGTGACCAGACGGTCGCGAACCCGTCCATCACGATGACCGGTTCCGACGAGGCCCCCGCGTACTCCGGGCCGCAGTCCGGCGACATCATCACCCCCGACACCGTGTTCACCGGAACCGGCGGCAAGGGCGAGACCGTCGTCATCAAGGACAGCGACGGCAACGTCCTCGGCACCACCACCGTCGGCAACGACGGCCAGTGGTCGCTGAAGCTGGACCCGGCGCCGATCAACGGCGACGTCAGCCTCGTCATCGAGATCAACGGCGAGAAGGTCGCCGACGCCGATGTGACCATGACCGGCTCGGACGAGGCTCCCGCCTACTCCGGCCCGGCCGAGGGTGCCACGATCACCCCCGACACCGTGTTCACCGGAACCGGCGGCAAGGGCGAGACCGTCACCATCACCGACGGCAAGGGCAACGTCCTCGGCACCACCACCGTCGGCAACGACGGCCAGTGGTCCCTCACACTCGACCCGGCGCCGAAGAACGGCGACGTCAACCTGATCGTCACCGTCGGTGACACGAAGGTCGCCGACACGAACGTGACGATGACCGGTGCGGACGAGGAGCGTGCCCTGACCTCTCCGGCCGCGGGCAGCCCGATCACCCCGGACACCGTGTTCGCCGGCACCGGCAACATCGGCGACACGGTGACGATCAAGGACAAGGACGGCAACGTCCTCGGTTCCGCCGAGGTCGGCCAGGACGGCACGTGGTCCACCACCCTGTCCCCGGTCCCGAACAACGGTGACACCAACCTGATCATCGAGGTCACCGGCAAGGACGGCAAGACCGAGCAGCTCGCCGACAACACCTACGAGATGACCGAGTCGACCACGAAGTTCGAGATCCTCACCCCGAACCTCGCCACCGACAGCGGCAACATCAAGAACGGCACCGTGTTCACCGGCACGGGCGAGCCCGGCACCACCGTCGTCATCACCGACAAGGACGGCAACACGATCGGCACAGCCGAGGTCGACGACCAGGGCAACTGGTCCACGCCGGTCACGGGTCTGCCCCAGGGTCCGAACAACCTGACCGTCACTCACACCGTCCCCGGTGCGGACCCGGTCAGCACCGACCTCGGCGGCATCGCCGTGGTCAGCGACGACGAGGCCACCCCCCTGATGGACCCGGCCATCGCCGGCGGCACCATCCTGGCGCTCCTCGCCGCAGCCGGTGCGTTCCTCGGCATCCGCCGCCGCCGCACCAGCACCAACTAGCGGCACCCAGCAACACTCCGACCCGATGGCCGCGCTCGCACCCCTGCGAGCGCGGCCATCGGCGTTCCCGAGCATCGCCGTGGGCGCCGGATACGCTCGCAGTATGTCCTCCTCTGATCGCACCGAGCCGGCGGACTGGCGCCCGCTCATCGCCGCTCTCGCCAACGCCGACGCGCGGCGGGTGTTCGCCGAGGTGGAGTTGGGGCGGCCGCTCGACGAGGTCGGTGCGGGACTGAGCCCAGCCCGCCGTCAGCGCGCGCTGGATGCCGCGACGCGGGCCGGGCTCATCACGGTCGACGAGGGCACCGCCTCCATCGCGGCCGATCGGTTCACCCGAGCGCTCCGCGACGCCCCCGCGCGGCCGCCGCGCACCGGAGTCGACCGCTTCCTCGACGCGGAGGGACGGATCGACCGGTACCCGTCGTCGTCGGCGGACCGCGCCGAGCTGTTCCGCCACGTCGCCGCGACGGTGCTCGCCCCCGGCGAGGTCATCGACGAATCGCAGTTGGGCGAGCGGCTGCAGCGGTTCGGCGACGACACGGCCGCTCTGCGACGGCACCTGGTCGACAGCGGGCTGGTCGGGCGCACCGTGTCCGGATCGTCGTACTCGCGCACCGACGCGGAGTGAGACTGTCGGGAGGCCGCGGTAGCGTCCCCGCATGACCACGACGCCGCCGGGCTCCTGCGCCGTGTGCGCGGGTGCCGCGCATCCCGGAGCGCCGCTCCCCCTGTGCCTGGCGCACCTGCTGGAAGCGCACGACTGGGCCGCGGGAGAGTTCGGCGTGACCGATCTGCTGCCGGCCCCGTGCGCGTTCTGCGGGTCCCGGCTCGGGGTGCGATACCCGTCCGGCTGGCTCTGCGCGGTGTGCGAGTGGCGTGCCGGCGAGCTCCCGCCCGAGGGCGCCGCCGCCTCCCGGGTCGACGTCGTCTACTACCTGCGGTTCCGCGACCGGATCAAGATCGGCACCACGGCGAACCCGGCGCAGCGGTTCGCATCCCTCCCCCACGACGAGGTGCTCGCGTTCGAGCGCGGCGACCGGACACGGGAGCAGCGGCGGCACGCGGAGTTCGCCGATCTGCGCATCCCGGGCACCGAATGGTTCGAGACGAACACCCGCCTGCTGCGGCATGTGGCCCGTCTGCGAGCCGCCGCGGGCGACCCGTGGGCACTCCTCGCGCGGTGGCGCAGCGAGCGGGCGGCGCAGGCCTGATACCGCAGTCCCTGCACGGAGTCCCGGGGCGGTACGGCTGATACGTCGCCCATGACGGATCGCGCAGAGGTGCCGATAACGGTGGGAGTGGACGACCCTGTCCACTCCCATCCGTCCCTCCTCTACCCGAAGGAACTCTCGTGTCTCAGCCCTTCACCACCGTGGGCGTGCCCCGCGTCGTCGTCGCTTCGTTCTGGATCTGGATCGCCAGCGCCGCCCTCGGTCTGCTGTCGTTCTTCCTCGGCCTCCCCGCCCTGCTCGACAACCCGGCGGTGCACACCGCGACCGGGCCGGGCATCGTCATCGGCAGCATCGCCGGCGCGGTCATCGGTGCACTGCTCCGCGTCTTCCTCGGCCTGTTCCTGCTGCGCGGCGCGAACTGGTCGCGCATCGTGCTCACGATCATCGGCGTGATCGTGCTGCTCGGACTCGTGGCCACCATCCTCACCGGCGACCTGATCGGCCTGCTCAGCGGCATCGCGGTCATCGTGGCGGCTGTGCTGATGTGGCTGCCCTCCGCCCGATCCCACTTCCGCCGCGTATGACCGCGGCGCAGACCGAGCCGGCGGCTCCGGCGCCCGCCTCCGCGAAGAAGCGGGTGCCCTACGCGCCCGACCCGCGGGTGCGGTGGGGGCTTCCCGCGGCCCTGCTCGCGGTCGTCGCCGTCGCGGTCGTCTGGATCGTGCTCGTCGCGATCGTGAAGGCGGCCGGCCTCGACGAGAACCTGGCGAGCCTGATCGTCTGGGTCGTGACCTACGCCGCGGTCGTCGTGGCCGCGGTCCTCATCGCGAAGAACCGTGGCTCCGGCTCGCTGCGCGTCGATTACGGGCTGGCGTTCCGCTGGTACGACGTCTTCATCGGCCTCGGCACCGGAGTGGGGCTCGTCTTCGTCACCGCGCCGATCAGTGCGATCATCGAAGCGCTCTACGGCAAGGTGAGCACGTCCAACGACCAGGCGGCCTCCTCCGACGGCGTGTGGCTCGTCGTCAACGGCTTCATCGCGGTCGCGGTCGTCGCGCCGTTCTGCGAGGAGTTGCTGCTGCGCGGACTGGTGCTGCGCGGCATCCGCAACAGCATCCTCCGCCGCTCCGTCGGGGAGCCGTCCCGCGGCACCCGGCGCACGGCGGTCGTCGTGGCCGTGCTGGGCAGCTCGCTGCTCTTCGCCGCGCTGCACCTGCACGAGGGCATCGGCAGCCCGGTCACCATGACCAACCTCGGCGTCGTCACCTTCTGCCTCGGCCTGGTCAACGGCATCTACGCCGCCCGCACCGGCCGCCTCGGCCCCGGCATCTGGACGCACGTGTTCTTCAACCTCGTCTCGACCACCCTGATGACGGTGCGCGCGCACTCCTGAGCGCGAGTCGGCGGTCCTACACTGGGAGGACCGCCGACCCGAGGACGCCGCATGGACATCGACACGATCGATCGCAAGATCATCGACCAGTTGCGGATCGACGGCCGCCGGTCGTTCGCGGTGATCGGGCGCAACGTGGGTCTCTCCGAACCGAGCGTGCGCGCCCGCTACCGCCGCCTCTCGAAGGCGGGGATCGTGCAGGTCGTCGGGATGTCCGACGCCCCCAAGCTGGGCGAGATCGAGGTGCACGTCGCGATCCGCGTCCGCGGCGTGGCCGTCGGTACGGTCGCGAAGCAGCTGGCGACGGTCCCGGAGATCAAGTACATCGCGAGCGCTGTGGGCGCGTACGACCTCATCCTCGATCTGCGCTGCGACGACGTCATCCACCTCAGCGGAATCCTGAACGAGCGGGTGCGGCGCGTCAACGGGGTGCATGACCTCGAGACGCTCACGGTGCTCGAAGTGATGAAGGACAGCTACCTCTGGGCGGGATTCCGGGAGGACCCGGCACCGGCCGATGCGGCGGTGATCAAGCGGCGGACGGCCGCCCGTCAGCTCCCGAAGCTCTGACCCGCGCTCTGGCCCGACTTCTCTCGGAGTCCGACCCAGGAGTAGTCCTTGAAGAGCTCCAGCAGCACGAACTCGTCGATGTCGGTCACGCCCGGAACGCGACGGACGTCGTCCAGCAGGGTCACGAGCTGGCCGAGGTCACGGCACGTGGCCTCGACGTAGATGTCCCGCGCCCCGGTCCCGAGCGCCACATGGTTCACCATCGCCATCTCGCCGAGCGTCTTCGCGACCGCGCGTGGCGAGTGATCGCGCACGCCGATCATGAGCCGGACCGATTGGTGACCGAGGGTCAGCGGGTTGCACAGTGCGACGATGCGGAGGATGCCCGACTCCTGCAGACGCGTCACGCGGCCGCGGACCGTGGCCTCGCTCACGTCGAGCTCCGCCGCGATCTCGGTGTAGGGCCGCCGGCCATCGCGCATCAGGAGCTCGATCAGCGAGCGATCGGTATCGTCGATCATCGGCAGCACTGTAACCCGTGCACCTGGGAGGCCACGGCCGTCACCGTACCGGGACGGACTCCACGGCGCGGACGTGCTGCACCAGTTCCGCGTTCCCCGTCGCGACGGAGCCGTCCTCGCGGGTGAGCCCGTCCTCGAGGCCGATCCGGGTCTCGCAGCCATCCTCGATCGCCGCGCGCACGACGGGCCAAACCGTCGCGTCGTAACCGTGGTACAGCAGCGGCACGGTGACCCCGGCATCCCGCAGGACCGCGGCGATCCGGCGGCACAGATCGACGGCCTCCTCGGGCGACGCGACCTCCGGTTCGATCAGGATGCGCACGTTGCGGTGCAGGGTGGGAGACGCGAGCAGCGCCGGCACGTCCGCCATCGACCACACGGCGCTCTCGAGCACCATCCCCCGATCGAGCACGAGCTGCGCCGCCTCCGCCGCGCCATCTTCGACGAACGCCACCGACGCGAAGTCCGGTAATGCGTCGGCAGGCCACGCGGCCACCAGTCGCATGCGCTCGGCGTGACCTGAGCACGTCCAGAGCCCGGTCGTCGTCCCGATCTCCGCCCCCGGCGCCGCGCGACGGAAGGCGCGCACCATCGCGCCGACGAGCTCGGGAGCAATGGTCTGCGCGCCGTCGGCAGTGCGCGCGTGAGCGTGCACGACCGTCGCGCCGGCGGCGAGTGCAGCCGCCGCGTCCCGGGCGATGTCGTCGGCGGTGAGGGGGACGCCGGGGAATTCATCGGGCGTGCGCCCGCCGTTGATGGCGGCTTTGAGGAGCATGGAGACCTTTCGTGCGGGGTGTGCTGCGGTGCGGGAGGCGTTCGAGAATCAGGGCGGGACAGCGGACGATCAGACCAGGAATCCCTCGACCGTGGACGTCGCGCCGGTGAGTTCGCCGAGCCGGCCCCCGCCGCGGAGCTCCTGGATCAGGTCCGGCTCCTCGGCGTCGTCGGCCAGCGCGATGTCGATGACGGATTCGAGGACCTGGACGGAGGCGAACAGCACGCCGTTCGCGTCCGCGAGTACGACGTCCCCCGCTGCGACCACGACGCCGCCGCAGACGATGGGGACATTGAGACCGCCGGCGTCGATGTCGTGCAGCTTCGTCGTCAGCATGCTGAGCCCGCGGGCGTGCACGGGCAGGCCGAGCGGTGAGATCTCGTCGATGTCGGTCGCAGACCCGTCGACGATCGCACCCGCCGCTCCGCGGAGGGCGAGCGCGGTGGCGACGACCTGTCCGAGAGGAGCGTGGCGTACGTCGCCGCCGGTGTCCACGACGATCACGTCACCCTGCTCGACGAGCCCCGCCGCGTGATGCAGCATCGTCGAATCCGTCGCGGTGGTGCGCACGGTGACGGCGCGGCCGACGACCCGACCGGCCCCGGCCACGCGGACGATCCCCGGATCGGCGAATCCCTCTTCCAGATAGTGGCCAAGCGTCGGGAACGAGACGCGGCCGAGCTTCTCGAGCAGGACGGTGGGAAGCGGCGCCGGAGACGCGCCGATGCGGATGGACATGGGTGTTCCTTCGTTCCAGGGGGTGGGGGGAGCAGGCGTGGCTCAGAGGCTGATCGATGTGTTGAGACGGCGGTTTTCGAGTACCGGGAGCACGGCGCGTACCTCGTCGGTGCGGCGCTGCGAGACCGTGGCGACGGCGAGACCGTATGGCTCACCGCCCAGCGCCGCTCGAACGACCCCGAACGGGTCCACCACCATGCTCTGCCCGATGCAGTCGGGCGACGCCGAACCGGCGGCCACGAGCCACGCCGTGGACTCGATCGCTCGCGCGCGCAGCAGCGTGCGCCAGTGGTCCTCCTTCATCGGACCGGACACCCACGCGGCCGACACGGAGAGCAGGTCCGCGCCGTGATCGATCAGGTTGCGCGTGAGCTCCGGGAAGCGGAGGTCGTAGCAGTTGACGAGCCCGACCAGCGCACCAGCTATCTCCACGACGACCGGGTTGGCGTCGCCGGGCGTCACGTAGTCGGATTCCCGATAGGCGAACGCGTCGTACAGGTGCAGCTTGCGATAGCGGGCGAGCTCCTTCCCGGCCTCGTCGATCGCGACGATCGTGTTGTAGGGGCGGTCGCTGTCTGTGCCCTCGTATCCGGCCGCGATCACGGCGAGGCGGTGGCGCCGAGCCAGACCGGACACGAACTCGACGAAGCCCGGCCACTCGGTGCGAGCGAGCTCCCCCAGGGGGACGTCGACCCCGTCGGCGAGGAGCATTGCCTCCTCCGGCAGCACGAGCAGGTCGGCGCCCTCGGCTGCCGCCTCCTCGACGAGCGTCTCGATCGTGCGCCGATTGGCGGCGGGGTCCGTGGTGGGCGCGAGCTGTCCGGCAGCGACCTTCATGGCAGTCCTTTCGATGGTCGGGTGTTCAGGAGACGAGGATGCGGGCATCCGCGGGCGCCCACGAGACCGCGACCGGATCGCCCGGGAGGAGCCGGGTGAGCTCGTCGTCGACGCCGCCGCTGGGACGGGTGACGATGATCTGCGCAGACTCGCCCGCGCGCACGATGTAACGCCACTCGTCGCCGAGGAAGACGGCGTCCAAAAGCACTGCGCCGATCTCACCCGGCCGGGCGGTGCCGATCCGCAGGCGCAGGCGCTCGGGACGGACGGCGACCGTCACTTCCTCGCCGGCGCCGGCTGCGCCGACCTCCGCCTCGAGGACCCCGAGGCCAGTGACGTCCACCGACGCGCCGGCGGGCGTGCCGTGGTAGACCCCGCCGAGCAGGTTGCATGTGCCGATGAATCCGGCGACGAAGCGGTTCGCGGGGTGGTCGTAGATCGCGCGGGGGCCGTCGACCTGCTGGACGCGTCCCTCCGACATGACCGCGATCCGGTCCGACATGGTGAGGGCCTCCTCCTGGTCGTGCGTGACGTACACGAAGGTGATACCCACCTCCCGCTGCATGCGCTTGAGCTCCACCTGCATCTCCTTGCGGAGCTGCTGATCGAGGGCGCCGAGGGGCTCGTCGAGCAGTACAACGGCCGGCCGGGAGACGATCGCGCGGGCCAGGGCGACGCGCTGGCGCTGACCGCCCGAGAGCTCGTTGGGCTTGCGGTCGGCGAACCGCTCCATGCGGACCAGAGCGAGCGCCTCATCCACGGCCGCCTCACGGTCGAGGAACAGCTTGCGCCCGCGCACCTTCAATTCGAACCCGATGTTGTCGCGCACCGAGAGATGAGGGAAGAGCGCATAGCTCTGGAAGAGCATGTTGAGGTCGCGTTTGCGGGTGGGGAGGGTCTCCACCGACCTGCCCGCCAGCTCGATCGTGCCGCCGGTTGGCGTCTCGAAGCCGGCGATCATCCGCATCAGGGTCGTCTTGCCGCACCCGGACGGACCGAGGATCGAGAAGAACTCGTTGTCCTCGATCGTCAGGTCGATCGGCTGGACGACGGTGGTGCTGCCGAACGTCTTGGTGACGCCGGCGAGGCGGATGGCCGGAGCATTCGACGGCGTGCGCACGGGGGTGGCGACGGTCGAGCTGGCGAGCGTGGTCATGTGGAGCTCCTCGTCGGATGCGGTGGGGCCTAGGAGGCCTTGACCTTTGTCCAGCCCTGCTGGAAGTACTGCAGAGCCTTGCCCGGGTCGACGATGAACTCGCTGTCCTTGAGCTGCTCGTCGGTGGGATAGACAGCGACGCTCTCGAGCATCGTCTTGTCGGTGATGTCAGCCTTGGCCGCGTCGTTGGCGGTGGCGCTGCCTCCATCGTTCGTCGCCATCGCGGCGATCTCGGGCCGGAGGGTGAAGTTCAGCCACTTGTAGGCGGCGTCGGCGTGCGGGGCGCCCTTGGCGACGGCGAACCCGTCGACCCACAGGGTTCCACCTTCCTTGGGGATCACGAACTTCACGTCAGGGTTGGCCGCGGTGACCTTGGCGATGGCGCTGCCGCCGTAAGCCTCGGCCACGCAGGCGTCGCCCGAGGCCAACAGGTCCGAGTAGTTGGACGAGTTGTAGCCGGCCAGGAGGGGCTTCTGGTCGAGGAGGGACTGGGTCGCCTTCTCGATGTCCTTCTCGCTGGTGCTCGTGGCCTTCAGACCGTTGACCTGCAGGGCCGGGATGTAGGCGCTCAGCATGTTGTCGAGCATGTAGATCTTGCCCTTGTACGCCGGGTCCCACAGCGCGTCCCAGCTGTCGATCGCCTTGCCCGTGCACTTCTCGTTGTATGCGAGGCCGGTCGTGCCCCAGATCCACGGCACGCTGTACTCGTTGCCGGGGTCGTAGCTCGGGTCGGCGAACTTCTTGCCGAGGTTGTCGAGGCCGGTGATCTTGGAATGGTCGAGCTTCTCGACCAGGTCCTGGCCGACGAGCTGCTGGACTGCGTACTGGCTGGGCTCGACGATGTCGTAGCCGGCACTGCCAGCGGCGAGCTTGGAGATCATCGTCTCGTTGGCATCGAACGTGTCGACGGTGACCGTGATGCCGGTCTCCTTCTCGAAGGCCGCGATCACGGACTTAGGGATCTCGTCGGCCCAGGCGTAGATGTTCAGCTGGGTGGACGCGGCGGAGGATCCGCCGGAGCCGCTCGAGCAGGCGGAGAGCCCGAGGGCGGCGACGGCGGCGACGGCGATGAGTGCTGTGCGTTTCATGAGTCTTCTTCCGGGAGGGGGTGGGGACTTAGCGCGGAGCGGTGGTGCGTTCTGGGGCGGGAGCGGGGCCGGATGGGCTCGCGAGGATCCGCCGCATCTGTTGGATGCCGACGGAGAGGACGACCACGAACGTCAGGACGATCAGGAGCGTCCCCAGTGCGTTGAGCTCGGGGGTGAGGCCGGACTTGAGAAGTGAGTAGACGCGGAGCGGCATAGTGGTCGAGCCGACGCCGCTGACGAAGGTCGAGATCACGATGTTGCCGAGCGAGACGGTGAAGGCGAGGAGCCAGGCGGCGATGATCGACGACCGCATCAGGGGGAACAGCACGCGGGTGAAGGTGCGCCAGGGGGTGCAGCCGAGGTCGGCGGCCGCCTCGATCAGGCTGGGGTCGAGAGTGCGGAAGGCTCCCACCATGATCAGCGTCGTCAGCGGCAGAGTGATGATCAGGTGACCGAGGACGAGCGTGAGGATCCCCAGAGGGACGTGCAGGAAGCTGAAGACGCTCAGGAGCGCGACGCCCAGCACGATCTCGGGCACGATGAGCGGAAGCACGATCGCGCCGAGGACGACGCCCGAGCCCTTCACCGGGTAGCGCACCAGCCCGATCGCAGCGAGGAGGCCGATGACCGTCGCCACGGACGCCGCGAGCACCCCCACGACCGCGCTGGTCGCCAGGGTCTGCAGCAGGGCGGTGTCGCCGAACAGCTCGCCGTACCAGCGGAAGCTGAACCCGGTCCACCGGTAGCCTCCGGATGCCGCATTGAAGGAGTAGACGATGACGGCGACGATCGGGACGTAGAGGAAGACGAGGACCAGGCGTGCGATCCAGGAGGTCACGCGATCCATCAGGCGACCTTCTTCCGTCCGCGCCGCGCGATGAGGCCGGCGACGGCCATCGCGAGCAGCATGAGCACCAGCAGCATCATCGAGACCGCGGCGCCCATGGGCTGGTTGCGGAACTCCGTGTACAGGGTCACGATCAGGTTCCCGACCAGCTGATCCTTGCCGCCGCCGAGGAGGACGGGGATCACGAAGACGCCGAGGGTGGGGATGAAGGTGAGCATGGCCGCGGCGACGATGCCGGTGGAGCTCAGGGGCATCAGGACGCGGAAGTGGGTCTGCCACCAGCCGCAGCCGAGGTCGGCGGCGGCTTCTTTCACCGACGGGTCGATCGCCCGCATGCTGGCGTAGATCGGGAAGATCGCCGTCGGGAGGAACGCATATAGGAGACCCATGACGACGGCGCCCTGGCTCGGGACCAGTGACAGCTGCGCGGTGTCGACACCGAGCGCGTCGAGTACACCGAAGACCGGGCCGCCACGGCCGAGGACGCTGATCCAGGCGAACGTGCGGACCAGGAAGTCGATCCAGAACGGCACGATGATCAGCAGCAGGAGCAGCGACTGCCGGGTCGGCGGCCGCGAGACGATGTAGTAGGAGACGACGTAGCCCACGGCCAGGCAGACGACCGTGTTCAGGAGGGCCATGCCGAGGCTGTATCCCAGCACCTTCGCGTACACGGGGTCGAGAAGGTGCGCGTAGTTCTCGAGGGTGAAACCGCCGGTGATGCCCCCGTAGACGTTGCTCTCGGCGAACGAGTTGCGGGCGACGAGCAGGATGGGGATGATCGCGAGCCCGAGCACCGCGATGATCGCCGGGGCGAGCAGCAGCAGTCCGGTGACGGTCGTAGCGCGAGTCTGGCGATGGCTGGACGCGCGCTCTCGCCTCCGCGGGGCGGGCCGTTGCTCGGGGCGGGCGATGGTGTCGGTCGTCACGGCGGGGCTCCCTCCTTCGGTCAGACCCCGGCACACCGCCGGGGTTGATCCATTGTTGGCGTTCCGTTCACCCGACGGATACGGAGGGGCGGTGCGAGATCAGTGGCGGGGCCGTTACATGCTTTCGCATATCGAAGGCCCGCGCCCCGAGACGTGACAAGTCGCGGGTGTCCGGGGTCGGACACCCGCGACTTGTCACGTCTGGCGGGAGGTGCGGGGGGGCGGCTGTGGAGGTGCGGTCAGGCGACCTCGAGTTGCTCGGTCCGGGCGGGGCGGGCGGGGTGCGTGAGCGGCTCGGCGACCGGGGTCTCCGCGGCCACGGTCTCCTCGACCTTCGCGGCGAGGCGGTCGAACTCGGCGGCCTCCGCGAGCTCGGCGAGCATCGCCGGCACGGCCAGCGACTCGACCTCGGCCAGGGAGAGGGCCGGCTGCGACGACGCGGGCCGCGGCTGCGAAATCGCGGCGGCCTCCCGCTCCTGCAGGCGGGCAAGCCCGGCGACCGCGGCCAGCTCGGCGTCCGCCGTGGCGCGACGGCTGCGCGAGCGCATGACCACCGCGGCGAGCACCGTGACGGCGCCGGCGCCGAGCGCCAGCAGGCCGGCGGTCGTGAAGCCCTCCGTGTAGCCGGACTCGGCCGGGAGGCCGTTCGGGGCGGTCGCGCCGGTCACGAGGGCGGTCATGACGGCCGCGCCGATGGCCGAGCCGACGGTGCGAAGGTTGGCGTTCATCCCGCTGGCGACCCCGGTCTGGGTGGCCGGGACGCTCTGCACGACGACGCTGGTGATGGCGGCGTAGATGAGGCCGAGGCCGATCCCGAAGACACCGGAGGCGGCGGCCACGTCGAACAGCGAGCTGTGCAGGAACGCGAGCGACAGGCTCGCCGCCGACATGAGCACGGCCGCGACGACGATCTGCGCGCGGAACCCGACCCAGCGGGCGAGCGGTCCACTGGCGAAGCCGGTCACGGCCATGGTCACGAGCATCGGGAGCATGAGCATTCCGGACTCCGCCACGGAGGCGCCGAGACCGTATCCACTGGCCGTCGGCGTCTGCACGAACCGCGGGAAGTACGCGAACACGGCGAACATGGCGGCGCCGATGAAGATCGCCGCGGCGTTCATGGACCACACCCCGGGCTCGCGCATCAGCCGCATGTCGACCAGCGGGTGCCACGAGCGCAGCTCGACGACGACCCAGGCGGCCAGCAGAAGACCCGCGGCGACGAACAGGCCGATCACCTGCGGAGAGGACCAGCCCCACTGCGCGCCTGTGCTGAGGGGCAGGAGCAGCGCGATCAGCCAGCCCGAGAGCAGCACGGCCGACCACGGGTTGACCCCGCCGGCGGCGCGCTCGCGGGACTCCGGGATGAAGATCAGCGTCAGGACGGCGCCGGTGACGGTCAGCGCGACGGGCACGAGGAACAGGCCGCGCCAGCTGAGCACCTCGGCCAGCGGGCCCGCGAGCACGGTCCCGAGACCGCTGCCGATCGCGATGACGGACGCGATGGCGCCGATGGCCGACGGGAGGCGGCGGGCCGGGAACTCGTCGCGGATGATGCCGAAGGCGAGCGGGAACATCGCCCCGCCGACGCCCTGGACGACGCGGCCGGCGATCAGGACGCCGATGGACGGCGCGACCGCGGCGATGACGCTGCCGAGCGCCACCGCGAGCAGGGAGAGGACGAACACCCGGCGCTTGCCGACGATGTCGCCGACGCGGCCGAGCAAAGGGGTGGCGACCGCGGCGGCGATGAGCCAGGCGGTCATGGTCCAGGTCACGCCGGAGGTCGTCGTGCCGAGATCGGACTGGATCACGGGCAGGACGGGGACGACGAGGGACTGCAGGAGGGCGAAGGAGGCCACACTGAGGGCCAGGATGGCGAAGGTGATGCCTGGTCGAGATCGAGACATGTCGGTTTTTCTTCCGTTTCTCGAGGAGATGCCGCGAGAGCGGCTACAATTGGAGGCAGGCTCCGTTCGGAGGGGGCCTCCGGTTACGTTGATGACATTACCGGAGGCCGCCTCCGCTTCGCAACCCTTTCTGGCATACTTGTTTCGACGACCGTTCGGAAGGACCCGCTGTGACCGGCACACAGACCGCCCATGTCGGCGTCGTGCGCCCCCAGCGGGCGGACGCACGCCGCAATTTCGACGCGCTGCTCTCTGCCGCGCGCGAGGCGTTCGCGTCGGACGGCACCAGCGCGTCCCTCGAAGACATCGCCCGGCGCGCCGGGGTCGGCATCGGCACGCTCTACCGCAACTTCCCCACCCGCGACGCGCTCGTCGAGGCGGTCTACGTCGACGAGGTGGAGGCGGTGGTCCACGCCGCGGAGGATGCCGCGGACTTCGAAGACCCCTGGGTCGGCGTCGAGGCGTGGCTGCGCCGCTTCGTCACCTACATCGGCACCAAGAAGGCGCTGCTGGAGGGTCTCAACAAGGACTCCCCGGTGCTCCTCAGCTGCCGCACCTCCCTCTACGACGCCGGCGAGCCGCTGCTCGAGCGCGCCCAGGAGGCCGGCGAGCTGCGCGAGGACGCGACGATCGGCGACGTCATCCGCATGGTCTCCGGGATCGCCGGAGTCGCGTTCGACGACGACGAGCAGCGGGACCGCGTGATCGCCATGGCCATCGACGGATTGCGCGCCCGCTAGGGCCCCGGACCGCACTGCCTACGGATTCATGGAGCTCGGCGTATACGCGGTGATCGCGGTGGCGGTCATCGTCGGCGTGGCCGCGTTCGCGCGCAAGCTCGGCGTCGCGGCGCCGATCATCCTGGTGATCGTCGGCGTCATGCTCTCGTTCCTGCCGGGCGTGCCCGAGATCGACGTGCCGCCCGAGATCATCCTCGACGGACTGCTGCCGCCCATCCTCTACGCGGCCGCGATCAGCGTCCCCCTCACCGACTTCCGCCGCAACCTGGCGCCGATCGCCGGGCTCTCGGTCGTGCTCGTGATCATCACGGCGTTCGCCTCGGGCTTCGTGCTGTACACGATGCTTCCCGACCTCAATCTGGCCGCGGCCATCGCCCTCGGAGCGATCATCAGCCCGCCCGACGCGGTCGCGGCGACCTCCATCGGCCGCAAGCTCGGCCTCCCGCCCCGCGTCCTGACGGTGCTGGAGGGCGAGGGGCTCGTCAACGACGCGACGGCCCTCGTGCTGCTCCGCACCGCCCTCGCGGCCGCGGTCGGCTCGCTCAGCACGCCGCTCGCCGGCGTCGCCGACTTCCTCACCGCGGTCGCCCTCGCCGCGATCATCGGGCTCATCGTCGGCTTCGTCTCCGTGTGGGTGCGCTCGAAGCTCCACGACCCCGTGCTCGACACGGCCCTCTCGGTGATCGTCCCGTTCGCGGCCTTCGCGCCGACGGAGGCCCTGCACGGCTCGGGCGTGCTCGCCGTCGTGATCGCGGGGCTCTACACGGGGCACGCGGCGCCGCGGCACTTCACGGCTCAGGCGCGCATCAGCGACACGATCAACTGGCGCACCATCCAGTTCCTGCTCGAGAACGGCGTCTTCCTGCTGATCGGGCTCGAGATCCGCACCCTCGTCGCCGACGTCGACCACCCCGAGGTGCTGAGCGTGTGGGACTCCGTGCTCCTCGGCCTCATCGCGATGGTGTCCCTCGTCGTCATCCGCTTCGTGCTGATCGTGCCGCTCATCTACTCCTTGCGAAGACGCGCCCAGCACGCGGAGAAGGCGGTGCTGAAGGAGTGGCTCCTGATCAGCTACTTCCGCGACCATCCGGTCAAGTACCGCTGGCAATCGATACGCAAGCAGCGCGCCGAGACGCGGTACCAGCGGCACCGGAGCGACCTCGAGGAGTTCCGGCAGGAGGCGATCGACTGGAAGGGCGGCGTCGTGCTCGGCTGGTCCGGGATGCGCGGCGTCGTCACCCTCGCGGCCGCGCAGTCGCTGCCGACCGACATCCCGTACCGTCCGCAGCTCATCCTGATCGCGTTCACCGTCGCGGTCGTCAGCCTGGTCGTGCAGGGCGGCACCCTGCCGTGGCTCATCCGGGCGCTCGGGCTGCAGGGCGTCGACGTGAAGGACGACCGCCGGCTGCTCGCCCAGCTGCTCGACGACCTGAGCGAGACCGGCCTGAAGGTGCTCGACGAGCCCGAGGTGGTCGCGGGGAGCACCGCCCCCATCGATCCGGAGATCGTCGAGCGCGTGCGCCAATCGTCGTATCTGCAGGCCGAGTCGGCGTGGGAGCGCATCCTGCTCTCGGACACGCCCGCCGAGGGCCGACCCCACCAGCTGTACCGCACGCTCCGGCTCGCCGTGGTGGACGCCGAGCGCGACCGCCTGCTGCTGGAGCGCTCGCGCGGCCTCTACCCGTCGCGCATCCTCTCCGAGGCGCAATCGATGCTCGACCTCGAGGAGACGCGGCTGCGGTCGCGCTCGCGCTGAGCGGCCGCGCCAGACGTCACGCCGAGCGGTACGTCGCGGCGCTGCAGGCGGCGATGATCCCGGCGAACACGATGAGGCCGATGATGACGACCCAGATCAGCAGGATCAACGCGCTGATGATGATGCCGGCGATCGCCATCCCGCGACCGGCCGGCTCCCGGCGCACGCCGAGGATCCCGAGGATGAGGCCGATGAGCGGGACGACGAACGTGAACCCCGCGACGAGCGAGACGAGGCCGAGGACCATCGAGGCGACCGAGAGGCCCTTGGGCTGCGGCGGGGCGACCGGGTAGACGGCGACGCCATACGCCTGGACGTAGCCGGGCTGCTGATAGGGAGCGGGCTGCTGGTAGTAGCCGGGCTGCTGATAGACGGGAGGCTGCGGCGGGTATCCCTGCGGCTGCGGCGGGTATCCCTGCGGCTGTTGCTGGTGGTCCGTCATCCGATCCTCCCGGTCGTCCCGCACACCGTATCCCATCCATGCATCGACGCGCCCGAATGCACGCATTGTTTTGATCTATTCAAAACAAGCGACTACGGTCGGAGGATGGACACGGCACAGCTCGAAGGCGCACTACGCGCCGGGGGGTTGCGCGTCACGCAAGGGCGGCTCGCCGTCCTCGACGCGCTGACCCGGCTGCCGCACGCGGACGCCGACTCGGTGTTCCGCGCGGTGCTTCCCGCTCTGCCCGGCACGTCGATCCAGAACGTGCACAACGTGCTCGGC
>Ga0153993_100356_pt1 | contig 17100 bp, 15 predicted proteins | sample TSNC077MetaG_FD_104706 | JGI IMG/M metagenome (GOLD analysis project Ga0153993, IMG submission 104706) | Attine ant fungus gardens microbial communities from North Carolina, USA - TSNC077 MetaG | ecosystem: Host-associated > Fungi > Mycelium > Unclassified | place: USA: North Carolina, Lumber...
ACAATACTAAAACTGTTGGAGGAAGGGAGCACATCAACCTGACAGACAACACTGCACACTATTATACAGACTGTTGGAGGCAGGGAGCATAGCAACCTGCCAGACAACACAATGTCAACTTGACTCAGAATTAGTAGAGGGTTCAAGTTGGGCCAGAGGCCCAGATGAAAACCTTGTATATATGATGACCGTCATTGGCTGAAGGTATGTAAGCTTTATTTATCCGTGTTAACTATCAGGGACTTCGGAAACGCCCTAAATTGACCCTAAATGCAAATCTTTTTATCTTGTTTTTATCTTATTTTATAATGGGAAAATCTCAGAAGAAGAAATCCATGCGGAGGCACAATCCCGTTCGTGTGCCCGATACGCATCTTCCAAAAGGCCTAGTGTCAGCGGAACAATCCTCATCTAAAAACGAAGCGATACTGCCTATTCTTCAAAAGGTCTGGGATCCTGTTCCTATGGTGCACTTCATGGTTTCTGATATTGAATAATTTCGGGTTCGTGATTTTAGATGGAGAGCGCGGATGCCATGGAGAGGAAATGGGCTTGTGTCGCTGTAGCCAATCTGATTCAAAACGACTCGTCTACGAGAAGATTACTGCAAGGAAAGAATGTTGTTGGAGCGTTGATAACGAGGTTGACTGATTCTGAGGAAGAAGTGAATTTTGAGGCTGTTGGTGCTCTGCGGTGCGTGCGTTTAGCTCTACCAGAATTTGATATGTTGATAATAAACCAAGGAACCTTTGCATCGATGGTGGATATGAAATCTGTGCCGAGATGTATAACAAGAATATTCTAACACCGTTGACCCCCTTTGTACCCAAAGTGAGGTGAAAATTTATCTCTACTGCTATTATTATTCAATGAAAATGGTCCATCCAGATTTCCAGTGTTCTCTCCCAATATCTTTCCGACAGAGAACCAGCTCCTCAACATATCCGGAAGCTAGTTTACGAATTAGCTGATAATGTTATAACTGTACTCTGGTGTCTCTCGTGAGTCCAACTTCAACGCCAATCGTATTTCACCCCTTCTAAAATTCGAAGAGAGACATCGAGTAAAGCTTTAAACGCCATTAATGCAATCCACTTAATCCCTTTCTTGATGTCCTTCCTGTCTTCAAGGGATAGACTTCCATTGGATCCGGTTGTTTCTGCCGGTGTGTTCATTTCAATCTTATCGATGTCTTTTCTCTGAGGAATTCGTTCCTAGCCCAGTGTTTGTATGTCTTAACTGACGATAACCCACCAGCCATTTCGGACATCAGATCAGATGCCAGCTACTTGTCCTGTTTACTCGATATCGCTCGGCCTGAGAAGATTCACTCCAACCAGAAAGACTCTCGGTTAGTTATCCTTAGTGTCCTTGCCGCAGGTGCGGTCGCTCAGAATTAAATTATCGAGATGATCTCACAACTGCCTACTAGGTATCCTTCGCAACATATCCCCACTTCCTCCTCCGACTGTCTTCTCGTTGGTGGATCTTGACAAGGACATCATCCTTCCTCTTCTACGACCAATTATCTCGTCTATCGCTATCCCAGATATCTCTGCCGCTGCTCAAAACCTGATAACTGCACAGAATAATGAGCCTCAAATTGAAAAACTTTCGCTTAAGCATACGCCTAAATCAGATCACAAAACTGCAGCTGAAATTGAACTGGAGAAAATAGAAGCGCAATTAAGAACTGTGCAGCTGTCATTAGAGGTTTTGACTGGCGTTTGTGCAACACTACCTGATCCTGACTATGGATCGGCTGGTGAAGAGATTGAGGAGGATCAAGAAGGTACGCTTTCCCAATCGCCAGACACTCACCGGATATATGATGCTCCTTCAGAAAATGATGATGGATGTGATATGGACGTAGAAGTCAACGAGATTGGCGATGATAGGCCACCTATCCCAGCTTTCATGATCTCTTTGGTCAACCCTCTTCTCGCACTGATACAACCTTGTTCTTTATCATTCTCTCCCCTGGCTGCTCCATCACCCCATCCACCTACTACGAGTGCCCTTAGTGCTGTCCATATAAACGCTCTTGAATGTTTGAATAACATCTTCCTGTCAATTGCAACTTCACGGATCGCGATGGACCTAGTGAGTGGAATGAAATTTTGGAAAGATATTTGGTATACATTGATTGCCGTTGGTACTCAAATGGGATTGGGCCAAGAGCGAAGACAGGAAGTGTGGGAGAAGGCAGTTGGAGTGCTTTGGGGGATCGGCAATATTTGGAAAGGCTCTTTAGTAGGTCGCTTGACTTAAAGAGAACGTACACCAGCTAATAGGAGCACAGGAGCCTGATGAGGAACATGTATCGCTCTTGATCCAGTTTTGTGATATGTCTGCAGATACAAAAGTGAAAACACAGTGTATCGGCGCGCTGGAGTGCCTTGCCCTACATCCTAATTCGATAGCGGCTAATAGAGTGGGTGTATACATATTATGCGGAATACTTGGACTCATCTTGATCTCGCATTCTCAGATCATCTCAGATTATTTTATATCTTTCTTGCCGTCTGGATCAGAGCCATCCTCTATAGATACAGAACCCCTGATCCAGGCAATTTCAGCCCTCATTGACATTTACTCCAACGAGGATATGCCATACGATGTTAATTTCCGCCAGGGTCAATATCTAAATCGTCTTATATCTAGTGTAGAAGGTACGAGAAAAGCCGTTAGGAATATCGACCGCCGAAAGGAAGGTGGCAAGGAGCTAAGGGTGAGGGGAGACGAGGTACAGAGCAACTTGATTGCATTTATAAAATATCGGAGGCGTTTGGGTTGGTAGTTCGAGGTTCCCAGGACAATCTTTGTGTTATGTGCAGTCATTCTGATTCTACGATCTTGTTCTTGAAGAATCGCCCACATCATTGCTTGCATCAGGAGTGTTATCACATGGGATCACGAGCTCTCGACTCTTCTACCACGATGACTGATTCTAAGACACTGAAGAAAATTGCTTCCACCCCCGAGGCCCCTGCTCCATTGCCTGTCTTTTGTAAGCCAATCTATGATATAAGGCTATCGATGCTAACGTACTTCCTTTAACAGCTCAGGCAGTAATTACCAACGGATTTGTGTATGTGTCCGGTAATATTGGCAGTAAAGGGGATTTCAAGATTGTGGAAGGTGGCGTACAAGCAGAGATCGTAAGCATCTAGGTGCTCGTATTCGAAAGGCATTTAGATTAAACATGCCATCATTATTATTGAATCTCTATCTAGCGTGTAGCCATCGAGAATATGACCAAAGTCCTCGAAGCGTCTGGAACGAGCCTTGAGAACATTGTTAAAGTGAACGTCTACTTGGCCAACTTTGATAGAGATTTCGTACTCATGAACGAGGTTTATCTGGAGGTACTGAATAGTCAACATCTTCTGTTTGACTTTTGCTGATCTTATATTTTCATCTCGTGTGACAACTAGTTCTTTGGAGTGGATGCACCTCCTGCCAGGACGTGTGTGGGTGTTGCTGCCCTGCCTCTAAAGGCAAATGTAGAAATTGAATGCGTGGCTGCTCTACCAAATTGATTCCGATATTGGGTTGGGTTATCATAGGCTTCTGATCTAAAGCACATGTATGATGCATTGTGAGATCCTACTTTAGGTCACGAGGATTCAGGTTCAGGCAATTCTGGTTTATAAAGTGGGTCATCCCTGTGTAAAAGTTGTGGCAGTCACATCATGACCGCTGTTAAGCAAAAGGTATTCTCGCCCGAAGCGAATCCACCTTTGCCTGTATACTGTTCGTGGTCTTAAATAATAGATATAAATTAACAGCCCATCTCCTACAGCCCAGGCCATTGTCTCGAAAGGCTTTGTGTTTGTTTCTGGAACCGTCGGGCACGATCGCAATCTCAAGCTGTGCGAAGGTGGAATCAAAGTAGAAACAGTGAGGCTTTCTCTATCACTTGGATGAGTTTGTATTAAAGTCGTATACTCAGCGCGCTGCCCTCGAGAATATCAAGAAAGTTCTGAAGGCCGCTGGTACGACTTTGGGGGGCATCGTCAAAGCTAACATTTTCATAACAAATTTTGAGGATTTTGAGGCGTTGAATGAGATATATCAGGAGGTAAGAGCAAAGGATCGATGGACACATAAACCTCAACTCCACGTATAGTACTTCGACCCGGAGGCTATGCCAGCGCGGACGTGTGTGCAGGTAGCTGCACTGCCTCTAAAGGCAGCTGTCGAAATCGAGTGTATTGCAGTCTTGCCATAATCGCTTGGCAACATAAAAACAATTATCTTCAATCGTATTTGTCTGAGTGATGTTACACTCAGATAGATGGGTCCTTTGGACGGTTAAATCATCAACTCATACATAACGATAAGTGTACCTCGAAGTGATCGAGACCTAAGAGATGAGTGAATCGCATAACCTCGTTCCAACTATCAGATTCTGTTACCTCTGCTTTGCTTATGAAAGGCATGGGACGTTAAAAGGTTGTTAATATAGTGGCTTTCAATGCTGAGTTGTGTGTTACTGGTGTCAGAATCGGAAAGATCGATGAGGGCTGTGCACGATTGACGACACTTGATCCCTGTTGCACAGTAAAAATGAAAAGTATCTGCTAAAAACTTGAGTTTTTCTGGAACAATTCAATGAGTTTAACGAGAAATATGACCTTGATACGAACCCTTCACGAGAATTAATGACTAAAACCATCGGAATTTCCCTCACGAAACCTTCATTGAGGCTGTGAAAACAAACAAAATATTTAAGTGGTACGCTTTGATCTCTACTTTGTTCCAAGGGTACATAGTTATTCGGGCCTTGAGACTGACGTCTTTCTGTTGGTTTGAGCACAAGCTGATTTACATCACGTGTATGATCAAGTTCCAAATTGATCTTGTTCATGAACAGCACCAGCACTTGCCTACAACACATCGCCGGCAACCCTCTCCATGTTCCTTGACTTTGCCTGATCCCATATTGTGTATTTATTTTGATACACTCAGCGGAATGGTTGCTCAACAACCGTATCATCTATATGCACAACACAGTAAGGGAACATTAGTTACAGGCCAGACAATCTCCGTCAACAAGTATACGGTCCAAGTTGAACAGTACCTGTCACAAGGCAAGTGAAAGATGGTTACGTGGTTTCTCGGCATATGACACTACAGTAGGTGGTTTTGCGCAGGTATACCTGGTCCGAACGCAGACACCTGTTTATAACACTACACATCATGTACTCAAACATATCGTTGTTGCCGATGAGTCCATGCTCACAGAAGTAAAAAAGGAGGTTGATGTCATGGTGCATATTTTATGCTCACTTCTGTGGGGGGGGAGGGGTTGATTTACGCTATTCCACAGAGATTACTCAGAGGACATCCAAACATTGTCTATCTGATCGATGCTGCATGGGCAAAGATGCCCAGTGGCAATTTCGAGGTCTACATACTCATGGAATATTGCCCTGGTCTGTTGAAACACTTACTGGTGCCAGGCTCATCTAACGGATACTTTAGGTGGTGGTGTCATCGATATGATGAATCGTCGACTGCGTGAACGCTTGACTGAGGCTGAAGTTCTTCAAATGTTCGTTGAGGTGTGTGAGGGAGTTGCCCACATGCATAACTCGCGTCCTCCTCTTTTGCATCGTGATCTCAAGGTCGAGAATATCCTACAATCCTCAGCAACCTCGTTCAAATTATGTGACTTTGGCTCGACGACCACAGTGTCAAGACCACCAGCCAACTCACAGGAAATGCGTGTCCTTGAGTTTGATCTCAATCGTCATACGACATTGCAATATAGGGCACCAGAAATGATTGATTTGCCTTCTCGAAGACCGATTGACGAGAAGAGTGATGTGTGGGCGCTGGGTGTATTGTTGTACAAACTATGCTACTACACGACGCCTTTCGAGGAGCATGGACCTCTCGCTATACTGAATGTCCAGTATAAATTTCCTGCATACCCTGTTTATTCTCAAAAAATGACGTATCTCATTAGTGAGTCGTCGCATCATATTGTCTTTATTAATCTTTCTAACTTGCTCTGACTAGGTTCCATGCTTCAGGAGTACGGGTCTCAGAGACCCACTGTGTTCGAGGTTCTGCACAACGTGCATAGCATGAGAGGAACAAAATCTGCATATAGCTATTCACTTCCGACCCTGAAGACCCTTGCTCTACGAAACTCAGACTTCAAGTCCAATCCGCTGGATGGAATCGTGACATATCGGCAATCTACTGTTCAAATTGCACCAAAAGTACAATCAACGAAAGCTCCAGGGCTTTTGGTACCCCCTGAACGGCGTGGGCGTCCCAAGTCTGCCACTGGCCCGGTGTCACTTCTACCGTTTCCTTCAATGAATCCAGCGACCGACGCGCACATAGATAAAATCAAGCTTGTTGATGACAGTGGAGCTCATTGCAATGCAGCTTGGAGTTCAGCCATTGCCGAACAGGCATCCCTGACAGTCCAAAATGACTCAAACGGTGGCGAGCCATGGGGCACATCTAAGGGTATGGATAAGATTGCCAAATTATCTCCATTATCCTCTCACGCTGGATTTGACGATAACTTTGCGCAAAGATTGTGGGCGTCTACCGCAAGCTCAATTGTGAGCCAATCTTCTGTTCCTACACCTAGCTCCAAATCCCGAATTTGCTCCCCTAAGCTGGATCTCCCGCATCATGAGACGCCAAGCAGTGATTTCCTTAAATCCAAGCATGACTCGAATATCCAAGCGAACCAAGGGAAAGATGCCTTCGAGGGCCTTGGCTTGATGTTACCCAGTTCGAAACCAGTTCCAACTCTAGGAGAGGCCAGAAAATTACGTACAGGACTTGCAACAATGAGTGTAAACATTAGTCGGCCAGTTAGGCCTTCTCCCTCGCCTCGATTACGCCCGAAGGTACATACCCAGCGTGTATCTCCAATTCCACCTGCACGGTCCTCAGAGGCAGATATATCTAGCCCATCGTCGAGGTCACCCATCCAGCGAGTAAGCTCACCAGCGCAAACAAAGTTCCCAACATTGGAAGAACTCGATGCGACTCTTGGTGTGTCTTCACTGGATCGGCATAATAACAGGGTAATCCTACCCGCCCATGAGCCCCCTGCTTTATCATCTCAACCCAAGACGGGAAGTTTAGAGACTGGGGTTCACAATGGTTTGCAGTTGCTGAGACCATCATTGGCGGATGCTGGTGGGGCACGCTCCGAGCAAGTCACGGGACTCCGGATGCGGGAGTCGGCAGGAGACTCACCCAAAGAGCTGAAAGAAGAAGATCTGCTTTCATTCAAGACTGACAATCGTGATGAGCGAAATTCATCAGGGCTACTTCAATTTCCATCTTTTAATTTATCACGAACACAATTACAGAAAGAGAAAAGCTCACAATCTACTGTCGGTTCAGGCGATATCAAATCTAGAAATATCGCAAACTCCCGTCTTCCAGCAAACAGGTCAAGAGACTTGTTGACAGGAGACGACGAACTCGACTTGTCTCGTCAGATCTTTGATTCCAAGCCCGAGCGCGATACACTCAAAATTCGGGAGGCACCAAGAAAACGAGCATCGGTGATCGAACGAAATGACACATTCGAGGCCACTATACCTCAACAAGGCCATACTCCGGACCCTTCAGCGAGCATCTTCCCTCTAACCTCGAATAGATCCGCTGCAACAAATCTGGAGTCTCCGACTTCGTGCTTCATGAAAGAGCTTCCCGTAACAGGTAGATCAGCTACCGCTACATATCCTTCTTCTGGCTTGACGGATAACTGGAGCCCGATTGCAACTACGGGGTCGCATGTCACTGCGAATGAGAGGGAATTGAAAGATATAGCATCAGACTTATCTTCGAGCGAGGATGAAGGTCCTGAAGAGCCGGCTCCTCTTGCTTCTCTTCCCCTGAGGGTAGCAGCTGAAGCGTTCGCGAAGCACAAAAATCGACAAGGGTCGGTCCATAATCTGGTGGATCTATGGGAAGGGGGAGCATCAAATACTAAGGATCAACAGCACGAGCCCCAAGTACCTCTCAAACAGACTATCAAACCAAGGTCAGCATACATGCCGCAACCCAAGTCCCCATCTCCTCAACGAAAACCATTGCCCTCTGTGTCTTCAAATCCTAGCCATTCAATCATATCCTCAAGGGTGGATTTTCCCTCACAGCTATCTACAAGCTCCCCCTCTTCTTCTTGGTCCCAATCCATTAGAATTCGGCCCCAGTCTATGTTCATGTTTCCATCAAATTCTGCAGAAAATTCTGCACTCTCATCAGCAGCTCTGCAGCCTCCAGAAGACACAGCCCCTCGTTCTGTTCGCCGAACTTCTATATCCGATATGGTCCAACGCTACGAAGCATTGGAAGCCAGTGCACGCGTGACTGGGAATTCTACGACCTTATCACCTATCAGTCCAACCAAACCGCTACCCTCACGCGAATATTCTCAAGATCCCTCAGCTGTACAGCTGGCAAGAACGTCACCTGAAAAAGCCCCTATTGCGTTGTCTGGATTTAGTGCTGCAGCGGTCACTAGCCCTGTAAAACGTAGAACATCTCTGACAGTCCTTCCCCGTCCAGGATCATCAAGGTCTCAGCGAATTTCCCCAGCTCTCCACGATGCTTCTAGGTCAACTAGCTTGGAGGAAAGTGAAGTAGAGACTATTCTTCCTCGTTCTCGAAACTCCTCAACCTTGGTATCAGAGTCAACGAAGTTTCCAGTTGCAAGTCGCAAGGCAGTGATAGGTGGGGAAAGATCAATGAGACAGACTCAGCTCGAACCTCCCACTTCAACATGTTATCCAACGAATGAGCGCCCGTCCTCACCAGAGCGACCATACCAAGGTGTAGGAAAACTAATTGATCAATGGCAACGGAAATCTGCTGAAGCTGAAGCGTCTCGAAATGTTGTTCTGTCTAAACGTACTAGTCTTGCCCCTCCCAAGCAAGCTGGTCTTGTGCCTGCCCATGGCAAAGGAATGTAATTCTCGTTCTTTTGCCTCAGTGTCTTTCAACGTTCTGGCTTTCCACTCTCAACATTTCCAGAAATGCAAAATTTCCATCAGAAAATGGACAATGTAACCAGATGACAGAAGATTTCATGCCTTACTATCAAATTGGAGCTTTGTCAGTACTTCAAGCTAATTTGGACCCGTGGTTTTCTCGTGTGTCTGTCTGTCTGACAATGCCTGATTGATGCCTAAACATTGATGAGGATTGAGCGGATCGACCTTGTGTGCATGGGAATTTGTTAGAGCTGATATTGCGGTTTGCATAGAGACTGTAGAGACTGTATCTTTGGCTGGTTGACACCTTATCAATAAAATACATGTGTACCACAAATTGTAATAATGTTACACATGTAACACTCAAACATGATTATTAGAAACAAAATTTCAGATATTGTAAGGTGTCATGACTTGGCAAAACAGCTTAAGTCATTATTTATATTTCTTTTCTTTTCTTTTCTTTTCTCTTCTTAGTTGGACTTACTACACAAGGAAGGAGTGTGGGAAAGTGTCACATGACTAATGTCACAGTGTCACATCACATGATGGAGTCACATGAGTGTGGGAGAGTAGTGCACAGACCATGTAGTAGTTGTATAAGTAGTGTACAGAATCCAATAGGAACTCCATTGAGTTCTCCTTGTCAACTTAGACTTGGAGGGTGATTAAGTCATCTCAGGCTAAGTTGCTACATAAGGGGAACATTGTTTGACAATAGCTGTGTGTCATCCTATAGCATCTCTAGTGTCTTTTGCACAGTTCCAACCATTATCTGTGTCTGCTAATGTCCATCTTGATCCCTAACTTACTGTGTCATGGATACTTTGGAACTTGTCATGATTGAACCCATGTTATACAGGAGTTCTCCATGATTTTATTCTGCTTCTTTCATTGACATTTCCTTTAGGGTACAATAGCTCAGTCAGCACCTCATTGTTGGGGCATGCTCTTTACTCAGTAGGCCTCATGTGTAGATATTTCCCTGGTGATATTTGAAAGTTATTTTCAACTCTATCACTCATAGCTTTGGGCATCCACAGAGAGGTATGTTTTAGGAAAGGCTCTACTGTAGTAATCAGATATGTAATCAAACTTTGATAGCTAACTGGAAAACAGTTGACTTGAGAATAACAACACAGGCTGCCACTATGAAGTTTTTAGGAAAATGAGTTTAGATTACCCAACACTATTCAGACACAACAACTCAAGTTTTTGTTTCTAGAGCTGCCTGCTCTCGGAACTCTTTGGCACGCTCTTCACGCCATTCACAATCAGTACAGTATTCGCATGTCCTACGTAGCAAGGAGTCGTCGAAAGTTAAATGAAGAACATGAAAGTACTCACGTGCATCGTCTCGCAAGCTCTACCGGAACGCCTTTAGGTTTCCGTTCGCCTCTCCACCAGGCAAGAACGTCGGCAAGACGAGAGGAGAGAAATTCTGAATCATAGGTAAAAACTTTCGTTCCAAGGATTTGGTATTTCTCTGCTGTGTCCTGACGAGTCACAGTTGGTGTGGATATTTCATTGTCATTTTCTGTAAAAATGTTAACGAAGGTTGCAGGGTGATCTAAGGACGACGAACCCTCCATCAAAATCGAAAGTGATGAAGCTGTCTCTGAGGGAACAATCGCCGCAGTCGAGAACAACGAATCACGCGATGAGCAGCTATCTCCTTCAATAACTTCAGGCATGACGGGTAGTTCTAAACAACCCTTCTTGCGTTTGCCATGGATTTGCAGTCGGTAGATTAGCTTCAATTTGTCATCGACAGATGCGACTCTCAATTGATGAACAAGATCATGCCAAAGAACCGAGAGATCGTTGAGATTGCAGATTTGAAATTCACCTTTATCAGCAATGAGGCCCGCTTGCTCAAGAAAACGCTGGGAGAATTGCTGTTCAGGGTTTACATTGGCTAATTGCCAGAATATTGTGAAGTCAAAAGAAGGCTTCAAGGCAACAAGCTTAGATAGTAGCCTGTGATATAACATCAGCTGCAAGCGCGAGGGAAGTATGTCTTCATCGAGTGGTAGTGATGGACGTTTTCTTGTCTTTGTATCAATGATCTGCAGTTTGAAAAATGCATTTTCCGAATTAACGGTATAACCAGGAGTGAAATAACGTTCGATTTGCTTCTGTGATGAAATGGGCTTGAACCGTTCCCTGGTTGATGTATCCTCAGGGAGAGGCCTATAAAGCAATTCGTCCTAAGAAAGTACAATTTATGAGGACGCCAAATAAAGATAAGGGAGTGTCGCACAATAATGCCCACAATGACTTCGCCATCTTCTATGCCAAACACGGGCATTTCGCGCTGGAAGAAGCTAAGTAGTTAAACTGAAAGCCGGTCAACCTGAAACACACTGTGAAACCTTCCAATCCCATTCCCTTGAGGCACACTAACATATTTGAAAGCCTAACACATCAATGAATGAATATCAACGGAACGGCTTCTGCAAACTTGCCGTAAAGCCCATCGTTCTTCAATGGATGTGACTTGGACGACGACTTCCTGAGGCTTGACTTCTCGTTCCAGGACTTTGTGGATAGCCTGAACAAATGATTATTTGCGAAAATAGAATCGGATGTGGACAAACTCACTTTACCTTTTCTTGTAATGACGTCGTTCTGAGCCCCAACGGTGTTATCAATTCTGATCTCTTTGCCAAAAGCCGACGTGAAAGATCTGGGGCGTTCCCTAAGGGGATATGCTCGCTTTCCCAAAAGGCCATACTCAAACTGTACCTCACACCTAGGGTGTTCATTTTCGGAGATAAGCATCAACCGAAGAGAGATGGTCTTACCAAGAAGGTGATGCTAAATCCGTTACGGAGAGGGTTCCGTATTGACGGAATGCTTCCAAAGGACTGGATCCTGCTCTACTCTGCTCGTTTGAGGAGGATGGAACTTGACGACTTTGGCCACTGGCCGTCTCATAAGCGATGGTCACTTTGGCGAGGTGCTCTTTCTTCGCAATATCCGCATCGATACGCGCAAAGTCCTCCTCAGTGAACTCCGAGAAATCGTAATCCGCAAATTCGTCGTCATCTGCTTCCAACACTGATGAAGAGTCAGGACATCCGCAGTACAGGCAACAGGGAAGGCAACCAACTTAACCGACTTATGTAATATATAGAGCTGATCAACACACCAATGCCGCAAGGTCCTCCGCAAGGTCCTCATGGAGCCTCCATTAGGGACTAGCATAACTTTCTCACTGAACGAGCCAGAAGGAGGTGTTCAGAACAAAGGAAGTGGTCATATTTGAAGAAGTTGTATAAACGGGATCCGGAAGGGCCTTTGAAGACGTACCATCAGCTTCCCTTCCGTATATTGCTCTGCCAAACAATGTCGTGGGCCCTCTTCTTTTTCATTTTTCAGTTGCCGACTCCTTGTTCCCAATGTGCCTGGAATGATGATCTTTGAGCAAATCAGCCATAGGTTTAGCGCATGATTTCACTATTGAAAGCATGCAATTCGTATCAAAGGCTCAGCTGAAACCGTTTTCGATCCGGTGTCCTGACAGCGATCTAGGAGAATGAGCTGGAATGTTGGATACACATTTTACCTCGAATTCAGCATGTCAGGGGAGGGTCACGAACCTCGCTAGCTTCTTACATCCAAATCGACGTGTCCACCCTTTTTCGGTGTTTGACTCAGCATGATGCTTCTAGATTCATGCGAGTAGACGCCCAATGTCTCAGTGCGGTAGATTGGCGGGCAGTCTCAATCATGAGCTGGCAGACATCCGACTATTTATGGCCCTCGGCACGGCTTTTTTGCAAGACTAACTCTGCTGTGCGGAACATATTTTACTCCATATCACTGTCTTTAGAAATGAAACTTACACACTCGGTTCGAGAATTCACCTATCGTTACTCCGTTGATCCTTACTGCACCACCAAGAACCCCATACAACAAGAGGAAAATATACGGCACGAGCATCTATAGATACTCCGTGATAGATGTCTCAACAGCACAAACATTTGAGGCACCATTCTGTGCGTTGGCTTAACTTGATTGGGTTGTCTGGATATGTATAAAAGGCATCTCAACTAGGCCAATACCAGTCCAATACCAGTTCACTCAAAAATGATCTCGAGTCTCATCCTTACTCTTCTGACTGCCAGCTGTATTGTTAATGGTGAGCATCATCCGTTCGTGCGACTTGGCCTTTTTCAAACAAGTTATCACAAGCACTTCCCTCTAGCAAAGCGATGGCGATATCGCCACGAGACTGCTCTGCTGAAGCCAATAGATTTAATGCCGTTCGTGCTGCGAAGCGTGGCCTAGACTCGCGCTCCATCTATTTTGGGCCTGTCAACGTATGTTGGATTCACGGTTTCACCACCTAAAATTCTTTATCAATGCATGTTTGGACTCTCCAGACGACTTGCATTCTAGCTCCTGACACTCCCAAAGGTAAGCTTCTTTCCAAAGGAGCTTGACGATAGTTAAGTAAACTGTCCAGAAAATTACATCCCCGGAATGGTAAGCCTCACACCGTATTCACTCTCTCCGGCTGATTTCTTGTATCCTGGACACGTAGCCAGTCACTTCTGATATTGCAAGCGGCCAAGAGTGAGTATTTCAAGAACGGTTTCAGAAGCTCAGTATTAACATAGATCTCCTGAATAGCGGTCTTGAGTTCGTCCTTGATGTTGGCCTCATGGACATCACCACCTGTGAGCCACTCGCCAACACGATGGTCGAAGTCTGGTCAGGTGAGTGTTATCTTTCTTGGCCTGAAATTTGCTTACACCTTTCCGAACAAATCCAGCCAATGCTCTTGGTGAATACGGAATCTTCCTTCGAGGCGCTACACCCTCCAATTCTGGTGGCATTGCTGAATTTCAGATGATCTACCCTGGATGGTCTAGCGGTGCAAATCATGTCAACATAGCGGTTCATACTTCGTCAAGCATGTCTTCCTCGACTACTCACGTCGGGAAGCTGTACTTCACTGACCAGTGGACTAATCTCATCGGAAACACTTCCCCGTACACCCAAAACTTACACTTCAGGACCCTCAATGACGACGATGCCGACTACCAAAATGCTCTATCCAAAGGGTACTCCCCCGTCATCTCGTAAGCTCTCTAGAAAAAAACCTCAGACCTAGTACTAATGCACAGATAGCGTCACCTCTATTCAGGACGACTGGCCAGAGGGTATTGTTGGTATCGTTAGTGAGTATAGCTGCAACTTTGACTTTGAATATTCCCACATTTCTTCTCTAGCTGTCGGCGTCAATCCTCATTGATAAGCGACCGATGTTCAGGGGACAAGTAAATTGCTTTTCTCCATATGAATATCAATCAGATCATGAAAGAGCTATTCTACTTTGATATTCAATGTAAGATGTTGTAATTAGAAAAGGCGGACAATTCAATGGTTCCATTGCCCGAGTGATGTAACATGACATGCTTCTCTTCAGTCCATTGGTACTTCTTTATTGCTAGAAGTGAGAAAAAACAGGAGGACCTCTATTTTGGAAAAGTGGTGTTGAACCTTGTCTTTCCGAAACCTACAACAGAATTCATGACTAGCCTGCGTCGTCTCTATGGCATCGGAGATACTGATATACATAGCTGGTACTGTGACAACTCAGAAGATATGGGGTTCCGCTGGTGTGATATCATGAATACGCAGACAGAGATAGGAGATGGATAAGATAAGATGCCAGTGTATGTATTTATATCCATTTGTTCCCAAGGTCTAATTATTGCAAACCACATGACTGATGTCATCTACTTTGTTCTGCTCCAGCGCCCGGGATGTCACGCACTTTTATACTTCGTCTTACACGCCCGCCTAGCTGTTGATCGAAGAAGCGGCACGAACTAAGCTCGATGACCCGTGTATTGAAAACACCTCGAAATAGTTTATGACAAAATATCGAAATCATGAAAATACACAAAATTAGTTCATATCTAAAAATTGATTTTCTTCGAAATGGAATTCGCACCAAGGAGCGAAGAAGTTCTATCTGAGGCATGGCATGATTCCCATCCCACCGCCGGTCAAGATTTATATCTTTCACTCGCATGAACCTTTTTTATCTGACTTCCACAGATATCAACTAGCTCTTGTCAATTCCTGACGTCGAATTCCTCTCTCTCTACGACGGTCGCAAGTGAAATCTAGTAATGAAGAGCTGGATTTATTTCGTACTTGTAAACCTTCCAGGGCGTTTCTTGTCGTATGGATCTCAAAGCAGTAAAGTCTGGGAGGACCTTTTGCAGTATTCAGACAGGCTCCGTGAGCATTTATTTTGACGTGCTCCTGGACTCCGACCATGCTGCTCAACGTTTTTTGCAATCCTTTGTGGTGCCGCTGCAGGTAGGCTACAAACCATGTAGTTCTGGCTGTGGCTGACAGAATTTTAAGGTTACCCTATGCACGACACGAACAGGCTTTCCCTAAGAGACTGTTCCTCCGAGGTTGCTGCCTTCAATATTATCCGTCGAGAAAGGCGTGGTCATAACAGAAGGAGGCTCGAAAAAGACATGCAGGCTGTAAGAACAGCATTGGTCAACGAATTACTCACTAACAGATCCTACAGCTTACGTGTGTTGCAGCTCCGGAAGTTGCCCTAGGTAAGTAAACTTTTCTTATGCACATAAACGATGCCTTCACGCTCAATTGCTGCCGTAGAGAATTACATAAGACTAGCAAGTATCATTACTTTGGTGTTGATTGATAATGACTGTCTTTCTGAAGCCTCTTCGGCAAGATATCCGAGAGGAACAAACGTATGTACACTGTCTATAACCAGGTTTTATCTGAGAATATCCCAAGTGGCATTGAGATGATTCTTGATATCGGAATCGTAGATGTTACGACATGTCAGCCGATGCCAAATGTTATGGTCGAAGTCTGGTCCTGTAAGTACGCAGTAGGCCGGATACAAAATTTTCTAATTTATCTTCGACCTCTTTAGCTAATGCTTTCGGGGAATATGGAAGCACGTTCCTTAGAGGTGCCTTCACGTCTGCCGCCAACGGTGTTGCCGAGTTCCAGACTCTTTTTCCGGGGTATAATTCTGATGGTGCAAACCATGTCAACCTCATGATCCACACGTCCAATGCCCTGCCTGGAACCATTTCGCACGTCGGTCAGGTTTTCTTCACCGACCGGTGGACTGATGTTATAGCCATGACATCACCCTACAATCAAAATACGCATCATCGGGTCTTGAACGCCCAGGATTCCAACTACGCAACTGCTAATAGTGAAGGTTACAATGCAATTGTCGAGTGAGTCACATTCAATACATCCAGGAAAAATGTCTTATTCACATATCCAAAAGTATCGAATCTATTCACGACGATTGGCCGGAAGGTGTCACTGGTTACATTAGTAAGCTGCTCAGTTGCTCGATATGAGAGACAAATTCTCAGTGCCCTAAATAGCTGTGGGAGTGAACCCACAAAGGAAGGTTGGAGCCTCACAATAGTGGGGTGAATCTTAGTACCGAAATCAGAGCACGATGGATGTTCTATTTGATCTCAAACTAAAATAGGTTGAAAGTCGGAAGTTTTTCAGCTCTCCAGAACCATGATATGCTGTCGATTCAATCCGAAGAGAAATAAGTCACAATGTATAAATAACTAGCTTTGGCGAATCTATTAAGTATGCTGCGTCGCATGTGGGATGATGGTGCTGATAAATCATGTACCTAATCATTCCCACACCCTCTCTTTTCACTCAAAAAATACAATAAATTCATTAAAAATTGGAAAAAAGAGCAGAAAATTAGGCAAAGTATTGGAGGAAGGAAGTATAGTGTACTGCAGACTATTGAAGGAAAGAAGTATAGTTGACTACAGACAATACTACTGAAAGTTATTGGAGGAAGACAGTATAGCAAACTGAAAACTGTTGGAGGAAAATAGTATAGCAGACTGGAGATAAGACTACTGGCAGTTATTGGAGGAAGGAAGTATAGCAAACTGGAAAATATTGAAGGAAAGGAGTATAGTGGACTACAAGCAATTATCACAAATGGCTACTTACTGATTTGTGATTGCTTGATTTGATAATCAAAGTGTTCAAAAAAGCAAAGTTAGACAAGCAGCAAAAGATGTTGTTAAGTCTGAGGTTTATC
>Ga0153993_100361_pt1 | contig 17040 bp, 20 predicted proteins | sample TSNC077MetaG_FD_104706 | JGI IMG/M metagenome (GOLD analysis project Ga0153993, IMG submission 104706) | Attine ant fungus gardens microbial communities from North Carolina, USA - TSNC077 MetaG | ecosystem: Host-associated > Fungi > Mycelium > Unclassified | place: USA: North Carolina, Lumber...
ATAGTGACATGGAGATATAACAAAATACCTGTTCAAAGAACTACATAAATAGCTAGACCCTTATTAGCAAGTAGTCTTGCTAATGTCACCCTTTTGGTATAGTGGTAAACCATACAGTATGTAACTACTGGTCCATAGCACAACTGTGACATGTATGTTCAGGATCTTGCTATTGGGCAATGCTAGAAAAGCTTCTTTGATGCATAGGATGTTTTTTACAAACATGGCAGCTTGTGCAAAGCTGTATGGTGCTATGGCTTTGTTATGTTTGATGAGTGCCTTTTTTGATTTTTCCCTTGTTTCCTTGCTAGAGCATGAGGGAAGAGATGACAAGACATGGTTAATTCTTGTTGCTCTATTATCATTGACTGGTGGAGATTGCAGAGGGGATTGGTTCCTAATGAACTGAGACTTGACCTTGGACTGGAAAGTGATGTTATCAATGGTATTGATTTGATTCTATCCAGCTTCATATATGGCTGATACAAATATCCAAGCAGCTTTGCTGAACAGCTTCAGTTGAGGAATGTTCTTGTCATTACAACATTTGAGCTTTCTTTGTTTGAGGAATGTTGTCATATGCTACTGAAGGAAGCATGCCATATTGAAAACATTGTCTTGGAGAAATTCATTGGTGCCAAACAGGGAGGTAGCCCCAAATCTACTATCCTATAAGCTGGGATCAGCCAGGATGTTAGTGCTATACAAAATGACTTCTGGGGGAAAAGCTGAGATGAGGAGGCCTGAGAGGGTATATTGGTAGACACTGCCTCATTGACTTCTTGAGGTTGAGCACCTATCTTGCTGGGTCCTTGAGGTTGAACAACTGCATTTGTTAGCTTGTTCAAAGCTTGACTATTGTCTTCAGACTCTTCAACCTCCATGTTATTCTGGAGGTCTATTCTCTTTATGTAATCTATTTCTAACTATCACAAATGGCTACTTACTAATTTGTGAGTTGATGATTTAATAATCAAAAGGCTCAGAAAAGTGAAGTTTAGACAGTAGCAAAAGATGTTGTTAAGTCTAAGGTTTATCCTCAGACATACAGTCCTTAAATACATAATTGTGGTAGTCTGTGCACTAGGATAGCCTACCACATGATCACTATCTATTGTTCTACATATAGGAGTGCTATTGTTCTTGAAATAGAGATAACCTAACCATCTTAGGGCAGTCCTTTGTTCTATTCAAGAACAGATGATAATCTATGGGTAAAGATCAGTGTCATATGCAAACATTGAGGACCTTGTATCTCCATGGGATATTATTGCCTCAGGATCTATTTATAGCCAAAAGAAGCATATTGAAGAGAGCTTTATAATGGTCATTGAAGTGAATGATTACATTAAGTGGTTCCCAAGATATCAGTGATTTAGTGTCTGGTAACTTGGTGATCACTGATTGATCTGCTGATAACTTGGTGAATACTGATTGCTTTGAGACGTTTTTGGTACCTTTTGAAAGGTCTTCTTAAGGGCTTTCAGTGGCTATTTAGATTATTGAAATTGGTTAAGTATTCCTGGAGTTATGGTCCGAATAAAGTTTGTGATACTAACAATGAGCCTGAGTTCATGGATACCTCAGATGGGCTTCTGGGCTGGCCTATTGATGCCCTTGAGGTAGGACAGCCTCTTTGTATGTTAATGGTCATGTCTTTAGGCCTCTTGACATGATATATGGGGGATTGGGACTCATGGTCACTGTTTGCAGTCAATGTAAGGTGTTTATTTGCTGTTATTTTCCTGGGTGCTACCATGATGATGGTGGTAATGGGACAAGAAGCAATTGGACAATTTAGGAGTTCAGGAGTGGAAATTATAAATAAAATGAAAAGAAAAAGAAAATAAATAATAAATAATACTGAATTTCTGGTATGTGACACACATATCTATTGTCCACCACTGCACCATTGCTAGAGATACTTATGTTAGATCCCTGGAAATAGTATATGACAAGTCCAGCTGTCAAGTCCAACATGTAGACTTTCCTTGGTTTACCAACTTCTTTTATCAATCCATCCAGGGCACTCCTACCTTTGCTTACTGCCTGTTTGACTAAACTACATTGCTGGTACGTTAGATTTGGAGGGAAGAGCAACAGAAAGCCTTTGATACTCTGAAGAACACCATTACCTCATCATCCATACTTGTCTCACTAGTAGATGACAGCTCATCCTTCAGGTTTAAGGCCTCATTGATGTGTGTTGGCAGCTACTTAACATAATCATATTGATCAGGAATCACCTGCTACCAACGAACGGAGAATCAAGACTCGTGCAAGAAACGTTCAAGGACTATGATGTATATGGGCAGACACGGGTTGATGAATCTGGAGAGTGTGATAAGAATATTTTGCCTACTGATCATTGGTGATAGGATCTTGATGTCTTCGTAAAATCGCCGCGGCGCTTCATGATTGATCTTGATGACGCAGAAAGTGATGTATCCGACCTATAAACTAGACAAAACCATGGTCGACATGTCTCATGAAGACGTGGATGTAGATGTTAAGGAGTACAAGAGTACAGACTCACGGAGAATGAGATCCTTAGCTTCGTTGTGTCAGTATCATGCGCTAGGAGCGTTTATATGAGATGTGTATATAAAGGCTCATAGATTAAGGAGAAGATCATTCTGAGCCACCTCGAGTTCCGAAGCTTAACGTGAAGACAATTCGGCAAATGCACTAGTGAACAAGCATAAGTTCTTCCATAGTTGAGAAATCCTCTTTTGTGACCACCAGAAGCACCGACTCAACGTGGACAAATTCGAGGCTATTTTTACCAACCAAACCCATTGGTCTGCCTGCTTTGAAGATATCAGAGAAGTTTCTGGCAACATATAGTCAGGTGGGAGGTAAATACTCATTATTCCTCTTTGGAGCATATTCATGTTTTATATTCTCCAGATAACCATTCTGGGAAGTGCTCTTCTTCCCTTTTTGTTACTTCCCTAGTTCGTGCATCTTCACCTATGAGAAAATGAGCAAACCTTTTGTTGAGCATAGACACGGTATCAAAGGCGACTTGACAGTTCCGTACAACATCTCACGGCATATGACAATGGCGCTCGATATTTATTCGGCACCAACTCGTCAACCATCCATCGTTATTCACCAGAACACCGGTCCGGTGTCCATTTATTCTTGTGCATCTGCCTTGAGGCAAACTTCCATACAAGGTCTGGACCTCGTTGGATACCCACCGTCAACTCGCTGTCGATAGTCGCGAGCTATCCACGTTGGAAACACATTCTTATTAAGTTGTAAAACTAAAACCAAGCAGCTAACTTACCGCCGCCCTCGTCCTCTCTCCTACTCCAAACAATCGCTATCCAGCTTTTCAAGTCGCTGTTTCCGCTTCACCCACCCATGACGAGCCATTCTCCCCAACGTGCCCTGAGAGCATCTCAAGCGCATCAGCTGAATCAAGGTATAATCTTTTCATGTAATCATTTTTTTTTCCGATAGTGGCTGTCGATGGATTTCCCGTTGTGTCAGTTATCAAGATCTATTCAGATAACTAATTTTCGTCCACACAGGTCTACCTCAAAATTTTAGAGAGTCCTCTCGATCGCCATCTTTGCGAGAATTATCTCGTGCGATGCCCGCTGCGTCTGTGCCAATGTACGCTCCATCATCAGTGGCACAGCAGCTCAGTCAAGTTCCACATCAAACTAGTCCATCGAACTCAAGTAATCCACGACCATCGCCTCCTATGGCTTCAATGCCACGACACCATGCCACCCTACAGTCGGGCGAACTGGGAGTAGCCCCCTCAATTTCCCAGTATCCTCAAGGTCACAATACGTATAACACCCATTATACTCAGACAGTTGGCCGCTCGCAGATTGCTACTCTTACACGTTACCAGCAAGATGATAATTACCAAATGACGCCTGAATTACTGGAGGAGATCGAGCGTGCGGACCAACAATCGCAGACACATACCAGCTCTCCTGCATTCTCTATCCATCCTCATCTCGAGTCAACTACGCCTTCTAGAGACCAGAACCTAGAGAGGTTTCGCGCAGGAGATAGAGCGAGTCCTAAAGAGCTCGAATCTCGTCGACCAAGGGATCCTGTGCCAGCCCGAGAAAGTCCAATAGCAAGACAACCCCATTCTCCATCGACATTTGTGCAAGCGCCAATTTCACAACCAGATCGCAATGCTTCCGACTCCGCAACTCGCTCGTCTCCTATGGGAGGCGGTTCATCCGGGGATACATATACCCCTTACATCACACGTGACCGCCGGGCCACTGTCAATTCCCTGAATAGCGAGCCTCGCGCCCAATACTCACATCCAACTCATACACCTCCGTTGCAGGCTGTTGGGAGGTCATCTGCTGATAGATCACTTCCTGTGCAAGAGGAGCCTGAGGATGACCCTCATCCAACTGTAAAGGACGATCCCTGGAACGGGATAGAGCAACTAGACAGTCGCCATCCAACTTCTTCCCCAATCCCTTCTTCTGACACTCACCCGGAAGGAAACTCTCATCGCCCTAAGATTCATCATTCGACTTCTCCCAGCCTAGATAACCACTCTGACGACGAGGGAGTGAAAACACCTAGGTCTCCGAGTGTTGGTCTTCCCGAGAGAAATATGCAGCCTGCGACCAGTGGAATTCAGATGCATCCACGCACCGCTGGCCGTACAGGCTCAATGGATCAAGTTGGGCTGAGAGGCATCGCAGAAACAATTCGTCAAACTTCACCGCAGAACGGTGTGCCCAATCCATCCCACTCGTCAAATGCCCAACGCTCCAGCCAACTTTCTGAGCTGCGTAAACTAAGTGTTGATGCAAATGTATCGCTTCCATACTACGCTTCCGAATCGAGTCCCTATTCTAGGCCCTATTCTAATAATCAATTTCTTACTGAAGAATATTATGGGCACGACCCCTCTACTTCTTTCTACCACGATCCACAATATGACCATCGAACCCGCCCAGAAGCGCCCGTCCCTCCGACGCCTCATAGTCACACTGCTGCTTCCTCACCCTCCCCATTTCCGCCTGCGTATTCTCGCAACGTAAGAAACATCACGGACCCAAGGCCAACTCACGCAGGTTCCCCTTATCCAGCCCCTTATGATCATATACGTCGGAATATCAATATTTCACGTAACACAATATTTGATCCTAACGATCCCAATTTTGATATGATACGGGAACAAGTTGCTAATCAATGGCAAACGTTTGCCCAAAACACCCATGCTCTTGGGGGTATGTCGGATTCGACTTTTTCTCCCTCTGCGACTCCCTTCCAAGGCAATTTTTCCGCTTGGGCTCACCTCCATGCGCGCCGAACAATTAATGGAGCCTTTGGTATTAGGAGCCTACAATCCAGCCCTGGTCTCGAACCACCCGATCGAGGTGAAGTGCCTTCTGCAGCACCTTCCCATGTCTTTCGTAGCAAGAAGAAAACAAACCGTGCTAGTAGGTTAAGCACTGAGATATCTCGTAAGACTCCGCCAAGGGTTCAAAGCACCCAACCCCGTGAAACGAGCCCCGAGCCCTCAACATCTGGTGAGGAGACAGCAGGTGAGGAGAATTACGCCGGGCAAAATACCAATCAGAGGAGCTGGGGGAATGGTTCTCTTGCTGGTCAAGTTGTAGAGGATGATGGAGATGGGGATTGGATTGATGAAGATGAAGAGCCGGATGAAGATGATCTACTCGAGCTCGAATATCATCCTTTATACATAAAAAATGTCGCTAAGAGACGCAGAAGATGGACAATGGGATGGGAAAACCTTCTTGAAGCTGTAGGTTACATTTATTTTTTGTTGTACCACGACGATGGTGTTGATCAAAAGGTAGTTCCGCGCATTGGATAAACAGACGGATGCAACTATGGTTTTATTGGCAGCGCCTTCACACTCGACCAGATTGTACTCCATTCGCTCGCGCTCCGTCAGGAGGCAGCCCAGTAATTCGGATATCACTCCCCTAAAAGTTGGTTTCAAGCGTATCGCTGCTCATCGGCGAAAGACGCGTTCCATGATCAAATCTTCACTCGTGGACAGGTTCTTAGTATCATCTGGAACTTCTGGGGAGGGTTCGGAGAGCGAGACGAGGGAGGAAGACCTCAAACGTGCACTTGAAGCTGCAGTTGGTAGTCTTGGAGTATTTGAATATATGTTCGCGGAGCGAGAAGTACGATGGGCTGAGGAGATGAGAAGGATTACTGAGGATCGTGAGCGTGTTGAGAATTTGCTCAGACAAGTTATTGGTGGTGAACGCAATGGATCAGCTACTACACCAACTGCGCCACCATTACTATGAGACCGGTAGCAAGCGTGCTTTGTGCCTGGTGGCTCTGTTAGCTATTCATTACTCTTGCATTATCATTCATTGTTGTGGAATATGTAGGTACCATGTTATTGGACTGATGGTAGAATAGCTCTATGGATTTTTTAACATAAAGATTGGAATAAGAGTGATATTTGGTTCGTGGTCACACCAGAGCTTGCAGTTAGCTTACAATTGTTGGTGGAAACTGATCAGCTGTTACGCCGGAGATGTTTAGATTCAGTATTTCTATTCCGCAGACTAATGCTTAGACGCAGAGGGCCTAAACAGGACCCGACATTAAAGATGTATCTACGGGAGGCATGGAAGAAAAGTATGGGCGAAGTTTGTTAGTGGATAGCAGTATGTCCAGAAGGGTTGTTGCAGTAGTAATGTGACCTGCCTTGAGTCAGGAAGCCATGTGCCTCCTTCATGATACAACGGCAATACAACGGTTGAAGTAATCTGCCTCTGTTGTTCGGCAATCCACGACATCAATCCTCTTAGCTATTTTCACGTCAAGATCCCGAGGAACGCCTGACATATAGAACGTTTTAGTTCTCGCACTGATTTCCCATGTGCCTTTTCTCAATTGCCTGTCCTATGTCACTTTGTTCCTCAGGGAATGAATTTTCCCAACCTCCCAATGTCCACATTCACACTGTTGCATCCTGGGTGAACCCTTCTAACCTAGTTCTCCGGCACATGCATATACAGAATCGAGTAGATACTTGGCTTCCGCCGTGCCAGCTGCAACGAATTCCTATTTATGTAGTGAGAAACCACTCTGTCGATATTCCAACACAATGTGCATACTTCGGAGAAAGATGGATTGCAGTTCTCGTCGAGGGTAAGCCATTTTTTCACATCTTGAGTTGAACCATGTGAAAAGATTTTAGTTGTCGAAGCATTTGGAGTTTTCAATGCCGTTACGGCGTCGATCAGATGATGCATAGGAATCTGATACAGTCATTGGGATGTCAAGTTGCCTGCCAGACATCGGATGGTCCCAGAGGATAAAGTGCGCGTGGAATTCCAAGGCAATGTCACATTGTCACACCGTGTCGTACTTTGTGTTGGCGCGATGCGGCATTTACATATCTCCTCTTGAGGATGAGATGCTGCTTGCATGTACATTTCTCACAGTTTGTTCTTCAAACACGCGATTCTCAGCACCAACGCTAAAAACCTCACCCCTTCTATTTCTTATGACAAGAGCTGCTTCTAGATCTATCACATAACCTTTGGGAGAAGAAATAAGAAAAAATAGCATGTCCAATCCAGCTTCACTCTATGTGATCTTGATCTGTACTGGAGAGGATATCTACACAACACTCTGATCTTCTGGGACACTCTGAAATCCATGCTCAGCATCTCGACACAGACCAGTGTCTGCGGTCACAAATTTTCTCAGACTGCTTATGGGAATTCACCAATTCCTGGAATCGAAGATCCTGGTTCTCTGAGAAAAGTCTATGCCAAGATACTAGAGTCATGATGAGAACTGGATATTTTTATCTTGATGCTCAAGTTCAGACCAAAAATTTACTCCATTCTATTTGGATAGATTCATGACGGATGGGTTTTGTGGCACATAAAAGCAGGAACCCTGTTCTTTTGTCACAAACACTGATGAGTCGTACCCCCACTAGTATTTCGAGTTTGGTCTCTCTTATTGCTGATGCCTCCCATAGCCTTGAATCCTATTATACTGCTCATCCTACAGAGCCTCATGTTCCATCCCTTGATGACACTGAACCTCACCCACTTGATAATATGTTTTATCCCTCAGATGTCAGGCAAGCCGCACAGACTCTGGAAGGAGCATGCGCACAACTCTGTGCAACGCTCTTGCGGCCTAGTCACTTTGTCCTCAATGTGAGTAGTCCTCAGTTTTGAGCCATGAGGAATGATCCAATGCCCAGTAATGATCAGAGACACTTGAATGTGTGTGTTCATGTTTTCTCTGTGGAAATTATGGATTGACTAGTCGCGGTCATAGGTTTATCAGACGGGTTTCCTCGGCGTCGTTTTACGAGCTGGAGTGGCGAATATTCTATCTAATGAGCTTACCGGATTACATGTCTCAAAAATCAGTAAATACTGCAAGATCGAGGAAAGGAAATTGGCACGCATTCTCAGGACATTGTGCTCGGTGCACTTTTTCCGTGAAGGTTTTCTTCAAACCTTCCCCAGATGTCACTACATTCCTCAATGATTTGACTAGTCTCAAAGGACGTGTTCTCAAATAACCGTTTGAGTATGCTCCTCCTGCGTTCTCATCCACTCTATGGCATGGGTCGGCATATGTGAGCCTCTTTTCACTTCTACCTAATCTCGAGTACTTATTGGCCTCATCAGCCACGAACCCTCAAGCAAGGCCGTTGTTCAACTTGCCGATACTTTATTGGATCCAGAATGGGGATTCTCTGACGCACCTGAAAAAGCAGCCTTCAATCGTGCTCACGAGACTCCTCTTCCAATCTGGCACTACTTTGAGGGAGTGAGTGCGGCATAGTCCGATGTTCATTGTTTCCAACACATAGAAATCATTTGTCAGAGAAACAACCCAACTGCACTTGAACAAGGTATCCGATTTGGTGAAGGCATGCTTGGTTGGACTATCGCAGTTGATTCGAATTCCATCGTCATAAGTGAGCGGTAGGTTTATCTGTTTCTAGGGGACTCTTTTGAAATCCGGTAGGCTATCCCTGGGATAATCTTTGTCAAGGTGCCATCGTCAATGATGTCGGAGGTGGCCTGGGCCATATCTCCATGGAACTATATAAACGATACTCGCACCTCAACTTCAGATTGCAAGATCTCCCTGCGCAGACAGAACATGCACAAAAGGTAATCTGGCCCAAGGAATGTCCTCAAGCCATTGCAGAAGGTAGAATTGAATTTAAACCTATCGATTTGTTCGTCGAGTCGCCTATCCCCAATTGTGACATTTATCTTGTGAGCATATCTCCTCCTGGTCATTGATTGCGATTATATATTTTCGGTAAATTAGCTGAAGAATGTCATGTTCGTCGATGAATGTTGCCTTGGCCGTGGGTTTGGATATTGACCATGGTTTTTAGTCATCTATTGCCGGACAAAGCAGCAATTACCACTCTCTCCAATATTCGCAAAGTCATGTCGTCGACTAGTCGGGTTCTCGTTCGTGAGTCAGCGTTTCAAGATACCAAACCGAATCAAAAATTGATGTGTAAATAGAAGAATATATACTTCAAAGCGCCGTTCGCACCACGGACAGCAACGAGCTCACACTCAAACAAGCAGAACCACCTTTACTACCTAACTACGGTGCTGGACGTATACGCCAATATTACACTGATGCAGTCATGATGGTCTTATGCAATAGTGAAGAGAGAACTCTAGACCATTCTGTGCAGCTTGGGAAGAAAGCCGGTCTGGAGATTGTCAAGGTGTGGGATATGGGAGAAATAAGTGTTATTGAATTTGCACCCGGTGCTATCGAGGAATGACATCTCTCACCAGCCTGTGATACAAAATAAAAGTAATACAGCATCGTAGATGCAGCGTAAATATTAAGTCTATGACATAAAAGATGCAGCTCCTAAACACGAAGCTCATTTCTCGAAAAGCAGCTAAACCTTTATGCTTTCGGACTTCCAATAATGGGAGATTGTTATTACACAGCCTGTTGCAGGCTTCTCGTGGGCAGTCACTGGTCAGATGAGATTCTACGGGAGAAAGAACTCGCAAGATGTTCTGATGTGAACTAGATTATTGGTGCATTCTAATCAGCTTACTGTCAACTAATGTTGACCAACGTATGAGATAATATCTCCATTACTTTTACTCTTTGTCACCCACTCAAGAACTGTTGTAGCAAAGCCCAATAGCTTAGATACTATTTAGGCATGTGGCCTCTCCACTCAAGAATCCTTCTTTTATTACGGAGATCTACATGCCCTGAGACACCGGACTAAGAATAATGTCAAGAACGATTTAGAAAAAGCCCACAACATATCCAAAGCGCGAGCTGATCAATATAATGATCTATCAAGTCTGCGCAGCGAAAGCCTTTCCTTTCTCAATGTTCTTCTTGAGTTCCGGCAAGCAAGCTTCAAGAAGCTTCTCTTCAGCAGAAGAGATTTTACCGATAGGGTGAATCTTCTCAACCCCGTTAGGCTACAAAGAATAGATGTGATCAGCAAAACTGTTGTTAGAATATAGATAAAACTTACGCCGAATTCAACGGGCGACGAGAAAAAGTCGACGCCTTGATCGGCAAACAATGGACTCTTCACAAACGTTGGCGTGATAAGACCCTTTTCTCCATTCAACGCTTTCAACAGTACACCAGCGAACTTGGCCCCGGTGTACGCCATCGAAAGGGTAGCAGATCCAGCACCATCCTTTGCCTTGACGACCTCATCACCACCAAATTGGATCCTGTGCACCAACTTCTCATATTGGTCACCAGTAACAGCATTCGCGTACGCCGTTTGTGAAATCAGCGGTACAATCGTGGGGCCAGAATGTCCACCAACAACATAAACGGGCGTTTTTTCAGGATCAGATTCAACGATACTGGCAAGGAAACGTTGTGAACGGACGACGTCGAGTGTTGTTACGCCAAATAATCGATGAGGGTCAAAGACACCAGCTTTTTCAAGAGTAGAGGCGACGATAGGGACGGTTGAGTTGACGGGGTTGGAGATAACCAGGATATGAGCAGAGGGAGACACACGTGCGACTGCAGCGGCAAGGTCGCGTACAATAGAAGCATTAGTATTGAATAGGTCATCGCGGGTCATCTAAAAAAGGTCAATTGTGGATCAATCCAATATTTTGGGCGTACATACACCGGGCTAAAAAGATAAGTGAGTTTAAGACTGCGATCACTGGTGATGGACTGTATACCTTGCGGGGAACACCAGCAGGAATGACAACAATCTCAACGTCCTCAAGAGCCTGGTCAATTTTGTCGGCGGGATAACCATTAACCTGGATGACGTGTCAGAGCCTCAGTACACTCTGCCATGTCTAGATATGAGGGATACTGACCTCAGAGCCAGTGTCAACGTGGCTGACATCGGCCGCAACGCCAGGTGCACCTCGAATATCGTACAGGCTCAGTTTGGTAACCAAAGGATTGCACTTGAGCAACAGCGAAAGAGGCTGGCCAATTCCTCCTCCGGCGCCGAGAACTGCAACTTTGGTCTGGCGGGAAGCCGAGGACGAGAAAAGACGCGATGAGGGCGCAGCGAGAGTGCGAAGCGCGGTACGAGCAAGCATGACTGGACAGCGGTGGTAGGAGGAAGAGAAAAAGAAAGAATTATCTCGGGGAGAGAGGACTATAAATAACACACCCGGGCTCGGCTATGTTCGGAGCTGTTTCTCCTCATAATGGCCACCGATTTCTGGGTTTCCTCTCATTAGTTCAGTTGCCTCCTGCTTTTACAGAAATTTATCTCATGGGCTCTGATTAGTAAACGCTGGATCGTCGACCGCGTGACGGTCCACAGGGCCCGTGCGCTCGATTCGCTCTACCTCGACGACAACATCTACTTCGACTACCTTGCCATTTACTTTGCTAATGGTGTGCTGTCTGGATGCCAACAATGACTATTTGTGCTCATGTATTTCAGTCATCACGAAATTGGGTAAAAAACTCGGACTCAGGCAGCGCGTCATCGCAACCGCCACTGTCTTCTTCCGTCGTTTCTACCTCAAAAATGCCTACTGCGAAACAGAACCTTTTCTCGTTGTTGCAGCATGTTGCTACGTTGCCGCTAAAGCTGAAGAATCTCCCGTTCACATAAGAACTGTCCTGATGGATGCTCGGTCCCTGTTCAGCCGTGCGTTGACATCTATCCATTGACCTACATTACAAGTAATTCGTCTCTAGAGGAAGTGTACAACATCAAAAATTTCCCCAACGATAATTCTAAGCTTGCAGAAATGGAGTTTTATCTCGTTGATGATCTTGAATGCGATCTCACGGTTTTTCATCCTTATCGTACACTTCTTACGCTGTGTAAAAAGGAGTCTGAACTTGATTCTTCCGCTACACCTGTGGAGGAAGGTGAAACAGGGGATACTGCTGTTGGGCCTAGTAGTACTCTCGGTGTTGGAGTCGGTGTTGACGATGGTCCCAGATACTGGGGCACTGGAGAAGGAAAGCTCGAACTCTCCTCGGGGGCACTACAAACTGCTTGGTTTGCCGACAATCTCTGTCCGTTAATATGGCTTTGACGATCATATATACAGGTTCATCATCAACGATACATATCGCTCTGATATCTGTCTTCTCTACCCACCCCACCTCATCGCCATCTCTGCGATCTACCTAACTTTAATTCTTCATAATCCTACACGTTCAGTGATTGTTCCTCTCCTTTCCTCTTCTCCCTCTCTTCCCCCTCTCCCAACTCCTGCGATTGAAGAAAGGCAGAAACCTCGTCGCTCAACACGTAACATCACTTCACCCCACCAACAATCGTTCCCAGCATCATCGTCGGCTACAACCGAAAAGAAACCGCAACAAGACCCTATAACCTTCCTCTCCGAGCTCAATGTCTCTTTTTCTCTCATTAGCACCATCTCTCAAGAAATCATCTCGCTGTACACCCTCTGGGATCGATACAAAGAGGATGCAAGTCCAGAAGCCAAAATTCCCTCCCTCTCGAATACCTATCCTATTCATCCGCATTCTCAGCCGTACTCTCATTTTGACTTTACCTCTTCCAATCCATTCCCGCCACCACCGCTACCTAACATGCCAATTTCGAATACCTTCGCAGAAAGTCTCATGTCAATGCCATTACCGATGTCCCTCCCCACACAAGGCAACCCGAACTCAAGTGATGACACATCCAATATCGATATCCTATCCCTCTGCGGTGGGGTTAACGGTAACGGTACTGACGACATCACTGTACAAGGGATGAAAGATGGAAGTGTAGATGGACCTGATCATGACCAACCAGTCGATTTCACTATAACACCAATGTATTTGTCTGGGTTATTGCTCGAAATGCGAGAAAAGAGAGCTTTGGAAGTTGCACAGCAAGGGCAAAGGAATGTCAATGCTGGTGTAGGAACGGTCGGTGTCGGTGGGGGATACGTTCATGGAATACACACAGTGCATGGAGCTCACTATGCATCTGTTCATGGGCATGGACACGGTCAAGGTTCAGTAATACATGGTTATGGGCAGATACATGGTTATGGACAGGTACATGGAATGAACGGTGGGATGATTGGTGGGATGAGAATCCAATAGATGCAGGGAAGAGGTGGTGTATAAGATGCTGGAGAGGACTTGGGCTACTGGCTGAGTAGTCTCTATTCATTCGTTTAGATGTACATGTATATTTGGGTCATTTTGAGATTTTTCTTTGGTTGTATCGTTTATTTTTATTCCATGAAGGTGTTTGTATGTTCCTTAATGACTCCATCACTCATTGCGAACCTGCAAATCATCCTCTTTTGTGTTCCTTGTTACTCAATTTACCTGTACGAAGATATCTATATTGAACTTGATTCGCGCCAGGTGGACTTCCCAATCAATCAGTAGATTGATTAATCATCGTGAGGCGTAGTATTTTTTGATATGGCTATATAAAGCTGCTCTATTTCGATACAATTTTATCTTCGTTTGATTATCTATTCAACTAGCATGCAGGCGATATCTCCATCCGCTGTAATGGTATATCATCGCCAAGATCCTGAGTAGCATGCAAATCCATCACTTCTCTTCTACTTATGGAAGAAGAGCCAATGCTTTCGTCAGCAAGGTCATCCATCGTTTTCCCCCAAAGTGACTTCTGATTCATAGCACTAGGTTGAGATTGATCGTAAGTACCTTGAAGGGCTGGATTACAAAAGGCAACGTCAGTTGAGGTCGTGGCGTTTGTGTCTTTCGCTACAGATAGTGAACGCAGGTTGAGGACAAGCCGTGAAATCATGGTGCTGGTGAGCAACTGGCTGAAGGAGGCGGCTATCTCTTTCATATCAGTTGGAGCGAGCTAAACAGCAATGATCAAAGCAATTATAAAATACCAAAAATCAGAGTGACGTACGGAAAATATCAACGTATTCATTAGATTTGCCAAGAAAATAAAAAAGAAGTACATTGTCCCGTCACGGACAAGGATCAACAGTGCCTTGGAAGCCATCTCATTCATGGAGCTAGTTAGAGAGGATCACATGAGAATGGAAGTTCCAGAAGAGTTAATTTTGAATACGACATACGGAGATATCAGGAGACGAAGATAATGCTTGGCGCAGTAGATCGTGAGGAAGAAGATGACACTGTCGGTCACCAGGGGAAAAATCCAGACGAAGGCTTTTATCAGGTGATAATCAGAAAAGTGGATTGAATCTAAATTTCATAGACGTACGAAAAAGGGGACCTTGCCCTGACAGAATACACCCTAGATCTGTGGTTAGAAAGGAAGATATGGAGAAGTAGATACGTTTACCAGGTAACCCCTTAGGAAGAGGTGCGGCTTGAGAACGTCAGAACAGCTTCCCAAGGAATAAGAAAGGTTGCTCACGAAATCCTGTCCTCAGGCCATATGCTGACATTATAATTTGTACTGCCCATAGGGCGAGCAAAAACACGAGAATGCGCAAACTGCGGTTGTAGAGGGCGTACACCCGCAAGATCATAATCACTAAGTAGTTCAAAATACACATACGATGTCGCATTGATTAGACATACATTGACCAACTGTACAGCAGTGAGCGACCGTGAGTTCCCTTCTTGAACTGAACGACTAACTCACCGGCAACCAACCCTACAGTTGCCATCCCCTCGAAAAGAACGAAACGCCTGCATCTTCAGACAAGGATCAGTGATGAAGGTGTTTTGGAACACGAATTGTACACACGGCTATGAACGTATTAGTCAGAAAATCAGAGAGAAAAATCTCGATATACGCACCTCTCCAGTCCATTTAGGTTCGTGAAAAGCTGCATCATTATCGCGGACAGGGTTAATGACATCTGACAATTACATACAATATCAATGCGCCACTCACCAGTCAAGACTATAATGAATTGCATAAGGGTGCCATAACGGTTGATGAGGAAGAGGAGAGTAACGAGTGAAAACCGCCGATGCCATATCCTCTCCATCTGTAAAATTAAATGTTTTTCATATGATCAAAATTTGCTGATACAACCACCCACCTCCTGGAAGAATGTCAAGACTGATGATGCGAAAGTCAGTCGCGTAGCCTGGACTGCTAAAAAAAAGTACCTGCTATGATCGTAAACCAGCATCACAAATGCTGCGAGTTGGAAATATTTTCCAGCCAGTCTGTCCAGAAAATAAGTGCGTTGCAACTCTGAAGGTAGATGACAGCATACAGGTGGGAGGCCGCGAGGCTGGCAGTCTTAGAGTCCATCTCGGAAGAAAACAACACGAGTGGCCAGGCCACCCCGCCTATATGTGTACCGTTATAGGTCGTTTGTTGTGAGAGGTTTCTAGAAAGGACGGGTCACTGACCCGTAACGAAAGAGAAACTACCAGGGTCGAGTAGTCCCACGCCAAGCGATGACCCGAAACATGACAAGAAGTATTGTGACGGCACTACATTTTGAAATTTGAGCGGAGTCGAAGCAGTGGTTCGTCAGTCGTGGTCAGGCAAAGTTATTTACGGGTACAGTGTAGCGCCTTCGAGGGTGCTTCTCAAAGCTGATAGATCAGCCCCAGAGCTCGATCGATGCCTCTGGACTGTAATCTGGCTGCTTCATGGAAAATCCTCGCTCTGATCGGATCACCGTTCAAAAAAAACAACGTCTTTTGAAAACTGCTGCAGTATCAAAAACATGAAACTGGTTTTTGAGTATCCCTGCCAAAGATCTGATTTTGATACTCAGAATGCCAATATCTGAGAGGTTTCTTTTCACTCAACTGTGGAGACGGGTACACGCGGGGGGATATAACGGGGTTTGGGAAAAACTCAAGAAGCGCATGTGCATCAGGTTCTGATTATATCGAGCATGTGCCATCTCTGTAGAACTTCAGATGCGCAATCCCATTCACGTGTTCCTTTGAGTACCTACTCATGTGCTCATTGGAAAATGACCCTGTCCCCATATTTGTATCAGTGTTTCAGACAGGCAAATAGGAGTGAGACATTATAAATACTTGTAACCTAAGACCAGCATCTCTGGTCTATGATTCTCCATCCAGAAAAGTGATTGATACAAGCGATTACAAGCAGGCGTGTTTGATAGGGGCACTCAGTTGTCAGTGCTCTATCTGGTGTGGTATATTAACTTGTGCTTATGTGATCTTCAGGTCAATAAAATGATGAAATTGACTACCAAATTGTCACACATATTTTCTTGATGATTGATTTTTCACAGAGATTGATTGATCAAAAGTAGGTACCTGGCGGCAAAATTATAAAAGATCTGAATTTCCAGACACCTTAATTTGTATTTACCACCTGGATTCCAATATTCCTTATCCAAGGTAGAAAGGATTCTACACTTCACTGACTATCAGTACTTTTTCACGTATGGTTTACAAAGGAAACAAAAACACATCAGGATCATCCAAAATTCAATCCTCGTAATAATCACATCTCAGGTAACAATCAATATTGAAAAAAAAATCCAGTTAATTTCATCCTACATCTATACAGCTTCACGTTTACGAGGTGCAGCTCTCACAATATTATCCACCCTACCAATAATAATAATTAAAAAAAATGAGGAAAACCACAACAAAAAAAGAAAACAC
>Ga0153993_100362_pt1 | contig 17017 bp, 14 predicted proteins | sample TSNC077MetaG_FD_104706 | JGI IMG/M metagenome (GOLD analysis project Ga0153993, IMG submission 104706) | Attine ant fungus gardens microbial communities from North Carolina, USA - TSNC077 MetaG | ecosystem: Host-associated > Fungi > Mycelium > Unclassified | place: USA: North Carolina, Lumber...
ATGTCCTGTGGACCTCAACCTCGCCCAGTATACCTTTTTCTTGTTTGGAAAACGTTGCATGGTATGATCCGCGTTCCTGGTTCTGATCGGATTTCGTAAACAGTCTACAGTTATGTGAAGTCTGCCTTGGAAATTATCGTTCTTGGTCAATGAGGCTTCGGATTTGCCGTCATTGCCTAAATCCAGAGAGGTTTGAAACATGCCTCATCACAATCGACTCACAGCATGATACATTAATATTAGGTTTATACGTGCACCGAAATGTGAAAGTCCTCTTGAGCATACCTGGTGGGGCCTTGCTCGAATTTTAACTGGTGTGTTTGGCAGGATATATTATGTCTATTGGTATTCACACATGCAAAGCCCGTGGTATGTTTTTCTTCAAGGCAGAATATGACAAGGTTCGAGAGGAAGTGAAAATGATGGATCGAGAGACTCTACTTCTCCGACAAGAGGAATGGAGACAAATACGTAACTTGGAGAAAGAGGTAAACCAGCTTTTCATCCACAATAGAGGATGGTTGTTCACCTTCAGTTTTTCACAGGCTGAGATGGATTACCATACCTGGATTCAAAATAAACGCCAGGAGAGGAGAGATGAAATATGTTTAATAAGACAGCGGAGACGAGAAGCGTATGTTGCCTATCGATCAAACTTGATATTTGGCTGATTCTGATTCAGTATCCTTGAGAAGCTCAGTGATTTAGGTATATCTCTCACAGTTGCTTTTGCCTCACATCCAATTTATCAACCCATTCAAAGGCTGGAAAGATTCGGAGGTCTGTTCACTTGCACTTACTGGCGTGGCGGAATACTCGAAGCCGAGACTATTGACGCAAAAAGGTGACGATTTTTTCGCGAGACTAATTTAAAATGGGGCTTATATGACTCTTCTGATATCCAGAGTGGAAAACCCTTCAACCTGTCTTTAACGAGCGTTTGGAGAGGTTTGGATTGATTGTTCAGCAAGGCCGTCAAAAGGGTAGGATTTTATGCCGACTCAGTGTTCTACAAGACAAGATCGATCGTACCTGCATACTTCTCCTACTCGATCACGATGAACGCCCGTTTGCGGAGGATATCGCAGTCCTCGAACCTTTCAGGTCCACGATATTCCTAGATACACGCGACGAGCCTGAATGCATGTCCATGAGTGAATCAGAATTTACCGAGATTGTGGTGAACTGGCACCGCGAACGCAAAGAATATATCTTGTCTTTGCTACCCAGAGAGCTTACCGAGGATATTGAAGGAAACCCAGTTCATGACCCCCTGTCCTTGGAAGTTGCATATTTTCGTGGAGATGGTGAACCCACGATACAATACTACTATCAGGCCATCTGTCGTTCCAGGAAAGAGTCTGGTGCGTTCCCCAGCAATGCGCCGAAAGAACTATTGCTCCTAAGTCTAAGGGAATTCCGGCGACCCTGGGAGTGGGATCGAAATAGATGGACATTTGACTCGGATAGATATGTCATCGCAACAACTCTGATGATATATCTTGGAATGGATCCCAGGTCAACCAGACCCGGGGATTTCCTGTTCCATTGCAACCATATTCGACTTCAGTGTGCTCAGTGCGAGCCTGGGGAGAGGGGTTTGCACAATTGTTGGTCGGCTGTAAGTATGAAAGCGTATTTTGACCTTGAAGGCTCCTCAATGACTTTTCTTCAGATACAGCATGAATTACAATTCCACAGAAATAACGCCATCTTATTTGGAGGACTGAAGTGGCTCATTGATTGTCAGTGCTAGAGGGGATTATAACAATTGACATTTCACATTATTCTCTCATTTGTACCATACTTCTTAGCTTTCAGATTCTTATATGGACTGATAAAAAATTCCAGATGAACGAAAAAGGCAATCTCTTGTCAAGAATTAGCTTGATGATGTCAAGTGGTTGTTAATGTTCCTCGGATCCACTTCTCTCACATGTCTTGTCCTTTTCGCCAATGAAATCCATTCGCAACAAATAACGTTTGGACTTCAGCGTGAATTTACTCCTGAGAAGTCTCTCAAAGACGTCAGATTTTCCTCGGGAATCCTGCAGCCACTCCGATCCAGTTATGCAGCACTCAGAACACGACGAACGACTGTGTACCGCCCACGCTCGTTGGAGGCATTTAATGATGCACGTATGCGTTCTATCTACATGAGTCAAAGCCCCATAAACCCCATAGAGTGGGAAATGAAAAAAGTAAGGGGACCTGATGTCGAAAACCGACATACGCTGGCGCAGTTGGCCCGGATGTCTGGAGACGCCTATGCCCTACCTGGAAGATCAAACTGGTGGGAAGTGGACCAAGCATGGAACCAGGTAAATATGCTCCCTTCTTGTTTTCTCCCCCTATCATCTTATCTGCAATAGAGCTTCCCTTTCGGTTGGCAGGATATCAATGACGGTTTCAGAGGACAAGTCTTCTTATCTGAAGATAATTCAACTATCGTATTATCTATCAAAGGAACTACGCTGAACGGACCCACTTCAAGAAAGGATCGATTCAACGACAATCTGTTCGTAGAACCTGGTCTTTTCAGCAGTGTTCTAGTTGACACATCTCCTAGGTTGTTTTCATGTTGTTGCGCCCATATATTTCCTTCTTGGATGATACGACGGGTCTGCAAATGCTATACTGGCCACAATAAATGTGATAGCAACTGCCTCTCCAAAGCCCTAGTTGATGATAGTTTATTCTACTCTATTGGCACCGTAAGTCTTTACAGTGTATTAAAAGAGCAGATTTCATCGGGCACGTTGACAATCTAGAGACTAGTAGATGACCTAACGGCGGTTTATCCAGACGCCAACATATGGCTCATTGGTCACTCTCTCGGCGGCGCTCTTGCTTCACTCCTGGGTGCAACTTTTGGCTTCCCTGCTGTTGCATTCGAGTCCCCAGGAGAAAGAGTTGTCGCAGATCGTTTGCATCTTCCACTTCCACCATCACCCCCACCAGTGACATCATCTCACAGAGTTGTTAGCTTCAGGGACAAGCCTATCAATTCTGCATATACACACCTCCCAATAACTCATGTCTACCATACTGCCGACCCAATTCCCCAAGGTGGATGCACTGGATTTTTTTCACTGTGTGTACAAGCCGGCTTCGCTCTCGAAACGAAATGTCACTTGGGTCAGAGTGTCATTTTTGATACTGTAGGAAAGCTGGGCTGGGGCGTTGATGTGAGGACGCATATTATTGGAGTTATAATAACTCGTTTGTTGGAGGACGAAACGGTTGACTGGGGTGACGACGCTAGCACTGATGATGCACGTAGTTGGTGGTGGTTCAGGTTCAAGGAAAAATTGTGGTGGAAAAAGACAGATACAAAGACCCTTTCGGCAGAAAGGAGACGAAGAGATGTGCCGAAAGCAACGACTGAAGAGGATTGTGTGGTAAGTAATGACATGACAACTTTTGTGCAGTAAATCATCACAATGACGCTGGAACCTCAAGGACTGTTATAAATGGGAATTTAGCAATTTTGACGACGGTGATGATGATGATAGAGATCCAGACAATCCCGGGGCTCGCTGATGTCCATTGCTCGTGGTTTGAGCTCAGTTTGATACCCTGCTGGGCTGAAAACTTAATTATTTGCTTCAACAGTTTGAATATAGCCTTCCAGGAATTATGTTGCCAACCACTACTTTGGCCAACTGTGTTGAGATGATCTTGATCATTATTGCATTATCAAACCCCCATTGAGCAAGTATTTTCAGGTTTCTCGAGAAAACTATAAATTATTAGGCATCTAATCACAGTCTGGTTGAAGGTCTGCTTACACTCTCCAGTCCTCTACACACTAAGAACAGTCTCCCAGGACTCAGGATAGGAATACTCATAAGTAGCAGACATATCAAGCCGCCATTCAAATTGGGATGCATGGCTTTTCTACTAAGAAATTGGCATTGTTGCAGAGATCATGCTGTCTCGCTGAGTCATCTGTAGATCCACCAACTCAATGACTCCTGATGTATTTCCCAAGTGGACACCCAAAGAAAGATGAGATATCAAGTAATGTTTGTTGAGTATACTATTGATACCTTTGTACCTTTGGCACTATCAGTTAATTCATTCTCCAAGAACTCATAAATGTGGGTAATAGGTTTGAGATGATGGTGTTGAGTAGAGTTTGCAACTAGTGATACACTAGAATGGTAGAGGTTGGATTGAACTTATCAAAGGGCGAGGTAAAGATTCTGGCTGGATACTTTACAAGTTAGATCACATCATTCAAAAAGATTAAAATTTGTAACAGCTGGCTGCTGTTGCAACTTGTCAGCTGAACTTCATAGATCTCGAGTCTTGCTCTATTGCACCTAGCTAACCTTCTCAATGGAAAATCAGATGTGTATGGATCGTTAGGATCCATGAGATTGAAAGCTTAAGAGTATTTGGAGCAACTGGCAAGCTCCGATAATAGCAGCTGCTAGGGCAAAAAATGAGCGTGACAGGCCAAACATGAAGTCAGAGCACAGCACAAAAGTGCACACGAGTGACAGGTATCACTGACCTGACAATATAAGCATCTGAGGAATTAGTGCACGTCCGCGGATTCCGCGTTACAAATTTATGAATTTTGATTTCCGTAACGAATTTCTAGACGTAATGTCACATTGTCACACAGGGTTGTCAATGTGGGTTGCCAATGTGAATGCATCCTTTTTTCAGTTATCTTGAAGACAAGACGTTCATCACATAACCTTTGTTGAGGAGAAATAAGAAAAAATTAACCTGTTCATTCTTTATTGGGAACAACATCTGTATGTGACCTTGTAATGGTATCTATATATGATATAGCACTCTGATCTATCTAATTTAAGATAGGTATCTAGGAGAGCTATTTTTATCACAACATCTAGGAAAATTTAGCATCCCGGCAGACTGCTTATGGGAATACCCGTGTGAGTTATACTTACCTTATTTGAAAACCAGGTGCCGAGTTTCAAATTTCAGGGGTTCTCGGATGTCATGATCTAGGAAAACCACCAGACTTTTTATTCTCCTCTATATATCAGAGATGCATACGCTGTATAGTCTCCATTACTGATATCCCATATACAGGTTCTGATATAAAATGAAGCTCGATTAACTAATTTTCCTCTGATTCCTCTCTTGAGTGTGGTAAATGCACAATCTTCCTGGCTGAGCTGTGAGGATTTGAAATTACTCTTATCATCGTAGATAGAGGCATTGTGGATTTCGGCATCGTTACTGAACATCAGCTTGAGGAGCACCATGGCATGCTCAGAATTTCACAGGTCTGAATCCCAAGAAGACCCTCGGATATCATGAACGACTGATGTTTTTCTTTATCACCATCTACCGAAACTCATTATAAGCTCTTCCAGCGCTAGGAAATTCCTGACGTGTCCGCACGCTGGGAAACAACGGAACATTCGAAAACTCTGGTCCCCACAAGTGGGTTATCCAACCCTGAGAGATAACCAGGTTACATCACGATACCTGGGGTTGTCTGGGAAACCTCAATTTATATTCGGCATCTCGGCACAGACTGAGAAAGTCTGACTCACCCAGTATAAATATCTGACCTCTTGTTTATCGAACATTTTATTGTCCAAAGAATCATGGCAGCTCCAAAAGACGCTTACAGCCTGTTGCATTACAACATGGTTCGAGGTGAGCGGAGCTTGCATCAACATCAATAGGGCGCTCATTTCAAATTTAACACAAGCGCATCACACCTTGAAGCTTGGCTTCAATTCCGTACTTACACATCTCACCGAGGACACTATCACCAAGGATTTAGACAACTTTATTGGATATTGCTTAGCATGGACGACTTCAATCATTGGTCATCACGAGAGCGAGGTAGGCTGCTCAAATTAATAAATTTCTTTTCTTATTTTCTTTTTGCACAGGAGGTGATAGTTTTTCCGTTCTTGAATCAGAAGATGGACTTTGCTTCTGAAAAAGAAGCCCACGAAGTTATATTCAAAGGTATCACTGCTCTGGAAACTCTTCTGAAAGAATTCAAAGCGGACCATGCGAAATTTGACCCCTCTCAAATTAAAAAATCGCTGGAAGAGATGAAAGAACCACTGGTTGGTCTCGTCCTTGTCTTGTGTTGTCATTATCGTTGATTTACATACAGTTCGCTCATTTGGATGCTGAAGTCGAACACATCAAGGCTGACGAGTTGAAGAAGGCTGGTTTCAGTGAAGCAGAGCTTAAGGATATGGACGCTCAACTCGACAAATATGTTAAAAGTCACGGAGACCCATTCATCGTTGTCCCATACATGATGTCGTGCGTTTTTTGACCCTGCTATCATGGCTGACTCATGTTGACCCATGCCCAGTCACAATCCTCCTGAAATACAAGCTGTTTGGCCCCCTATGCCATGGTTCCTTCGCAAACTTGTCATCCCTTATGTACTTGCGAAGAGACACTCTGGGTATGTTTCATGAAAGAAGGTACCGGAACGATACTTACTCTTTTCTTTAGATATTGGAAATATTCCCCATATACCCTATAATGAAACTAGTATCTTCATGTTTACTACCTGCTGTTGAAATTTTGTGTGCTTCATCATGATCTCTTGGGCCAGAAGATCTTATTATAATGTCTATAATAGCATTTTCATCCTCGGTTCGCTAGATATTGTACAAATACAGGAGCAGAAGTAGACAAACAAACATACGGAATTGACATAGTACGAATAGTTGCATTAACAAGTAAGAGATGTTTAACGAACAATTATCCACTGTCCCATTGCAAGATCAGAACTGCAGACGAGAGTGTCCGGGGCTCGGATGACGCATCACACTTTGATGCATTGCCTGAGTCTGGCTGTTCAATTGTCCCCCATATCCTTGCTGGCTGCCATAACCTGTTATCCCTTGGCCATAACCCTGATGTCCATAACCCTGTCCACTTTGTCCATAGCCCTGACTAGCTGCATTTCCATAATTGCCTGCGGCGCCAACACCAACACCATAGCCACCTTGTCCAACCGGATTGCCATATCCGGACACCATCGTGGCCGGTATTTGATAAGGCACACTAAACGCATTTTGCTGTGAGGTAAGAATAACGGAAGATTGCATCTGTGGGGACTGTACAGCAGATTGGTTTGCTGATTGAGGAGGAGAATTAGCATTGGAATCCCCTTGTTGCATCTTCTGAAGTGATTGAAGCTGGGAAATCAAATGTTAACGTCTGGGATCGTGAATAATATTATCTGTCAAGTACCTCATAGTAGCTATAGTCTTGTAAAAGCGAAGTTCTGGACGGATGGGTAAGGAAGATTCGAAGCATTTCCTGACCTGCATCTGGTAGGAGTTCTTGTGTGTCCCGAGAGTTTGTAACGGGTTTGCGTTCTTGTGTGTTACTTCAAAAAAAGATCGGTTATTAAGATTGGAAAAGAAGAAAATGTCGTACTTCAGCCTGATGTGTCTCAATGTTGAATTGGGGATATCGCGAACAAAGATCCATCTGACATTAAATACACCTTTCCATTTATCCGAAGCCCAGACTGTACTGCTCCTTGTATAGTCGACCTATCGAGACAGTGAGAAAAGGTCTCATATGCCAGGTATAAGTCATACAGGCGTTATCATCTCAGCCATACCACAGAAGTGGCCGCTAAAGAAATTATCAAGAACTGCTTTATATTATACGAAGAGCGTATCTCACCTGGCATTAACACTGAAAAACAGATAGATGGGTCCACGGCCCGCAGTTTCTTTGAACGCTTTGTCCAAGCGCTTATTTCCAGGATCCGTTGAGCTCCAGATCTCATATTTGAGAGACTTATGAACGTCATCTTCTGTATATGATTTAATGACGAAGAAGCGAGCAAATGCTGGCTTATTATCAAAGGTGGGAGGGTTGTAACCTTTGGTGGCGATGAGAGTGGGAACGTCAATTGATGTTGTTAACAGTTGTTGGACGTCGGGAACCGTCTGGTTGCTATTTTGATTGTTGCTCATTCGTTGTGGTTGTTGTATGTATTGCGGAGGGATTGGAGGTACGTTCGGGATGGTCTCGTTAATGTTGCCAACTCCGCTCCCAACACTGGAAGAACTGGTATTTTTGTTGTGATAGCCATGATGCAGGTTAGAATTGCTGCCTCCAGCACTGAGCGCCGGCTCTCTTCCCTCCCAGGTACGTTCATCACTTTGTCCACTACGTTTACTATTTTGATAGTAGGCATTGGCTGACCCGCTACGTGACGGGCCAGTTGCAAGGGGCGTCTTGCGTCCCTCAAATTCAGACATAAGTTGGGGGTCATTATTTTGCTGGAGTCGAGGTGCTCCAGGAGGTTGAAGGGGGGGAGGATGTTTCGGATTGAAACGTGGTGGATGTAAACTCTGACCAGTTCCAGCGCCAGCGCCACCATAAGTATTGTAGTATTGGATTGCAGGTTGAACTCCAGAAGTGCGAGTAATCTCAAGAGCAGATAAAGCCCGTTGCACGTCATCAATTGCAAGGTTGGTATTTTGAGAAGAGACCTGAGTAGGACCGGCATTATTTCGCCATTCAGTGTTCTGGTTACCATTGCTACCAGCTCCCCAAGGAGATTGGCAGCCTACAGAATTGGTAGGATGATTTTGATTTTGATTATAATATTCGTCCTGTTCTATAGTTTCTGTTGTATATTCTTCTTCTGATTGCTGCACCTCTGGAGGAGTATGGGATTGGTGGTGGGGCGGCATCGGTGCATGTAATGTGCCGGAGCGCCTAAGACCGGAATTAAGCTTGCGAGTGGCACCAGCCGTCGCGGTCAGAGATTGGTGTCTTCGGACATTGGCACCAGGGGGTGGCGGAGTTGAAGCTAAGTGAGGAGATTGCAATTCAGAACCAACTGAATCCTGAGGAATTGGCTAGATGACAGTTAGCTGTTTAACACTAATGGGAAGAAAAATGTGGCACCTCATCGGCATCATACAGAACATTCCAGGGCTCCTCGTCACCCTCATGGCCTGCAATTTCAGCAAGAGAGTTGACTGTCTTTGGGGTCATTGTGCCTGACTTGGAGGCTACTCGACGGTTTTAACAAGGCAATAAATGTTGGGATCGATGGTAGACAAACCTCGATTGTATCGAGTAGGAAGAGAAGCTTGACGATGCAAAGAGGTCTTTTCTCCAACAACACCGATGTTACCAACCCAGTCCTGATCGACAGGGCCATCGTCAGTCCAGATAGAGGCCTGGTCTGGTGTTTCCTCGCTGATGCTTTCCTTGGCCGCATTGCGTGCTGAGCGGGAAGCAATAGTGATTGTATGATGGCGACGAACACCACCTGAGGAAGGAGGAGACGATGGAACTGGGGGAATCGGGTAATTTTGAGAAGACATAGAGAAAGACTCGACCGACGGCTGGGAGAGTAGGACAACCTGCAAGACGCTCGTGACCACATCTTAGCAAAGCAAAATTATTGATTTCCTAAACGTATTCCTTAACCATGGTCGTACTTGCTCGTAGTTTGCGCACTGCCAAGCAAAGCTTGAATGGCCCCCGTCACCTTTCGACAGCAAAGCTTTCGCCTGGTTACCATAGGATCGGCAGCATGGTCAAATGGACCGGAAAAATGTGTGCCTTTGCCGCCGTTGGCGTTGTTGGCCTCGGAACGGTCATTCTGGTCCACGATGCATTCACTTATCAGGTTAAACACATAGATCGTGTTCCTGTCTCTCCCCTTGCCCTCCATCCAGAACGCGGAGGTCCAAGGAACTTGCCGATCGTCCGTGTGCAGGTCGACGACGAAGAAGACGAGGAGAACAAACGCCTCGCGGAAAAACCGAGACTTGTCATTGTTGGAGGAGGATGGGGTGTATGTTATGATTGATTCTAACGTCACACATGCAATTGACGTTTGTGCATCAGGCTACGGGTGTCTTACAGAAACTGCGCCCTGGAGATTTTCATGTCACTGTAGTTTCGTCGGACACGTTCACCACATACACACCCCTCCTACCGTGTAAGTGTCCATTGTTCTCTGGCACAGTGGTCTATCCTCATTCCTTTTTGGATCTGTAGCTGCCGCCGTCGGTACTGTTCAAGTGCGCTCTTTGGTCGAGCCAATTCGTAAGATTATCGCGCGGCTACGTGGTCACTTCATACAGGGAAAGGCTGTTGATATTGACATGAAGGGGCGTCTGCTCGAAGTCGAAATTATGATCGATAATAAAAGAGACCACATCTACATTCCGTAAGAAGATAGTTGCATTTCAAGGGCGGTCAACTCATAGCCTTCGACTCTAGCTATGATAAACTAGTTGTTGCTGTTGGATCCACCTCTAAAACATTCGGTATCCCTGGTTTAGAGAACTGCTTCCAGCTCAAAACCATTGCTGATGCTCAAGCGGCTCGACGGCGCATCATGGGTGTGTCGTATGGTCACAACGCAAGTCTCGCAGAGCTCAGCTCTTACAGATAACTTCGAACTCGCTAGCTTGCCAACAACAACTCCAGAAGAGCGCAAACGTCTACTCAGTTTTGTCATCTGTGGTGGTGGCCCCACCGGTGTTGAGACCGCAGCAGTAAGTCGGGGTATCAAGAACATTTGATTCAGTCATATATTTATGCCAACGTATAGGAAATTCATGATTTTTGTCAAGAGGATATATTCAATTATGTTAGTCAGAGTACTTGGGATGCTATACACTTGGCATCTAACACCGCACATCGAAGTTTCCTAAGATCTGTCGTGAAGAAGTTTCCGTTCATCTCATCCAGTCTCGTGATCATATCTTGAACACGGTAGGTCTTTGATTTGTATAGCGAAGTCGATCCTCAAGTTTTGTTCCAGTATTCTGAACAAATATCTAAATATGCTGAGGTTCGTCCGCTAGTGTCATCAACCAACTCTTTCTCAGCGTCGAATTCTATTTTTTTAGAAAAAATTTGAGCGCGAAAAAATCAATCTTCTTACCTCGGCTCGTGTCAAGGCAGTCACCCCGGATTCGGTTATCTACACAAGTTGCAATCCAGTCACCAATGAAAACGAGCAACATACTATTTCCACTAACTTTGTCCTCTGGTCCACTGGGATTGCTATGAACCCCTTCACGCAACGCCTGTGTTCTTTACTTCCAAACCAGTTTCATCGAAAGGCTGTGGAGACCGACGCTTATCTGCGAGTCAAAGGTGCACCGAAAGGAACTATATACGCTATCGGCGATTGTGCTACTGTGCGTTGAAATACTTGCCCCGGAACAGTTGGTTTGACAGCATTGGCCTAGATTGAGACATCAGCGATCGATTACTTTGTAGAACTCGTTGGGCTCGCTGACAAAAATAAAGACGGTAAAATTGATTTCGGTGAATTCGAGGACATGGGTACCAGTTTCATACTCCATGTATCTACATTGTACTCAGACCTTTCCAGTCAATATAATCAAGAAAAAGATCCCAATGGCTGCGAGCCATCTAACACAGGTCAGTGGGTGTCTTACACAATCTGTCCATCTCAATTCCATTTCTATTTCAGGTTCGAGAGCTTTTCCAGATGTACGATCGCGATGCCGACGACAGTCTCGATCTAAATGAGCTTATGCAACTACTCAAGAATTTAAGCAGCAAAATCACCGCTCTTCCTGCCGTACGTAAAATGTCACCTATGTCTGGTTCATATGATAGGATGCACCTTTTAGACGGCACAAGTAGCTTCTCAACAAGGAAAATACCTTGGTTCCCTTTTCACTCGTATCGCTCGACGTCGTGATGAGTTTGATGCGGCTGAGGTCACTCGAGGAAACGAAGATGAAGCCGTGTCCAAGCCATTCGAGTACCTCCATTTGGGCCAACTGGCGTATGCCGGAAATGCCGCTGTGTTCGATTACGGAAAACTATCCTTCACAGGCGGGTTGGCAGCAATGTATTTATGGCGGGCTGTGTACTGGAATGAACAAGTCAGCGCAAGAACGAGGGTTTTATTGATGATTGATTGGATCATCCGGTAGGTCGTTTTTCGTCTGCTACCCTGAGGTACCATTAACGAGCTATCCTCAGTGGAATTTGGGGCCGCGACTTGTCGAGGCTCTAACTCGATCTCTACTATCAACTTTGCCATTGCTAAATTCTGTAGGATCCCTATATTTATGCCCACATTCGGACATACTTAGATGATGTACAATCAATTATGTAGTAAAGCTACCTATAGTATTTTTTTAGTGATCCCGCCAACTCCATACTTGCACACCGCCTTTCCTCTCACCTTCACCTTCCCACTCGCTACCGCCAGCCCAAACCTTTTTGTAGCCTTTTTCTTCCAAGATCTCTCGCACACCCTGCCTTCGAAGCAAGGCACCAAAAAACACAAGATGCCGTGGCCACTCATGCTTCCATGGATAGGACATCTCAGTATTAGCCTGGGGATAAGTGTCAGGTATTGATGTTGGATACGGTGAACGTGGAAATCCAGGATCCACATTCCTTGGGAATGCGGTAGTGATATAGTCAATTGGTTCATTGAAAAAAAGATCTGTCTGGTCACGATATGTCAAAAGATTCTGTCCTCTAGTGTAAAGCAGGTTATGTAAGAGGCGAAGAAAAATCGGGAAAGCTGCGCACTGCAATGGAGGCTCACATCCCAGAGCCCATACTTCCCAAGTTGGCCTGTGGAGGTATGCTCGACCAGGTGTCGAATGACACGGCATAAGGAATCCAACGCTTTGGGGCTGTTGTCGACCATTCGTGGTTGCATTTACTGGGAGTAGACGAAGATACGACAGAGCGCTTATAGGAGCACTGCAATAAAAGAAGACGACGTAGACAGAAGCTGGAAGTGTCAAAAGTAAGAGAACGATATATGGATATCGGAGCGGCGGTGTAAGTCTTATAGAGACATGTCTCTTGTCTTGCTTCGTATCACCTCTCACTGCTCTTGTCTTCGGTGTCGAAGAAAGAGTGATCAGTGACTTTGCAGCGAAAATATGGAGAAGGGGAAGTAATGGGTGAATAAATCGCCATTCCTTGTGCCCTGCGAAGGAATAAATTGCGATTGTCCATATTATCAAGCAGAGCATGTTCATCAACGCTGCATCGGCCCAGTTCGTGATAGTGACGTAAATACCATGCAGAGTGAATGACAACGCAGTCGTACAGAGGATTGGGAGGGCTTGAGTGAGATAATAATGCCAAGAATTCGAGCCATAGAATAAGGACACAGACGACAAGTTTGTTTTCAAGAAATTGTAGGGAGTGAATATGGGTTGACCGTAGTAGAGTGAATCAGTTATGTAGAGGGTTCCAAGAGCTGCGAGACTAAGTCGGCGTCAGCGTTGTTGCAATTTAGACAAACATAACAAGCGCACGCGATGAAGACAGTTTCTGAGACAATGTTCGCGACCATGCGAGGGTGTTTGCGAAATGATAGCAAAAGAAGAAGGTACAAGAACATCCATATTACGACGTTGGTTGGTCGAATTATGCACGCCATTGCGCTGAGTACCAGAGTCTTCCTGAACCGCTGTCTGATTTATTTGAGCCACCGTTCGAACTGGCCACTTGGCACACACCTATTGAGCACTCCAGGACTTGACGTTGAACTTACATCCCAGGGATAGTAGGCGAATGCCATGGTGGATAGGGATGTTTCAAGCGAGTTGGACATCGACCTTGATAGAGATAATGCATGGAAGAAGGACGACAACGATAAGAAGAGCTGCCCATGGATCAGACAGCTCCAAGTAGGATATAAATTTTTCTGTAACGTACCACAGTCGAAACATAGTCGCTTCCCAACGTCACCCGCGCCAATTCACATAGCCAAATGTCCGTGGCTGCGCCAAATGTACCATGCAAGACTTTGGGAAGTAGTATCTGACCTTTCTTGTCAGAATGGGAGAAATGTAGAAAACGAGATACTCACCAAAAGCCAGTCACCTAACCAGCCAGTGTGTGCCAGGCCAGTGGCTTTTAATAACCAATAGACTGGGATATTCAAAGCTGGGTATATGATGCTGCGGATCGGATTTTGCGAGAGCCACTCCCATGTCAAGTGTCCATGACCAAATACCACGCGAAATGCGGGTTCGAGAGATTGAAAGTATTCATCCGGCTGGAAAACGGTTCGGGTAAGGACTGCGATGCCTATGCGAATACCAAGAGAAACTTGAACTATACGTCGGTGATTCATCCTGCACAATGGCCTGTGACACAAGGGTACATAGTGGTGAAGGATCAAGTTGTGTTCTTTTTTTTTCACCATTACGACCCAGAAGCCTGCTATTTTTGTCGCACTTAAGAACGGCTCAATCAAAAAGATGTAAGTCTATGGATTATGGCTAGCTTTAGCTATTGGATGACTTCCTACAGGCGAAATTCTGAGGACCCTGATTTTCCCAGAATACTGAAATTCAAATTTGGGGAGTTTCTGATATGTCTAGGGTCCACCAGGGTAAACATCCAAGGGAATGCATAAATACGAGTACTCTGAGAGACTCGTTACAGATTTACCTTTATCCCTTGAGGAAAAACCAACCCACAAGTTTTGAGCATCAAGAAAGCGATCTTCAGTATCATTTTCCGGAAAACGGAATGCCGAGGTCAGGATTGATGTGGGTCACTATCTAGCAGGCATTCTGGAGATCTTGAAACAATGAAAGAGACAAGTGCAAGTTCAGAGTAGATTAATACGGAGAGAAACACGCTAAAAAGCTGGGTGTGGTTGAATCAAAGGTCCGTCGTGAGATTAAATCATCGAAAAGGAAGAATTCTGAGTTGAATCAGATATACAACTCTGTGTTGAGCAATCCACACGCACCACTTGTTGCACCTTTATTCTAGGATGTCTTGGGTCACATATGTTGAATATGTCCTCTGAGGACTGTTATTTCGTCTCTTATTTCTCTCATCATTATTTTCTGATTGATTAGTAAGCAACGAGTGTGTCTGCCAGCGCAGACTTTTCTTACACCTCAGTTCTGCACACTTCAGACTGAGGTAAATCCTTTTGTTATCCTATTTTATATATTGTGCTGATGTAGTTAGACATCGTGTTCTAATAGGTACATCAATGGAGTTTAGTTCTGCACACTTCAGACTGAGACACCGTGTTCTAATAGGTCGCTCACTCATCTTCCTGTAATAAAAACATAAGCAAGGAAAGCCAGTGCAAAAGTCAAGGCGAACAGTGAGAGATGCTTATTGAGATAGATAAAGCACTGATAATTTCAAAAGTCGCATTCGACGCTCATATCATGTTTTCTTAAAATCGCATTATCCAATGATTGCCTCCCGCGGGCTTGAGGAATTGAGAAAGTAAACAGAGAACTTATGAAACAGATTCTTGGCACTGGTTCAAAGAATAAAGTGAATAGGAGTATCAGCTATTCCAGGGTTAGGCTCTGGTTCTGTTACAGGGGAAAGAGAAAGCACTGTTGACAAGCAACGCAATAATGGGGGGAAACTCGTTGCAAACGTGCAACGAACTTCGTCTCTACATTCGCTATTTATCCGTATCTAGAGCAATAGAATTGGTCACCAAGACATGGAACAATAAACTAAATTTGGTGTAACGTTGGATATTCCAACAAGGATCGTCTCTTGGATGATAAATTGCAAGTTTCTTTGATATAAAATTCTTCGGAGAGCACAGGAGAGGAGCAGATCGTTCTTCGCAGCAATCAGTATATGAACAGAGGTTTAGTAATAGCTAGCCAGCGTTTAGACCGGTCTGTTGAGGATAGGCTTTGGAATGTAGAGCTATTTTTGGATTACTGTGAATAGTGAGACGTGTACGCGTGTTTGGCAGACTCATACGAGAGGCTGCTGCTTTCCATCTTACTTCGACTACCAGTGTCTGTTCTTTTTCTTTCAGGTGGGTTTCTCTGTTATAATATTTCCATCCTGCCATCCTCGCACTCCCCTCACACTCCCCACATTCATGTCTGTCAGAACACCCACAAATCACACCACCTCAATCCCATCCCATCTCATACCTGGTCCCAAACCCCAATCCAAATCTGCATCTTAGCACCTTTGTTTAAACTAAAATTGGCCATGCCAGACGCTGACACAAACCGCAAGAGGTCCCGTTCTCTCTCCGACAGTGACACGAAGCAGTCCAAGCGCGCCAACACCGGCGTCGGCCCTTCGGATGTCTTGCACTCCAACGGTGCAGGCCCCGTTGAACGCGACAATATGACATCCAAAGCTACTAAGAATGCTTCTACAGCAGACGACAATGCTGCCTCCACTCCAGGTTCGAATCCTTCTGACAGGCAGAAGGATGATGGGGCCAAGCCTTCTGTTGACTCAAGCAACACCAAGGCCACTTCTTCCTCTGGAGATGCTTCATCCTCAACTGCAGCAACCACGGTCCCACCTTCTGCGAACATTCACATGCGTTGCTTGATTGTCACTCAGGATGCGTCTATAATCATCGGCAAGGGAGGCTCTCATGTCAATGAGATCAGAGAGAAGAGCGGTGCTCGAGTGATGGTTTCAGAGAGCATTCCAGGGAACCCGGAGCGCATTCTAAACGTCAGTGGTCCACTGGACGCAGTATCAAAGGTCAATTTCGAGATGGGTAAAAAGTGGCTCGAACTTACTCATATATCAGGCCTTTGGTCTCATTGTACGGCGAATCAATGACGAACCCTTTGATGTACCTTCGGTCCCAGGGAGCCGTGCTGTCACTATAAAGTTCATGATTCCGAACTCTCGTATGGGCTCCGTTATTGGGAAAGGAGGCTCCAAGATAAAAGAGATTCAGGATGCTAGTGGGGCAAGGCTTAACGCCAGTGAAGGAATGCTGCCAGGCTCCACTGAGGTTGGTCAATCCTCCTATACTTATGACGATTGGTCATTAATGAATACCATAGCGTGTGCTCAGTGTCGCAGGCGTAGCTGACGCCATCCACATTGCCACCTATTACATCGGTACCATCCTGATCGAGGCGCAGGAACGAATGCCGTCGTCCTCGCACTCCTCCTACCGTCCCTCCAACAATTCTCGCAGGCCTCCACATAATAGCGGCGGCGGCTCCTCGTACATTCCTGGGTACTCTCATCAAATTCACGGTCCTCCTCCTCA
>Ga0153993_100365_pt1 | contig 16958 bp, 15 predicted proteins | sample TSNC077MetaG_FD_104706 | JGI IMG/M metagenome (GOLD analysis project Ga0153993, IMG submission 104706) | Attine ant fungus gardens microbial communities from North Carolina, USA - TSNC077 MetaG | ecosystem: Host-associated > Fungi > Mycelium > Unclassified | place: USA: North Carolina, Lumber...
CGATGCGGTCGAGCACCACATAGACCCCGTCGTCCTTGCGGACCAGTCTTCCCGTCGGCTGCGGTGTCATGATGACCTCCCATTGAGTCCGACCCTCGTGTCCCTCACCCTAGTCACCGCCCGGGCATCGCGGCAGTGGCGGCGCTGGGCGCGTGATGGGTGGTGGGTGCGAGTCCTCTCAGGCCGCGCACGTGCCGCTCTCAGCCCTCCAGAACGGCCATCGCGGCGTTGTGCCCGCCGAGCCCGCTGACCGCTCCGCCCCGTCGGGCGCCCGAGCCGCAGAGGAGGATGCGGGGGTGCTGCGTCGCGACACCCCAGCGCTCCGCGGGCGTGCCGAGGGGCTCGTCGTCCTCGGCGAACGGCCACGACAGCGGCCCGTGGAAGATGTTGCCGCCGGGCATGTTGAGGGCGCGTTCGAGGTCGCGCGTGGTCTTGGTCTCGATGCAGGGGTTGCCGTCGCCGTCGGTGAGCAGGAGGCTCTCGATCGGCTCGGCGAGCACGGAGTCGAGCGAGGCGAGCACGGCATCCTGCAGGCGCTGGCGTGTGGCGTCGTTGTTCTCGTCGGTCAGCCAGCGGTCAGGGGTGTGGAGGCCGAAGACCGTGATGGTCTGCGCGCCGCTCTCCGCCAGCTCGGGGTCGAGGATGCTGGGATCGGCGAGAGTGTGGCAGTAGATCTCGCAGGGCAGGAATTCCGGCATGACGCCGCGTAGCATCCCGGCGTGTGCAGCCTCGAGCTGCGTGTAGGTCTCGTTGATGTGGAACGTGCCGCCGAAGGCCGCCTGCGGGTCGAGCGACTCGTCGCGGAGCCGGGGGAGGCGGCTCAGCAGGAGGTTGACCTTGACCTGTGCGCCCTCGGCGCGCGGGCGGGCCGGGGTATCGGTGCCGGTGCGGGCATCGGAGTCGCCGTCCGCGTCGAGCAGGCGGTCGAGGACCTCCGGCGCGACGTTCACGAGGACGTGCTCGCCCTCGACATGACGCTCGTGGCCGTTGCGCAGATAGGACACCGAACCGTCGGGATGGATGGCCGTCACCTCGGCGCCGGTGACGATGCGCGCGCCGGCCTCGCGAGCGACGCGGGCGAGCTCGCCGGTGACGGCGCCCATCCCGCCGATCGGGACATCCCACTCGCCCGTGCCCTGGCCGATCACGTGGTAGAGGAAGCAGCGGTTCTGATCGAGCGACGCGTCGGAGACGCTGGCGAACGTGCCGATGAGGGCGTCCGTCGCGGCGACGCCCCGGACGAGGTCGCTCTGCAGGCGCGACTCGATGAAACCGCCGATGGGCTGCTCGATCAGGGCGTCCCAGAGCTCGTCGTCACCGACCAGGGTGCGGGCCTCCGAGCGGGTCAGGAGGGGCTCGGTCACCGTCGGCCAAAGGGCGCGCGCGACCTCTCCCGTCGACTCGTAGAAGGCGGTGAAGGCTGCGGCATCCGCCGCTGCGCCGACGCGCGCGAAGGAGGCCGCCGTCGCCTCCTGATCGGTGTTGTCGATGAGGAGGCCGGCGCCCGTGGGGTCTCCCGGCACCGGCGTGTACGACGAGTACCGGCGCCGGGCGAGCCGGATGTCGAGCCCCAGGTCGTCGATGATGCGCTGAGGGAGGAGGCTCACGAGGTAGGAGTAGCGCGAGAGCCGCGCCTCCACGCCGGGGAACGCCTGCGCGCTGACCGCTGCCCCGCCGACGTCGTCGAGGCGCTCGAGCAGGATCACGCTCTTGCCGGCCTTCGCCAGATAGGCCGCGGCGGTGAGCCCGTTGTGGCCGCCGCCGACGATCACGACGTCGTGCGTCGCGGCGGGGGAGGAGGGTGCGCTGTCCGTCATGCAAGAGAGCCTAGGCGACGCCCACCGCGAGACGAATGCTCTCCACAACGGTCGCTCCGGCTGCGACTTCTCCACATGTTCGAGCGCCACCAGCGTCAGCGCGGCCGGGGTCGTTACAGTCGTGATCATGGTGGATGACACGGACGGCGCCCCGCAGCGCCCTGCTCAGCTGGCCCACGAGGCCGTCGAGCTGGTGCGCGTCTGGCTGACCGAGAGCGCGCGCGCGAGCGACGGCTCCCGGCAGGACCCGGCGGCCGAACGCCTCGCCGGTGTGCTCCGCGACCCCGACGGCCTCGATTTCGCGGTCGGGTTCGTGGACGGCGTCGCCCGCCCGCAGGACCTCTTCGTGGCGGGCTACAACCTGCAGCGGGTCGCCAAGCGCATCCCGCGCTTCCTCCCCTGGTACATGCGGCTGGCGATCTGGCTCGGCGGCGTCTTCGGTCCGGTGGTGCCCTGGGTCGTCATCCCCATCGCCCGGCGCGTGCTCCGCCGCATGGTCGGCCACCTCGTCGTCGACGCGACGCCGCAGAAGCTCGGGCCGGCCATCGCACACCTCCGCACTCCCGCAGACCCGCAAGGCCACGGCGCCCGGCTCAACCTGAACCTGCTCGGCGAGGCGGTGCTCGGCGAGGCGGAGGCCGCACGCCGTCTGGAGGGTACGCGGGCGCTCCTGGCCCGGGACGACGTCGACTACGTGTCGATCAAGGTCTCCTCGATCGCGTCGCAGCTGTCGATGTGGGCGTTCGACGAGACCGTGCAGCGCGTGGTGGAACGGCTCACTCCGCTCTACGAGCTCGCCGCGACCTCCCCCACCCCGAAATTCATCAACCTCGACATGGAGGAGTACCGCGACCTCGACCTCACCGTCGCGGTCTTCACCGGCATCCTCGGCAAGCCGCAGTTCAGAGGACTCGAGGCCGGGATCGTGCTCCAGGCCTACCTGCCCGACGCCCTCGACGCCCTGCAGACGCTCACCGAGTGGGCTGCGGAGCGACGCGTGCAGGGCGGCGCCCCCATCAAGGTCCGTGTCGTCAAGGGAGCGAACCTCGCCATGGAGCACGTGGACGCCGCGATCCACGGCTGGCCGCTCGCGACCTATGGCAGCAAGCTCGAGACCGACGCCAACTACAAGCGGGTGCTGGACTGGGCGCTGACGCCCGAGCACACGGACGCGGTGAAGATCGGCGTCGCCGGCCACAACCTCTTCGACGTGGCGTACGCATGGCTCCTTGCTTCGAAACGGGGCGTGACGGAGCGGATCGACTTCGAGATGCTGCTCGGGATGGCGACGGCGCAGGCGGACGCGGTCAAGCGGACCGTGGGCGGCCTCCTGCTCTACACTCCGGTCGTCGACCCGGGCGAGTTCGACGTGGCGATCTCGTACCTCATCCGCCGGCTGGAGGAGAACGCGAGCCAGGAGAACTTCATGTCCGCGGTCTTCGAGCTGGACTCGGACCCGGCGCTCTTCGACCGGGAGAAGGAGCGCTTCCTCGCCTCGGTGGCGGCCCTCGAGGCCGACGCGCTCCCGCGCGGAGCCGCTCCCGTGCCGCATCGTCGGCAGGACCGGACCCGCGAATGGGAGGAGGCGACCGCTCCGTCGTTCACGCGGCCGCCCGCAGTGCTTCCCACCGGCCAGACCGACGAAGGCCTCACGAGCGTGGTCCTCGGTCTGTCGCGCGGATCCGAGGGCGACGGCCTGTTCGACGTCGAGGATCCCGCGCTCCCCTCGGCGGAAGCGGCGGCGTCGTCCGACTCGGCGACTGCGCCCGCTGCGTCGGCTCCCGTCGCGGCGGGGACGGCGGCGGCGGCCTTCCGCAACGCCCCGGACACCGACCCCTCGATCGCCGCGAACCGCAGCTGGGGGCGTCGCATCCTCTCCCGGTCCACCTCTTCCGACCTCGGCTCCGCGACCATCGCGGCCGCCGCCGTGACGGACGCCACCCGGCTCGAGACGATCCTCCGGCAGACCGTCACCGCAGGAACCGCGTGGGGGACGCGCAGCGGATACGACCGCGCCGCGGTGCTCGACCGTGCCGGCCACGCGTTGGAGGCCAATCGCGACCGCCTCATCGAGGTGATGGCCGCCGAGACGGGCAAGACCATCGCGGAGGCCGACCCGGAGGTGAGCGAGGCCGTCGACTTCGCCCACTACTACGCGGCTCTCGCGCGCGACCTCGACCGCGTGCAGGGCGCGCGATTCGTCCCCTCCGCGCTCACCGTGGTCACGCCGCCGTGGAACTTCCCCGTCGCCATCCCGGCGGGATCCGTGCTCTCCGCGCTCGCCGCGGGCAGCGGGGTCATCATCAAGCCGGCACCGCAGGCCAAGCGCTGTGCAGCGGTGCTCGTCGAGGCGCTGTGGGAGGCCGGAGTCCCGCGAGAGCTCCTCGCGCTCGCCGACGTGCCCGAGAATGAGCTCGGCCGCTCGCTGATCGCGGACCCGCGGGTCGGTCGCGTCATCCTCACCGGCTCGTACGAGACGGCGACACTCTTCCGCTCGTGGCGGCCCGACCTCCCCCTCCTGGCGGAGACCAGCGGCAAGAACACCATCATCGTGACTCCGAGCGCCGACTACGACCTCGCCGTCTCCGACATCGTGAAGAGCGCGTTCGGCCACGCCGGGCAGAAGTGCTCGGCGGCGAGCATCGTCATCCTGGTCGGCTCGGTCGCTCGCTCGGAGCGGTTCCGGCGCCAGCTGATCGACGCCACCACGAGCCTGCGCGTCGGCTATCCGTCCGATCCGACCAGCCAGATGGGCCCGTTGATCGAGCCGGCCGCAGGCAAGCTCCTGCACGCCCTCACCACCCTCGGATCCGACGAGGAGTGGCTCGTGGAGCCGAAACGGCTGGACGACACCGGCCGCCTCTGGTCCCCAGGCATCCGCACCGGGGTCCAGCCCGGCTCCTACTTCCATCTCACCGAGTTCTTCGGCCCCGTGCTCGGGATCATGACCGCCCGCACTCTCGACGAGGCGGTGCGGTACCAGAACGCCGTCGAGTACGGCCTGACGGCCGGGCTGCACTCCCTCGACTCGGATGAGCTGGCCGAGTGGCTGGAGACCGTCGAGGCAGGCAACCTCTACGTCAACCGCGGCATCACCGGCGCGATCGTGCGGCGGCAACCGTTCGGAGGCTGGAAGCGCTCCTCCGTCGGGGCCGGCACGAAGGCAGGCGGTCCCAACTACCTCCTCGGACTCGGCGGATGGGTTCCCGAGGCGGGGCGATCCAGCGCCAGCCTGCATCTCCGCGGCCTCGAGGACCGCGTGTCGGATCTGATCGAGTCCGGACAGTCGTCGATGGACTACGCCGCATTCGACCTCGTCCGGCGCTCGGCGCTCAGTGACGCGATCGCCGTCGCCACCGAGTACCGCCAGGTGAAGGACGTGTCGGCACTGGGAGTGGAGCGCAACCTCTTCCGCTACCGCCCCGTCCCCGTGACCATCCGGCTCTCGGAGGGAAGCACACTCGCGGAGCTGCTGCGCATCATCGCGGCGGGGACGATCGCGCGCTCGCCGTTCTCGGTGAGCACCGCGCTCAAGCTGCCCCGCGCCACGCACAACCTCCTCCGCGAACGCGAGATCGAGGTCACCGTGGAGGACGACACCCAGTGGCTGGCGCGGCTGCGCACCGGCGTGGCTGGCGTGCACCGCATCCGGCTCATCGGGGGCGACCCGGTTGCCGTCGCGCACGCGCTCGGCGGCGCACCGGACATCGCCGTGTACTCCGGGGCGGTGACCCCGTCCGGGCGGGTGGAGGTGCTCCCGTTCCTCCACGAGCAGGCGATCTCGATCACCAACCACCGCTTCGGCAATCCGACCCGGTACTCCGACGAGGTGATCCGGACCGCGAGCGTAGGCTGACGTCATGACGACCCCCGCCTCCGTCCCGTCCGCCGTGCCGTCTCTCGCCCTCAACTCGGGCGGCTCCATCCCGCAGCTCGGACTCGGCACCTGGCCGCTCGACGATGCCGAGGTCGAGAAGGCCGTCATCTCCGCGGCCGAGTTGGGCTACCGCCACGTCGACACCGCGGTCAAGTACGGCAACGAGATCGGCGTGGGCCGGGGCGTCGCCGCGAGCGGCGTGGTCCGCGAAGACTGGTTCGTCACCACCAAGCTCGACGGCGAGTATCAGGGACAGGACCGAGCCGTCGCCGGCCTCGATGCGAGTCTCGAGCGACTGGGGCTGGACTACGTCGACCTGCTCCTGATCCATTGGCCGCTGCCCGCACGCGGCGAGTTCGTCTCCACCTGGGAGACCTTCATCCGCCTCCGCGAGGCAGGGAAGGCCCGCGCGATCGGCGTCTCGAACTTCAAGCCTGAGCACATCGACGCGCTCATCGCCGCCACGGGGGTCGTCCCCGCCGTCAACCAGATCCAGCTCAGCCCGGCGATCACCCGCCGAGAGCAGCGTGCCTACGACACCGAGCACGGCATCCTGACCGAGTCGTGGAGCCCCCTGGGCGGCGGCTCGGGCGACCTGCTCTCCTCCCGCGTGCTCGCCCGCGTGGCCGAGAAGCACGACCGCACGCCCGGTCAGATCGTCCTGCGGTGGCACATCCAGAACGGCCTCGTCGTCATTCCGAAATCGGCCAACCCGCAGCGGATGGCCGACAACCTCGCGGCGTTCGGCTTCGAACTGGACGCAGACGACCTCGCCGCCATCGACACCCTCGACGAAGGCCCCGACGCCGGCGTCGACTCAGACCGCAGCGGTCACTGATCCGCGACAGTCACTGATCCGCCGGCCGCACGAGCGGCAGCGACACCGCGACGACCAGCCCGTCCGGTCGCCCGTTGGCGAGGACGACCTCGCCGCCGGCCGCCCCGGCCAGAGCCGCGACGATCGCCAGCCCGAGCCCGCCGCCGGCGCCCGACGTCGACGTCCGCGCACCGTCGGCACGCGTGAAGCGGTCGAGCGCGACCGGGATGAAGTCCTCCGGCATCCCCGGACCGGTGTCGCGCACCGTGAGCACGACGCGGTCGGCATCGACGGCGACCTCCGCCGTCACCGTCGCATCCCCGTGCCCGGGCACGGAACGGATCGCGGTGATCGCGTTGCCCAGGAGGTTGTCCAGGATGCGGCCGACATCGGTCGGGCTCAGCGCGATGCGGGCGTCCGCGTCAGGCCGGCGCCGAGGGTCGTACTCGAAGTCGACGGAGATGCTGCCCGCGTCGTCGTCACCGCTGGCGAGGAGACGAGCCCGATCGATCGCGTCCGTGAGCTCGTCGAGGAAGGTGCGCCAGTCGATGCGGCCGCTCGTCGGGCCGGCCTCGATGCGCGAGAGCTCCAACAGGTTGTTGGCCAGCTGGCCGAGGCGCAGTGCGGTCGCGTGGGAGGAGCGGATGTCGTGGAGGAGCGCGGTCGGGTCGCCCGCATCGAGCTCGGCGAGTTCCAGTTGCCCGCGCAGCACGGCCAGTGGCGTGCGCAGCTCATGGCTGGCGTCGGAGACCATCTGGCGCTCGCGGTCGGCGGAGGCGCGCAGCCGGCGGATGAGGTCGTTGAGCGTCGTGGCGAGTTCGGACAGCTCGTCCTGCGCCGGCCCGACCGTGAGCACGCTGGTCGACGCCTCCTGGCCCGTGCGCTCCTCGCCCGCGATGAGCTCGGCCTGCTCGCGCATCCTGCTCACCGGTCGCAGGGCGGCCCGCGCCAGCAGCCAGGATGCGCCGCCGAAGCCGAGGATGAGCACGCCGGCGCCGATGAGCAGCGCGGCCGTCAGCCGGTCGAGGATGAGCGCTGTCGTCTCGTCGTTGCGCGCCGCGACGATGTGCACGACCCCTTCGGGTGTGCTGACGGTCTGCGTGAGCACGAGGTACTGGTCGTCGCCGAGCTGGTACATGGTCGGCGTGCTGCCGAACGCGATCAGCTTGTCGACCTTCGGCTCCATCGCGGCGGGCAGAGTGGAGGCGAGGATCGCGCCGCTGGCATCCACGACGGCGAGCTCCTGGCCGCCGCCGGGGAGGTCGAACGGTCCCTGCGGACTGTTCTTCACCGACTCGGCGGGGGCCGCGATGTCGTTGTCGAGCAGCGTGACCGTCGCGTTGTGGAGGATCGAGGCGACGCCGATGCGGATGACGACCACCGCCGCGAGGCCGAAGAGCGAGGCGACGAGGAGGCTGCCGATGGTGATGCGCGCCGTGATCGACAGCCGTCGCAGCCACCTCACGACGTCGACGTCTCCAGCTTCTCGTCCTGCTTGCTCTCGCCCGTCGCCTTGGCGTCGAGCGCGTTCTTGGCGTCGAGCCGGTAGCCGCGGCCGCGCTCGGTGACGATCGAGAGGCCGGCCTCGGCGAGGTCGAGCTTCTTGCGCAGGTACGAGACGTACTGGTCGATGACGTTGGTGCCGATGTTCTCTGTCGTGCCCCACACGGACTCCAGGATGTCGGCGCGCGAGAGCGTCTTGTCCGGGTTGGTCGCGAAGAGGCGCAGCAGCGTGAACTCCCGGCGGCTGAGCGGCATCTCGTGTCCGTCGACGAGGGCCTGGTGCTCGTGCGAGTCGACGGTGAGGCGGCCCACGGTGACCTGGGGGCGCATCCCGGTCGGCTCGCGGCGCAGCAGAGCGCGCACGCGGGCGGCGAGCTCGGCGAAGGCGAACGGCTTCGTGAGGTAGTCGTCGGCGCCCGAGTCGAGTCCGTGGACACGGTCCTCAATGGCGTCGCGCGCGGTGAGGAGCAGGATCGGCATCGGGTTCGCCGCTTCGCGGATGTGGCGACACAGCTCGAAGCCGCTCATCCCGGGCAGCATCACGTCGATCGCGGCGGCCGAGTAGCCGTCGCTGCGCAGCGCGATCAGGGCATCGACACCGTTGGTGACGAGGGTGACCTCGTATCCTTCGGCGGCGAGACCGCGCTGGACGAGGCCTCCCATGTCGGGGTCGTCTTCCACAACGAGCAGCTTCATGCGCCCATCGTGCCACTCTTCGCCGTGGTGGCGCTCGGTTCCGTGGTCGCAGCGCGCCGCACGGTCTGAGGATTCTCGCAGAGGGTGTTCAGGCTTCTTCGACCACGGACCGCAGGGACTCGAGTGTCGACGCCCAGTTCGCGGACATGCGGTCGGCCTCCGCCCGGTCGGCGCAGCCGTCCTGGGTGATGGTCACGAGGGTGCGATCGCCGTCGTCGGCGAGCAGATAGGAGACGGTCTGGTAGCTGTCGGGGACGTCCTGTTTGCCACTGAGAGGGCTGTAGTAGCTGGTCACGAGGCGCTCGCCGGGGATGATCTCGAGGATGGTCCCCTTGTCCTCGTAGGGTTTGCCCTCCCACTCGCCGCGGTACGTGATCGGCGAGCCCGCCTGCCAGTCCGTCGTGACGCGTGTGCCGTACATGTAGCGGGCGATCGTGTCGGGGTCGGTCAGTGCGTGCCAGATCGCATCGCGTCCTGCGGCGATCGGGAGGCTCGTCCGTGCTGTCTCGGTCATCTCCCGAGTGTGCGCCGGCCCGCCGCCGTCGTCTTGAAGATTCGCGACGCGGTCAGGAGTTGCCGCGGTTGATCAGGCGCGACAGCACGATCGCGCTGCGCGTGTGATCGACGTTGGGGGCCAGGCGCACCTTCTCGAGGGCGGCCTCCAGGCTCGGGATGTCGCGGGAACGGATGTGGACGATCGCGTCGGCGCTGCCCGTCACGGTGCCGGCGTCGACGACCTCCGGGACGGCGGAGAGGATCCGCAGCAGCTCCTCCGGCGAGACGGTCCCGCGGCAGAAGAGCTCGACGTACGCCTCGGTGCTCATGCCGTCGATCGCGGGGTCGACCTGGATGGTGAAGCCGCGGATGACGCCATCGGCGACCAGTCGGTCAACGCGGCGCTTCACGGCGGACGCGGACAGCCCGACGACCGAGCCGATGTCGCCGTATCCCGCTCGCGCGTTCTGACGGAGGAGGTCGAGGATGCTGCGATCGAGGTTGTCCACGGCGCAAGCTTAGGGTGGATCGTTGCGTGATCGGGAGTGTTACGCGGGAATCGTGCGTGGATAAGCAGGGAGTGGTCACCGACGCCCCCTCGCGCGGATCGTGACATCTCGTTCTTTACCTGCATTCCAAATATTGAGCTGGGTATTTTTGCTCGATACCTTCGAGTCATGTCTGTTGTGGGGGTGGATACTGACGACGTCGGCGCGTGCGGCAGGCGATTCGAAGGTTATCCAGAGTCGCCGGTCGTCGTCGCGATAACCGGGTCCGAGAGTGTGAATACGGCCGTGTCGGGGTTCTCCGTCGCGTGGGGGAGGGCCGATGGGCTGGTCGCGAACGACGACGGGGAATTCGTCGCGCGGCTGGCCCGGGCATCGAGCCTCTTCGCGGAAGCGGAGGCGTCGATCGCCGAGCGAGGAAAGCGGATGGATTCGTGACGTTCGAGCTGGGCCAGAGCTCGCGCCCGGAGGACCTCATCGAAGGCGACCTGCACGCACTCGGCGAGCAGGCGGAACGGTGGGAGGCTCAGGCGCGATCGGTCGCCGCGGCGGCCGCGGAGTACCGCAAGGCCGTACCGGAGGTGTGGGAAGGGGCTGCGGCGGAGGCGTTCAGCGCTGCGCGAGAGCGCCACCTCACCCGGGCGACGGCGGCAGCGACGGCCTATCGGGAGGCTGCCGCTGCGCTCACGGCGCACGCTGCGGAGATCGGTGCTGCACTCCGCAGCGCCGATCGGGCGATCGCCGAGTGGTCCCGCGGCGAGACGGCGACCGCGGTCGCTCGCCGCAAACATGACGACGAGAAGGCACGTGCAGCGAGCACGCCGTTCGCGCTTCCGATGGTGTCGATCTTCGTCGACCCTGGAGTGGCGATCCGGGACAACGCCGAAGCGCTCCTGGCGGATGCGCGCGCGGCGGTCTCCTCGAGCGACGGTGACACCGCCCGAGTGCTCCGCACTCTCACGGACCGGGCCTTCACGGGATCCGTGTTCGGGGCAGCTCCGCTGCCTGCGGGGCTCGCCGAGGTCATGGCGCACGCCGGCGAGAAGAAGCTGCTCCGCGACCTGCGGCGCATGTCCGGCTCCGAACTCGAAGAGTATGCCGCGGCGCACCCTGAGCTGCTCGACCGCCTTCTCGATCTCGGACCGGGACACATCGCCGCCTGGTGGCGGAAGCTCGACGACGCCACCCGCTCCCGCCTCGCCCGCAGCATCCCGCGTGTCGTCGGCAACCTCGACGGCGTCGACGCCCGCACCCGCTCCGAGGTGAACGAGCGGATGCTGACGAAGGACATCGCCGCACTGGAAGACGAGCTCGAGAGACTGAGGCGGACCAGGGACGGCCTGGCCCCCGGCGCCCGCGCGCTCTTCGACCGCCTCATCGAGAAGGACGAGAAGCTCCTCGCCGAACTCACGGCCATCCGCCGCGCTTTCGGCGGCGGCCCCGAGGGCGCCCCGCCCCACCAGCTCTATGCCTATCAACCCGGCGAGCACACCAAGGTGGCGCTGAGCACCGGCATCATCGACGACGCCGAACACGTCAGCCTGATCGTGCCGGGCATGGGAACGACGGCGGGGGACATCTGGAACTACGGCAATGCGGCACGGGCGCTTCGCGAAGCACAAGCTGTGGAATCCGGTCTGGATGCGTCCAAGATCGCCGTCATCGCGTGGCTCGACTACGACCCACCGGGAGCGATCGATGTCGTTGGTGTGATCCGCAACGAATTGGCTGAAGCAGGCGCGGATCGACTCGGCCGGACGCTTCAGGGTCTTCAGGGCATAGAAGGCTGGGGTGCGCAGTCATCGCAGCTGTCCGTGGTTGCGCACTCCTACGGTACGAACGTCGCTGCCATCGCCCTGGCGCGCCCGGGAGTCAGTGCTGGAAACGTCGTGATGCTCGGGTCAGCCGGAGTCTCCGGCGGGGCGCCGGTGGCAGGGGTGCTGAATGTGCCGCTGGGAGAGGTGTACGCAACTCAGGCGGTCGCTGACGAGTGGGCGCCACTCGGGCAATTTGTGTCCGGACGGACCGACCCGACTGATCCCGGCTACGGCGCCAAAGTATTCACATCAGAAGGCACCTCCATACATGGCAGGGACCTCAAAGGAGTTTCGAGTCACGGACCATTCGGTTCGGAGAAGGAGCCCAGCTACCTGAATGACTTCACCTCTGCGCAGTACGCCGCCGCCATGGCATCGATGGGCAAGGGCGCGGAACTGCAATACGAGGGAACACCCGACGATCGATCAGGTCTGAGGACCGGTAACCGGGTCGGAGGGCTTACGAGATGAGTCACGCGCTCGTGAAGGGCCTCACCGTCGTATTCTGCACGGTCGTCGGGGTCACCGCATTGGCCGGGTGCGCTCAATCGCCGACAGATGGGAAGACAATTCAGATGCAACATAAGAGGGCCAAGGCGGAGATCGAGGGGCTCTACGAGAAGGCGCTCGACATCGTGGGCGATGGCTGGAACGCTTCAGAGTCCGAATGGAGCGGCTGTGGGCGCAGCGGTATCGCCCGTGAGGCGGATAGTTGGGCGCGCTTCAATCAACGGTTCGGACCACTCGACGCTTCTCCCCAGGAGATTGCGGAGCAGGTAGCCGAAGGCTGGAGCCGAATGGGGTATTCCGTCACGGTCGTATCGGATGACTCGCTCACGCCGCCACGCAAGGTCGTCTCTTTCCCGGCTTACCTCACGGGCACGACCGAGGACGGGTTCGGAGCCGTCTTCACTATCGGTGAAAGCTACGCGGATTTCCGGGGACGCAGCCGGTGTGTCCCCTCGGATCCGGACCTCGAAGGTCAGGACCCGTCATGACCGCGTTCAGAGTGGATCCGGAGCAGCTCGAGGAGCTGGCGGGGGAGTCGTGGCGGCGACGGGAACGGCTCGCGGGGGGCGCGAGGCGCTGGCGAAAGCGGCGCGCGGGGTCGCGGGTGAAATGGACGGGCTTGCGCACGGCGGGACACCGGACGACCGGTCGCGCGCGAGAGCAGAAGGAATGCTTCGGCAGTGGGGGACGATGACGAGACGTTTTCGCAGGCTCGTCGTGACTGTCGCTGGAACGGTCGCCCTCATGGGTGTGTTGTCGGGCTGCTCGACGGCTGAGGAAGGGGAAAGAAGCGTGGATCGAGATGGGGCGAAGGCTGAGGTCGAAGAGTTATACGAGGAGACTCTCGCCGTCGTCGGGCCGGGGTGGGGGTCGTCCGACGCCGAATCGTCATGGGGAGGGTGCGCGCGAAGCAGTCGGAGTGACAACACGGACAGCTGGTCGCGGGTGAACCAGCGTTTCGCAGAGCTGAACGCCCCCGCGCTGACGATCGCTGAGCGGGTAGCGGAAGAGTGGAATCGACTCGGGTACTCGGTGAAGGTCGAGACCGATGACACCCTCAACCCGCCGCGCAAGGTGGTTTCGTATCCGGCCTACTTGACTGGAACCACGCCGGAAGGATTCGGAGCAGTTTTCACGGTCGGTGAGGGCTACGCCGATTTTCGGGGCTACAGCCGGTGTGTGCCCTCGGATCCGGACCTCGAAGTCGAGGACCCGTCATGACCGCGTTCAGGGTGGATCCGGACAAGCTCGAGGAGCTGGCGGGGGAGTTGCGGCGGCGAGGGGAGCGGCTCGCTGAGGGGCGCGAGGTGCTCGCGAAAGCGGCGCGCGGGGTCGCCGGCAAGTGGTCCGGCGGCGCGAGGGACGAGTTCGTCGCGGCCCACACGCGTTGGGATCAGGACCACCGGACGCGCGTGGAGGCGCTCGCCGAGGCCGCTGCGATGGCGGAGGAGGCGGCGGCGACCTATCGCGAAGTCGACCGGGCCGTCGCGGAGATGTTCGAATGAGTGCGGCCTCCCGCACGCACCGACGCGGTGGGAGCATGTGCGCATGAGCGACACCAGTGAAGTGAAACCGGCACCGCAGCCGGAGGACCGCGAGAGCCACGGCTTCTTCGGCCAGCCGCGCGCCCTGGCGAACATCTTCGGGGTGGAGATGTGGGAGCGCTTCTCGTTCTACGGGATGCAGGGCATCCTGCTCATCTACCTCTACTACTCGGTCGAGAAGGGCGGCCTCGGGCTCGACCAGGCGACCGCGGCAGGGATCGTCGGTGCATACGGGGGAGCCGTCTACCTGTCGACGATCCTCGGCGCCTGGCTCGCCGACCGGCTCTTCGGCTCCGAACGCATCCTGTTCTGGAGCGCGGTCGTCATCATGGCCGGACATATCGCGCTGGCTCTCCTGCCCGGGTTCGCGGGTGTCATCGTCGGCCTGATCTTCGTCGCCGTCGGCAGCGGCGGACTGAAGGCCAACGCGACCCGGATCGTCGGGACGCTCTACGACGAGCACGACTCCCGCCGCGACGCCGGCTTCTCGCTGTTCTACCTCGGGATCAACCTGGGCGGCTTCCTCGGACCGCTGCTCACCGGACTGCTGCAGACGACGCTCGGCTTCCACTACGGCTTCGCGCTCGCCGCGCTCGGAATGGCGATCGGCCTCATCCAGTACTCGATCGGCCGCAAGCGGCTCCCGGACGAAGCACGCGCCGTGCCGAACCCGCTCCCGGCGAAGCGCTACCCGCTCGTCATCGGCATCACCGCCGCAGCCCTCGTCGTCGTGGTCGCACTCGTGCTCACCGGCGTGATCACGGCGCAGAACCTCGCGCTGGTCGTGATCGTCGTCACCATCGCGGCCGCGATCGCGTACTTCACGGTCATCCTGTCCTCCCGCCTCGTCACCAAGGAGGAGCGCAGCAGGATCCTGGCGTTCATCCCGCTCTTCATCACCAGTGCGGCGTTCTGGTCCCTGTACCAGCAGCAGTTCACGGTGCTGACGATCTACTCCGACGAACGCCTCGACCGGAACCTGTTCGGCTGGGACTTCCCCGTCTCATGGGTGCAGTCCATCAACCCGATCTTCATCATCATCCTCTCCGGCGTCTTCGCCGCGATCTGGACGAAATGGGGAGACAAGCAGCCGTCCACCCCGATCAAGTTCGCCGCAGGGACGATCCTCATGGGGCTCACGTTCTGGCTGTTCCTGTTCTGGGCGGGAGGCGGCAAGAACAGCACGCCCCTCCTGGCGGTCGTCGGCATCCTCCTCGCCTTCACGATCGCCGAACTCCTGCTCTCCCCGGTCGGCCTCTCCGCCTCCACCAAACTCGCGCCACATGCCTTCCAGGCGCAGATGGTCGCCCTCTTCTTCCTCTCCGTCGCTCTCGGGACGGCGATGGCCGGACAGCTCGCCAAGCTGTACACGCCGGCAACAGAAGGGGTCTACTTCGGCATCATCGGTGGAGTGGCGGTCGGCGTGGGCCTTCTCCTCGTGCTGCTCACCCCCTGGGTCCTGCGCATGATGAAGGGAGTGCGCTGACCGGCCACCGTCAGGGAAGCGCACAGAACGACCCGCGTCCCGCATGGGATCCGTCAGGACCGGCCCGCGGGAGGCGCTCGCCGCGTAGACCGGACGCATGACCCTCACCCGCATCATCCCCACGCTCCGCTGCAGCATCCCCGAACCCCTCGACGCCACCCGCTGGCCCGCCCACACTCACCCCACGACGACGGACGTGGTCATCGCCGGCGTCTCCCTCGTGCGCCTCGCCGACTGGTGCACCACCCCCTGCGTCCACACGGACGACGACGCAGCCGCCGTCGTCACCAGTGTGACGAACGTGGCGCGACACCCCGGCGGCGGCCTCGACATCGAACTCGACGCCGACCTGCGCACCATCGCAGCCGAGACCTCCCAAGCCCGACTCATCGGCCGCGCCTCCCCGGCGCCGCTCTGCACCGTCCACGCCGGCCCGCGCCTCATGGACCTGCCGGCGGACCTGCACCCGGGTGACCTCGTCGCCCTCCCCGCCCACGGACCCGTCACGCTGAACAACGTCGACCCCCACCGCCACGCCCACACCGATGAATCGACGGCCGCGCCGACGGGGCGCTGCGGCCGCTGACAGGCCCCTCCGCGCACCCTCACGCATCTGTCGAGCAAATCGAGAGGCCGCGATTCAGCAGTATCCTTGCTGAATGGAACTGCGTCAGCTCGAGCACTTCGTCACCGTCGCGGAGGAGCGGCACTTCACCCGCGCAGCCGAGCTGCTGCAGATCTCCCAATCGGGACTGTCGGCCTCCATCCGCTCCCTCGAACAGGAACTGGGCACCTCCCTCTTCATCCGGAGCACCCGCCGCGTCGAACTGACGACGGCCGGACAAGCACTCCTCGCCGACTCGGTGCGCACCCTCGCGAGCGCCGCCGCCGCGCGCGACGCCGTCGCGGCCGTGCGCGGACTGCAGCGTGGACGGCTGACAGTCGGCGCCGAGCCGTGCCTCGGCTCCGTCGACCTGCCCGCCGAACTGGCCGCGTTCCGCACCGCCAACCCCGGCGTGGAGGTGCGCCTCCGCCAGACCGGATCGGTCGAACTCGTGGACGCGGTCGCGAATGGGCAGGTGGATGTCGCCCTCGTCGTCGACACCGGCCACACGCCCGCCGGAGTGCGCCTGCGCCGGCTCAGCACGCAGGACCTGCTCGTGCTCTGCCACCCCGACCACCGCTACTCAGGCGAGGAGAGCCTCCCGATCGAAAGCCTGCGGGGCGAGACGATGATCGGCTTCCAGGAGGGCTGGGGGGCGCAAGCCCTGACGCGGCGCGCGTTCGCGGCGGCCGGGCTGGACTATCGCCCCGCGATGGAGGTCAACGACGTGCACCCGCTGCTCGACCTGGTGGGCTACGACCTGGGAGTGGCCGTGGTCCCGGCGAGCTTCGCCCGCAAGCGGCCCGACACGCTGCGGGCCGTTCCGCTCTCGGGCGACGTCCCGAAATGGAACGTGGCGGTCGCGGCATCGGAGGAGCCCAGCCCGGCAGCGGCGGCATTCCTGCGCCAGGTCAGCATCGCCTGACCGAGCAGCACGAGACCTCCGTCACGGTGCCGTTACATACCTTTTACATGTGTAGAGTGGAAATAACTTGCAAGCACACGTCGAAGTGTGAAGGATAGTTTCATCCCGGATGCAGGGCATCCACCAACACATTCCCGGTTTCGAAGAGGAGACAGCACCATGAAGAAGCGCTACCTCTCCGTCGCCGCCGTCACGATCGCAGCACTGGCCCTCACGGCCTGCTCGAGCGGTGGCAGCAGCGATGGGGGCTCGGTCGACGCGAAGGGCCAGAAGCTCAGCGTGTGGATCATGCAGGGCACCAACCCCGACTCCACGGCCTTCTTCAAGGAGGTCGGCGACGAGTTCAAGAAGGAGACCGGAG
>Ga0153993_100366_pt1 | contig 16956 bp, 16 predicted proteins | sample TSNC077MetaG_FD_104706 | JGI IMG/M metagenome (GOLD analysis project Ga0153993, IMG submission 104706) | Attine ant fungus gardens microbial communities from North Carolina, USA - TSNC077 MetaG | ecosystem: Host-associated > Fungi > Mycelium > Unclassified | place: USA: North Carolina, Lumber...
CGATTGAGCCGAGTGGGGCAATGGATGAGAGGAAACGCACATGACAGCGATCGGACTATCATCATCGCTGAATTAGAAAGCAGCGAGGAGACATAGCAGGACATTGCAGGACATTGCAGATGGGAGAAGAAAACATACAAAAGATGAGTATGACGCGAAGAGTGACGAAGGTAGTAGCGTGGGCAATAAAAAAAAGATCGAAGGAGGAATGAATGAATGAAGCACTTGCTCCAAGAGCGAACCCAAAAAAACAGAAACCAAACCAAACCGATACATCAAATAGAAGAGACACGACCACAACAGAACTTCATATCTCCTGCGGAATCGTCAACGCAAAGTATGGATGATTCAAAGCCTCCCTAACGGTAATCCTCTGGGCTGGGTCAAAAGCCAGCAACCGCCTAACCAGGTCTAGAAACTGTCGATTGATGTTATCTATCGGGGGAACAACCTCCTCCAGAGGACGCGTATTCCTCACATCTCTCTTACTCTGTCTCGTCGCTTTCGGTTTAGGCCAACCTAGTTGCCCCTCTTTGCTGAAAAATTCAGGTTTGGACCGTTGACCCATGTGCGCAAATCGTTCAGGCATTCTGCCCATCACCATTTCCATCATGGCAAGATGTTCAAGGTTGTCATGAGTTTGGTAGAGTGCAACACCAGTGTAGAATTCGACAAGAATACACCCGAGGGAGTAGGCGTCGCAGGGGAATGACCAGCCAAGACCTGTTTCAATCTATGAATAGTTGACAAGCCATGATCGAGATGCGACGAACCTAGAATGATCTCGGGCGCACGATAGTGACGCGTTGATACGACGGTGGAATGGTATTCTGACTCAAATGTCGCAGAACCAAAGTCTATTAGCCGAATATCAGTGGAATGGAGGATACGCTTTAATTTGGGGACATTGCGCTACACACAACATATGAGCATTTGAGGAGATGGTGCTATGTGGGTACACTTGCCTTATGAGAGGACAAGACGTGAACAACTTTGTAATCATTATGCACTAGGAGGATATTTTCCGGTTTCAGATCGGTGTGGATAAGACGTAGGTCGTGAAGGACTGCGGATGTGATGTAGATCAATCAAAGTAGTTGACATCGCAAAGAGAGACGTACAAGCAACACTACCCAGAAGCTGTCTCGCAAAATCTTGGATGTGATGTCGGGGGAACGGAGCAAACTCGTTTTCTTTGAGAAAGTCGTACACACACATTCCCAAGAGCTCGGACACGAGGCATATGTGGTTTCGATGATCAAACCAATGCAGGAGGTGTATACATTTGCTAGCGGATGACAAATGAGCACTTGGGGTTAGATCGGGTGAGATTTTTTTTTACTTTCGATTCAGAGGATCGCGCTCTTTGAGTTTCTGGAGGACACGGATTTCTATCCGACTGGCATCACGATATTTGGGTATCGCTCGGATTATCTTGATAGCGACCCTTTGGTTGTTCTGTGTGTCGACGGCTTCAACCACCTTGCCAAAGGTGCCCTGACCAAGCAAGCGCACGGTGCGATCTAAATCAAACTAGTAAACCATCGATGAGTGATTAGGAGAAAAAAATACTAACAGCGACGATATATTAAGTCATCAGGAACGATAATATAGTGTCCCTCTTTGTCATCGCAAGATGAATTAGTTTTAGATGGCTGAAGCAAGGTAAGAAAGAGGAGAGGAGAAAGCCAATGGCAACAGGACAACTCACGTCGTCTTGTACAGCACCGTTTCTATGATCGACGGTGGGCTTGGTGGGAGCAGAAGCCTGCACATGGAGGGAGCTGCGCACAGACTTCTTAGGGGGAGGCGCACGGACCCCCTCCTGGGGCTCGCGCTTACGTTTCTTCGGGATGGGGGGAGCGATGATGGAGGAAGAGCCAGAAGACAGAGCCTGTGCTTCTGCAGCAGCACGAGCACGTGTGCGTATGGGAGCAGAGAAGAGAGGGGGCTGATAAGAATTCGAACAGTTGGGATTGTGGGTTGTGGTTGGAGAGATTGTCTGCGGGGGCGGAGTATCCTCGATGACGATGACATCACGAAGACGACCGTCCTGGTCGAATTCCTTGACCTCTGAGAACTGGACTGAGTATCTGGTTGCGCGCTTGCGCTTGAGCATGCCAGTGGAGGCCGTGGGCTTGTTGCTGGAGCCGACTGCAGCCATGCTGGTAGAAACCTGGACCTGGCCGTTGACGGGGACATTGAGCGATTGACGAGGATACGGAGGGGCAGGCTGAGGAGGGAGAGTGGGATGGACTACAGCCGACATGGCCTGCAGCTTGGTGATGAAGGATGAGAGGAGAAGTGAGAGAATCGTGGTTGCTGGGCCAAATTCATCCTCGACTCTCCAGATGCCCTCCTGTGTGCCTCTGTTTGGCCGAGCAACCCAGTTTGCAAGGTCACATGTCTTCGAGCCAGGTCACATGCCGCCGAGCCAGGTCACATGTTCCAGCTGAGCCAGACGGCCAAGCACCGCCATACAACGTCTGCAGCAAACTACGGTCGTCGCTATGCCCGGCCTTGCCTTTCCGACTCTCACTCCAGACGATCCAGAGGCCGTTCTCTCCCCTGCAACAACTGCTGCCACAAACGACGACATCCCCATCGACCCCGCACTCAATGGCCCTCTAGTTCAGGTGCGCTCTTATTTTCTGCTCAGATCGGTGTGTCGGTGTCGATCCCTCGTGTAGGTGCTACAGCCAGAACCACAACAAGACTACCAGCCTGTGCAACAACAGCCCCAAAATGATTGGTCTCACTCCAGACTCCCAGAAGGGGATCCTTTCGCACCCCAGAACACGATTCCATTTTTGTCTACTATCATAGCCGAACAACCTCCACCACCACATTTGCTCAAAGGTCCGAGAAAAAAACGGCGCAGATGCAGTCACTGTAAAGGCACAGACACAAAGAACAAATTGGGTGAACCAGAGACCATGGCTACTTGTCATGAATGTGGTCGGAGCGGTACATGTCATCTCGCGCGTTTACAGAACAATTCACTAACTATGACCAGGCCATCCAAGTTGCATGCAGCTGTCCAAGATTGGCGACACGATTCTTTCATACCAGTGGAAATGTGTTGAATGCAAAAACTGTGAACTTTGTGGTGAAAAAGGCGATGATGTGAGTGGATTCGCCTCCCATCGTAACAAACTCCTCATCTGTGGATGCTCATAGTCAAGGATTCTCTTCTGCGATCGGTGTGATCGCGGTAAGCACATGACATTTTCTCTCAAAGTTGTGTTTTCAAGTTTTATCTCAGGGTGGCATTGTTACTGTATGATACCTCCGATCCACGAGTTACCAGAGGGCGAATGGTATTGTCCACTATGTACGGATGTGGTACAAGCAGAAATCATTGTTCCCGTCCCTCTTGAGATGGTGGTTGATGAAGACCCACAACAACGTGAGGGCTCGCCAATAGCTCTGACGCCCAGGTCGAAAGGCAGACCAAGGAAAAAGGTGTTGATTCTAGAGGAAGAGGAGGAGGAAGAGGAAGAAGTGGAGGTAGAGGTAAAGGTGCCGGTCGGAGACCCGGCCACCCTAACTCCTGGTCCTATCAGAGGGCGGCCACGTGGATCGGACAGGAAAAGAGCAGGAAAACAGCGCCCTCTTGAGGAAGAGGAAGAGGAAGAGATGGAGGTCACACCGAGGGGACCACCACAACCGAGGAAACGTAAGCGTGGGCGGAAATTAGCATCGAGTTCGCCAGGTGCCATTCCGCGAGTGCGACTGCGGCTGCCGATGACGACGAGACAAGGAAAGGAAAGGGACGAGCAGGAAGAGAGTGTCGGAATGTTTGATGGGATATTGGCAGAGGCGGACCGAGATACAAGCAGGACGACAGTGACAAATCTGGACAAGGAGATGTTTGAACGGAGTCGGGTTGAAGCAGAGAAGAAAGTGGCATTGGCAGCAGCTGGGACGAGCACGATGACGAATTGGGAAGGAGGATATAGACCAACGCGATTGTCGACAGTTCAGCTAATACAACACGAGGTGGAAACGATGTCACCTGGGTCCTGGACGAGTGGAGGACGAGCGACGGCTCGGAATGATCCAGAGACGCTTCGAATCAAGACGATACGGTTTGGACCGTATGACATCAAGACGTGGTATGACGCACCGTTTCCGGAGGAGTACGGGAGCATACCGGATGGACGGTTGTGGATTTGCGAATTTTGCTTGAAGTATATGAAGAGCCGGTTTCAAGGAACACGCCACCGGTTAAAGTGCAAAGTGAGGCATCCACCTGGAGACGAGATTTACCGAGACGGGGTAATTTCTATATTTGAGGTGGACGGACGGAAGAACAAGGTGAGTATAGTGTGCGTATGGAGACAGGAGGCTGAAAGGCAGGCAGATCTACTGTCAAAATCTGTGTCTGCTATCCAAGATGTTTCTGGACCACAAGTCGCTGTTTTACGACGTGGAGCCGTTTCTATTCTATGTGATGACAGAGGTGGACGAGAGAGGAGCGCGATTTGTGGGATACTTTAGCAAAGAAAAGCGAAGTGTGAAGGAATACAACCTGAGCTGTATCATGACACTTCCAGTGCGGCAGAGGCAGGGTTGGGGGAACCTGCTGATTGACTTTAGTGCGTGCTGACAGAGGTGGCAGGCTATTTGCTGACTGGGAGGCAGGCTACCTGTTGTCCAAGGTGGAGCAAAGGACTGGGACACCTGAAAAGCCACTATCGAGGCTGGGGGCCCTTGGGTACCAGAGTTACTGGCGATTGGCAATCATGCGATATCTAGCAGACGGGCCGGAGCAGCCGGAGCTAGAGGGTGAGTGGGAATCTGCACGTGGTGGCTTGTGTGCTGACGTGAGCGGACAGAGATCAGTGCAGGGACGGCGATGACGGTGGAGGATGTGAGCGCGACACTGAGTCAGCAGGGGATAGTGGTTGGGAAGGGGCGTCGGGTGCGGTTTGACCGGTCGGAGGCGCGGGAGTTCATGCGGCGATGGACAGACCGGGGGCAGGGGATGTTGCGGGCGGAGCAGCTGCAGTGGACGCCGTATGGACGTGGGAAAGAACCGGAAGGGCCGGGTGGCGTGGAGGGAGTTAGTCAGCAAGTTTGTATTTAGTTGGATACAGTTTGGGTTGGAGTGAATGTGAACCAGATGGACGGGCGTAGGTGTGTTGTTTGGTTTGCGTCGGCGGTGGCTGAGCTAACGCAGGATTGTAGTGAGACGATGGCGTACAGCCTGCTCCACGAACGACGAGACGATGCGGTGAGTGTTTGTCCGTTGTTTGGCCCCGGCTCACCTCGTTCCCCAGGCTCTCAACCACGCCCTTCTTGCTTACAGAACTCCCGACTACAGGCATCTCTCCACCTCGCCCCCCGGCCACTCTCCTCTCGCTCCCTTCGCTCCCCTCCCGTCCCCCAACAAGCGCAAGCTCCAGGACCCCCTGCACCCCCCGCTCAAGCGCCGCCGCGACCACGATGACAACGATTCCTACGACCTCGACCCCACTGCCCAGGGCGCAAAGCACTGGACTGATGATGAAAAGTCAAAGCTCTTTACCTGGCTCATGGGCCCCGCCAACGACGACCACTGGAATGCTCTCCGTGCAACAAAAAACTCCTGTCTTCGCGAGGTCTGTTTTCTTCTCTTCCCTTTTCTAAATCTGACTCGCCCCCCCAGTGCGCCGTCCACGTTTTTGGCAGTAAAAAGACCTACCAGGCCCTGAAAGGTTGCTATGAGCGCAATTTCAATCTCTTCAAGCAGATTTATGCTTTTGAGCAATCCAATCCATCCAACTCATCCCTTGTTCAACTCTCAGAGACCGACCGTCTCAGAGAATATGAGCGCCGCCTGGCCACTGCTCGCAAGCAAGGTTCTGACGTTGGTAACATCACCGCCCGCACCATCGAACACTGGCACCGCAGGGGCTGGTATGATTTGTTTTATCGCCGGTAATCTTTCCCTCTACTCTGCCCTAGTCCGTCTAATCTCCCTTTGGCTCAGATGGCACGGTGACCCAGCCACTACCCGACCGAGCCAGTCACGCAACACTAGCAGTAACAGCAACAACCAGGCTGGCCCACCCGATGATACCGATGCCGACGATCAGCAATCACAACAGCAGCAACAACCACAACCACAGCCACAACAACAGCAACAGCAACAACAACAGCAACAAGCACCTACAAATACCCCCAATACCACCACTGCAACCACCACTACCACTACTGTTGATTTCTCGGCGACAGATCCCACTATACATGGATTTACCCCTCAGTTGACTTATATCAGTCCCCAACAGACGTTGAGGGACAATCCTCTGGTACCTCCTTCACCTGCCACCGTTCCCACCGGCCCGTCTTCTATTCACTCTGCTTTGAACGGTGTAGGCATGACAAATAATGCTCCTTCCACTTCTCAGCGTGCTCCCCATTTGTTTGCAGGCACTCCTAATATGACTCACTCAAGTACACTTGCGGGTTCGTCAGGCACCCACCATCAGGTCCCTGTCTCAACGTCGTCGCCAAATGGTATGGGCGCGGCAGTTTCTCATGCTCTTGCTACTTCCAATTCTTTGTCGTCTCTTCCATCGTCTTCATCCTCCTCTTCTGCATCGTCTGCTTCTTCTTCGACAACGGCGACGACAATGAGTTCGTCATCGTCCTCCAATGATTCTCCTGTAGTCAATATTTCCATCACTCAGAATATGCTTTCGGCGTACATGCAATTTCTTCAGGTACAAACGCAAACAGGCAAGATGAAACTAGAATATCTCAGAAGGAGAGAAGAAAGGGAAGAAAAGGAAATGTTTCAGAGAAGAGAGATGGAGAGGATCAAACTTGAGAGGGAAGCTGCAGAGTTTGAACATTCGAAACAGTCTGCTAATATCAAGCAAAAGGCAGATAGAGCTATTGTGAGTTACTTTTGTTTCCAGCTGGTTTGAAAAAAAAAGAGTTTGACTCTCTTCTGGGTCAGGAGTTGCTTACTAATTCAAATGTGGATAATTCGGTTAAACATGCTGCGAGCGAGTTTTTGAAGAGGTTGTTTACGACAGACTAAATACCATTCTGGTAATCGTATATATATATATCCCGTCTTTCTTTTTTTGTTGTTTGTAATCTGAATACCTCTGGCTATCATATATAAAATGTTTGTTCTTCTTCACGTCCTTGGCGATGATATCCTTTATATGGTCGTTCCGGGGTGTAATATACGTGTGGGTGGGTAAAATAAAGGGCGAGGCAACTCAAGACTTATGTGCTATACATGCGACGGTTGGTGTTCTCTCTTTAGATTTGAAAGCAATCATACCTTTCATCATGATCCCTATGAAGCGTGTTTTGACGGTGGTATCATGAGCCATTACAACAACAGCAACAAATGATAGAAGAGCAGAGTACACATTGGGGTAACACTTTCATATTGATGACGTCGATTAGAATAGCCCATTATTGGTCATATGACTCCTTGAATCCAAAAATTGCATGTGTGCGTGTTGTACGCGTGCATGTGTGATCATCAGATAGTATCGAGTGATTATCAAGGGGAAGAACTTTTTTCTGGAAAAAAAAGACCCATCTGTAGTTTCATCCAGAATAATCATGATCATCATAATTTCACTCGGCGCACGGAAAACTCAATAATAGCTGATTTGAACCATTTCAGTTTAACAAGCGGGATCACCTGTCCGATCGACAAATTCGAATCGTCCTTGGAATGCATGATCATAGTTCAAAATCTTCTCGGCGATTGACGTAAGGAACTGGCGATAAAGAAGATATAGACTGGCCCTCCAACACAAGGTTGTCGATACTTGTTTAGGCACTCATGATCAGATTCTGAAACGTGTATTTTATCCCTGAGCTCTGCAGGACTTCTTGGCGGGCCACGGAAAGCCTTTGGTTTCTCGTGTCCGAGGAAGGAGGATTTCATATGATGATGTGTTTGCTCTGCTTACTGCGTGATGAGCGACCCACGCAAAAATCATAAACATTGTCAATGCCCCATAAAATGAGTTCGTTCCTGATCGTCAGATTCACTCGTAGTATCATCACCACAAAAAAAACACCATGGCTTACGATGGTCAGGACATTTCTTAGACCAAATCCAGTCCACAATGAGAATGGTGAACCGATTCCCTTCAACATTCAATATGCTGTACAGTGAACGGTAGCAAAGCATCTCAAGCCAAGCGGATACCAAGACAAGGGCTACCAGTTTGAGAGGGCTTGGCGTCGAAGTGAGAACCGGACCTGATTTAGTGACTGTGAGCCAGCATGATCTATTTTCAAATGTCTACTCGATTCTCATTATCGCGTCAAAATCTGTCTAGCTCCCCCTTGGGTTGGGATGATTGCTGAGCCGCGCAGACTCTTTGAGAATTGAGAACACAGACATGGCATCTGTCAGTTTATTTAATCCCAGTCGCTAGAGAGAATGATACAGGCGTTATCGGTCTTTGACGCAGAATTCCCTGGGACTGACCTTGAGTTCGCAAGCACGGGTGCATCAGACGGCAGCAGCATACACATAAGCGATAATAATCATCGTAAAAAAACCAGGGTAATACAACGGCTGTAAGAATGATGGCACCAAGAATAGAGGAGGACAGTCGTCATGAATCTAATTGGAGGCTATTTAGAACAAGTACTGTCACGGGCTCAGCGGTGAACAAACCTCTCAATAGATTATCCATGCCGTCAACATCTGGACGTATTCCCAGTTCAGTATCCGGTTCAAACCATTACTCGATCCATCAGGTACCTCCAGCAAACCGGTTCATAGACAAAGTGTTAGAAGAGTAGGCTCCAAAGGGGTTTTCATACAGATCATCGACAAAATTAACATGGGTACTATGATGATTCTATGGCCAACTTGCGTATACTTCCCCCCTGTATTGTTTTTCTCTGTCTGCATTCGAGTTGGGACGTGCTGTTCATGGTTTTGAGCTGCATACTCGTTCCCGTGTACACGTACATTCATTTTCGCGATCGTCATAGCCCCCATACATAGCAGCCTTCGTATCGAGACAGAAGATGAGGCAACGACACCGTTATCTGCTGCTGCTACGTCCCCCGATCTGTGCTTATCAGGTTTCAATGCAAATTGAAAAGCTTGAAGCTCAACGAGATACAATCACTAACTCTATATCGAGGATTCGGGGTACTCAGAGCTGGTTGTATTACCGAAAGAAGCAACGTTTAAGAACGTTGGATATCTGGGCAGTGTCCGGTTCTCTCTATCGCTCTCGTTCGACTGGAGTTGCTTGTTTGTCTGTTTATCGCGGAATTATGTCATGTCATGGAGTGACATCGAGTTGTCTTGGAAACTCCATTTGCCAGAGCACTGCTTCGGATATTTACGTATATAAATGGGAATATAGTTACAGTTTTATTAGGTCTTTCTTGCTTCCTCTCATCTTCCCCTGCGCGCAATTCATTTTGCTGCGTCACTGTTTCTTCTTCGTGATCCCCGGAACCGAACTCACTCAAGAGACTTTGTGGGGTATAGGAAGGAAACGAAGCGCACATGTCGCAAGGATCCTGGTTCTGTCCAACAATGTGGCCTGAAGGACGTTTTGGAAAATAGCTTTGCCATCATAGACATCGAGTGCCGATAGGGGTCCCTAGAACTCTTGCATCAAAAATTTGAATGGCCGCATTGCTTTACTTGGCATGACAGGTGTTAAACTTTCTGTTTCTGAGCACAAGAAGCAGATATGCAGTGATCGAGTACTCTGATTTATCGAGTCGAATCCTACCTGCCTTTTCTTCGACTTCTGTAACATCTCTGTGAGGTGAGACAGCCAGGTCTGGCTTTAGGTATTTTTTGCTGCTCTCTGTCATGCTTCTCGAAAGTCCAAGACCGAAACAAAAACGGTAATATTCTGTGGGGTCTCCGATGTGATAGTTGGAAATGGAGTGAACACAACGAACACAACTCATGTACTTTGAGAGCAATAGCCAGCGGATCCCCCGAAGGATTCTTTCCCAGGCGCTTGTCGCACCTCTAGGCGAGAGCTTACAGAGGGGAGGTCTTCCCGCGACCAACGAGAAAAGCAATTGCAATAAACTTCCCCTATGGGATCTCCAAATCAATACTTGACATTTTGTAAACCTCTTCTGCCTTCTCCGGTCTTGTTTGTCACTGTCTCTTGCCTTGTTAAATGAGTCATTGTCGAATGAGAGGGTGTCCCATGTAAGGGAGGCGATTTCAATTCGCAAGGCATTTTCAGCTGGTGTCAATATCTTCGAGAAGTTCAGTTCCGAAGAAATCGCTGATGGCTTGGGCAGCATCGACTATGGAACTTACAGACACTGTTGACACCTATTCTAATTGGCCAGATGTAAATTGCATCAAGATACCAACTAACGAAGGATTCAGATCCAAAGCTAATGATGGCCTACAAAAATAGATATGAGCTCCTGAGAGACTCAAAGAGCCAGTGTACCTTCACGACGAGGGGACTGATGGGTCGCAGAGGACCAACCCCAACTCCGGTCCATTTCCCAGGATCACTTATGTTCCAGGCGAGACTTGGTTCTTTTTTCCCTGTCCTGGTTATCCATTCTCTGTCCATTTCGCTCTTCGTTCGTTGGATTGTCAGCTACCCTTGCCGCTGCACGACCATTCTGCATCCAATGGACATGTAGACTCGGTCCTAGGAAAGCCAGAATCTAGCCCAATGTCAAAAGGAGGGAAAATGAAGTAGTAGCCTCATGAATCAGTTTAGAGAGGTGGCGGAGATGTAGAGCCCACTACCGTTTATTGAGATCTCGGATCTGAAAGGAGGAAAACTATTAAAATGACGCTCCGTGCTTCCATGACAAATGAAACCAATCTAGATAGGAAGTTCTTCGCCGAGGACTGGTATACATGGGATGCAACCGGGTCAACTTCCGTTTCGCAATGGAGCTGACCCAGCTAAACCTCATACATAAGCACCTTTTTTGGCGGCAACAAACCGAACTTTTGAGCCAAATTCGTGATCTGAGTTCTCTAGCTGCCTACTTAGTTTAGATATGATGATAAAGGCAACTCTTTGTAAAAGAGTGAGTCAACAAAAATGACAAGATCTAGTAAATTGATCATGGTTTACCTCAGCGTTCAACTTTCTGTTCTCACGGAATTTCATACATATGCGTCCATGAAGTCGATAGTAGTCTTCGATTGTCCCGACTGGAAATCCATCTATTGTCCCGACTGGAAATCCATCTATTGTGAAGGTTCCATACATTTTGGCTTCATTCGCTGGTAGGTATGTAACGATGATACAAACGATGATACACTGGTCAAGTCGCACTGCCAAAAATTTGGTATCTTCTACAGATACTTGGGCCGATCTCGTCGTATTGAGCTTTGGTGTGGCAGGAAGTGTAGAAATCGGGCTGAAAGCATGACATTAGGAGATGACGGGAGATGAACTCAATGCAATTATTAAAATAACTGACTAGTGATGCAAGGAGAGATCCACCGAACCAGACAGCATACCTGGGACAATATCAGTTCGCAGAGAGACAGTAACGATGGGCCTATACCGTTGACGTTTGTGCGAAATAACCTCAACTTCTACGCCAGACGACTACGCATATACCTATTAGCTTCCGCGACGTTCTCCATCAAATATCCACAACCTACTTTCACAGAGCTACCGCTATTGAGAGCACTAATGTCAAGCCTGCGGTCAACAAGGTGCTTGAGATCTCGCTTTAATCTGTTTCCAAAGTTTTGGAACATGGTAGAACCACCAGAGAGCACAATGTTCTACCAGGAAGGATTGAGGAGTAGGTTCAATGTGGAACAGTTCAAGGCTAACCTTATACAGACCACGACGGACATCTATAGGTGAGCCTTGAATGACGTCGTCAACAATCTCGGGGAGAGGCGTCAAGAAATCTGATGAATAGATTTCTGGGTTGAAGAAGATTTCAGGGGCCAAGAAACGTTCATAACCGACATCGATCCCATACTTCTATAAGCTCACTCAGTAAAGTTTCAGCTCAGAAAGTAGATCCCATACCCTTCCTGTTACTGAATGCTCACCCTCGTACCTTTCAAAATACTTTAAGGGATCTTCATCGTACTTCCTGAATTCTCTCACAATATCCTGACAAACGTAGCTGTGATTCTCCTTTACCTTCCCTGCAACCTTCAGTTGATCCTCAGGTGGAACGTTGGTCATTTCACCGCGTTCTCTCATCAAATTCAACACGAATTGGGAGATATCTCGACCAGCGATAGGAATATGTTTGATCGCACTTCCAATGACGTAACCTTCAGCACAGGGTATAACATGCGTAACACCATCGCCAGAATCAATGACAGTTCCCGTGAGCGTACGATCTGTAACTTTGTTCGAGGTCCAGGACGCTGCAAGTGCAAGGACTGCTTGTACGGCAATATAAAGGCCTTGGATATTGAAGGATTCGAAAAATATCTCAGCTGTCTGTTCTCTGTTTTCTGGAGGATTGAGAGGAGGTTCGGTCTGTTCGTGGTGTAATTAGATTATGTACCCATCGATCAGTGTCTTGCCCACCAAAAGGAAATAATGATCTTCTGGTTCAGCCCTCAAATACTTGAAGATGGTCTGCTCCCAGTATCGTTCCATGTAATCCCAATTGTCAATCATTCCGTGCCGAATTGGATAGTGAACGCCGTAACCGGGCGTTTTCACGTTAGCAAGAGCTTCATCACCAATGAAGAAGTCGAGGTCTTCAACACCTCGTTTAGAAGCAAGATGCCCTGGTTTATTTGGAATGGCAGGTGCACGAGAAGATTGTGAAGGTGATCCGCGTGTAGAGATTGCGGTTGGAAAAACGCTGGATTACTTTGTTAGTTGTATCTTCAGAATCTGGCCAGTCCCCATACAATGAAGGGTCTGAATTACCAGCAAACCTATGCGACATTTAGAAGAAGATTTCCATTAGAAAACCTCCATTAGGAAGACGTACCCGATTTTTGAGTATCCTGTCCCGTTATCGCATATGATAGGAGCAAGGCGAGCCATAAAGGACCTGAAAGCCGCTCAGCTCGATCATTACAACCCTATGTTTGTCTAATGCTCTCGGTCCAAAGGTTCGCACAGCCACGGCCGCCATCGTATATATGATGAATATCAGACCTTGAGAGAAAGTGAGAGAGTATACATATTTGCTGGAGGTGTCAAGTTGTTCAAGATAGATCCTTATGCTATAAACGCCTTCACCTGGAAAGTTACCGGAAGATGGCATAGGAAATTTGGATAATTATAGACAACTGTTTCGACATGAGACTCAGTCTTCCCTGTTAAAAAATCGAGCATCACACCTAGATTTTATCTCCTGATGATAAGACGGTTCATCTCACTGTGGTAGATAGAGATAGATACAAGTGACTGAGACGAGACTCGTTGCGCATTTGCAACGAGTTTTCGCTCATCCTCCCCTTTTCTATGTATCTAAATTCAACATTTCCACCAGAGCAAATAGATTGAATCATGATTAGCAGTTAGAACATACGGATATCATCTCGCTGACTGAGGAAGGTATAGATAATCAAAACCAAAGGTTAGAGTTCAGGGTCTCCACACTTGTTGTGTATCGAAGGAAAGTCTCGACATGCAAGTTGAGATGTGGATACAAATCATGATGTAGAAATCCTACTACAAAGACCAAAAACCGAGATATCAATGTTCTTGTTCGGAATTACAGCCAATCTTTCTCGCCTAGAAGATGTTCTGCATCAACTGACACGATCAATCACCGACAATCATGCTCGCTTTACTTACCTCGGATATCAGATCCTCGTCAATGTGGGGAAGCAACTCTGGGCTATCATCTGGCCATGGCACAACCTCCCACTTTGTCGGAGAATTCCCAATGCAAAGACAAATGTCCTCCGGCAGATATGCGCCGTACTCGGCATTGAACCGTCGTCGTACCTGATCCTCTTCTAATGGATGGCCTTATTGATATGAAAAACAAGATTAAATTTCCTCTCGCCTTCACTCATGGCCCTCAGCTGATCCATCATGCCTTTGACGATGTTTTCCGCTGCTTCCTTGTAATACTGTCGTCTCGTGATTTCTACTATCAACTTATTGAAAGCCGTTTGATAGGAGATGTATCGTTCATGTAGATCTCTGATTGTCAAGATTTGTTCATGAAGGGAATTCAGACCCTCTTCGCACTTGAGCTGTGAAGATATATTCGGCAACTAGAACATTTTGATAAAAGAAAGAATAGACGGACTTCGACTTCCTCTTGGTCATTAAGCATCTCTCCCATGATGTCACCCAATTCTTCGAGGTCGTCCAATACACCAATTAGGCGGACAAGATCACCTGTGAGTGATTCCTGCATAGAAAAAAGGGAGTCACTGAAAATATGTCAGGTGTCAGAATAATCAGAACAGCGAACACACTTGTGACTGTCAATTATGTGGCCACTCTGCTTTATTTCCGTCAGAATAGAAGGAAGTTCTTCAACATCTCGGTGCATTTCTGGGGTATGGTCAGTAACCAGAAATACTTTTCGGCTTCAAACAAAACATCGCACGCAAGAGATCCTCGTCATCGAAAGGTTCTCCGTCTTCTGTCTCCTTCAGGGCAGTATACATTTGCTCGTAGTGTGATACTAGGCTTTCAAGCAAACTTCCCATAGTGGCAGCCACAGCATCCTGTGCTAGTAGGGTATTGTGAATGCATAGAACCAACGATGTTTCTGGCGAAAGCTCGGGTAATGATGCACGGATAGCCTCAATTGCCAGAGTGAGAATCTCTGGATGGTCGTCTATCCGTCCAAGCAAATCCTACAACAGTTTCATCAACACTGAACCCTCCATACACTGATCAATCGCTAACATCAAGAGCAATTCGATTGCTTTCAATTGTCTCAAGGATGTCTTCAATGGCTTGGTCGTCAACGAAATCCCTCAAATTCTTCCAATGCTTCCTATCTAACCGATGTTTACTCCTGGACACCGGACGGACGGTTGTTCCGATGTGATCCCGAACTGTTGCTGAGGGTGATGGAGGGGACACAAGTTTGTTACTGGAGTGGTCGTTTGAGAGCCCTTCATTCAGTCGGTCCGAATGCTGGCTTCCGAATATGGATGAGCTGGACGTTTGGTGAAACTCTGGAGGTACATGTTGCGCCCCAAGCGCTTCCAAGATATTGTCTAACTCGCCTGTGTAACGCGAGCAGTCCGCATCCAACGCCTGTAGGGATCTGCATCAGGGGATGAACCAAGAAGAGGAAATAAATAACCCACTTGAACCTGTTTATGCAACTTGGTGCGCTTTTCCTCCAAGGTTCTACCTACGGAAGTGGCCAGCTGTAGACAATGTCAGCTTTTCCCCATGGAGAAATAGTGAAATGACACCTTGAGTTGCTCCGCGATACACTCAATTACCCAGCGAACTTTGGCATCCAGACCCAGGATATCGAACGCAGCTTTCGAGGATGTTCTAGAGCGCTCATGGGCGAGTGAGCACAACTCTTGGCCATGTTGGAGTGCCTTCTTAGACTGTAACACCAAAGAGACAAGGTGAGGCTGATCTTGGGTGGTTGTCAAAGAGGCCATTAGACTCGTTACTTGAGAGCTGTCTCGGCGATCAAACAGAAATTGCTCACACTCCCTCAATTGTTTCTGGTCAGTTATGACTACAATTTTTTGTCATCTCTCCTCAAGCTTCATAAGTTAGATTGATTTCCTTGCTTGATGCAGATTATTATAAAATCTATCACTGTGAATAGAAGTGATATGTATGAGGTTCTCTGGTACTCTGGTATCACACTAAATTCAACAAATTAATAACATTTTTGAGTGCTTGAAGTGTCTCTCAAAGAAATAATGGCTGTTGACATCTATAATCAACCTTGAGAGACACTTGGTGAACCATTCTAAGAGCCAGATGCCCAGCTCATCAACTGGATTCTGTTTGAGAATGCTTTTACAACTTGAGCTGGACAGCCATAATACAGTAGCTCAAAAAACTGTCCCAATGTTTTGCACTTTTGTAATGTTTGGTTTATAACACAACACTGAACATGGATCTAATTCCAAAAAATGAATCACTAATACTACTTCTAGAATGACACCTTAATCATAGCCTTTAAATAAGAACTTGGTTCACAATAAACAAAGTAGTCATTCATTGGGACAGTTTTTTGACCTATCCTTCAAATACCTATATCATTGTAATACTTGGTATGACCTTCTTTGGCCTTGATAACTGCTTGTGCCCTTTTTGTTATAAGCCACCTTGGCCATAATTGTAAGGGAACACCCTAGGGCTGTGCCTAGTAGTGTTGATGGATCTATTCTTATCTAGAATCTAGATCTCTTAACATGTACCCACTTTTCTTCTTTGTCTGGCTTGTACTCAGTTGATGGTCTTTAACTACTTTAGGTTGTTTGGTATTGTTGTGTTAGTGCTTATGTAATTGCATACAGACCACTGGCTCCCACTAGACATACAGGTCTGTGCTGCTTAGTCATCCATCAATCATGGGATAAGTCTGGTTATTAGGCTAAATTCAATGCAAAATACATTGAATTCAAAAACAAATTTGACTCAAATAATACAACTATGGCCACAGTCTTCCCAGCTGACTGCTTCTTTCCTGAGGGTTATTTTGAGTCACAAGAGACCCTATATATGTCAATAAATAGGCTAAATCAAGAGGTTATGCATTTACAACTCAATATGAGGAAAATGGCTTCTTAACTATTTACCATATATACAATTGAAGCTGCCAGTCTCCCAATATACTAGACAAGCCCCTATATATAGAAAATCTTATGCAATTGGCCATAAGATAACTTGGAAGGCATGTTCTTCATATTATTTAGACATATTATAGTTAGTATTTCATTAGTGAGTTAAACTGGAATTTGAATTTGTACCTATTCTATTACTAATGGATAACTAAGTGGTACAGACCTGTGTGCCTAGTGGAAGACCAGACCACCTTCAATGTAGTGACTTAGCCTAAGATAAC
>Ga0153993_100372_pt1 | contig 16843 bp, 13 predicted proteins | sample TSNC077MetaG_FD_104706 | JGI IMG/M metagenome (GOLD analysis project Ga0153993, IMG submission 104706) | Attine ant fungus gardens microbial communities from North Carolina, USA - TSNC077 MetaG | ecosystem: Host-associated > Fungi > Mycelium > Unclassified | place: USA: North Carolina, Lumber...
AACATAGACTCGATTCTATCCTGGATCCATGTGGACGAAACACCCTCAATTGCGGCCCTCATATTATGAAGTGTATTGTCGGTGATGCTGCCTTTGACTTCCCATTTAAAAAGGCATTCCCTGACTTGCAAGATAGGGACGACAAGTTCCCATCCGAGGCCGATAGACTCTTCAAGACTGAGAGCCTCTTCGCGAGTACATAGCTCAGCGTAGAGGGGCAATAGATGCTCGAATGGAACGGAACAAGATTTATAGAGTACAATTCTTTCCACGAGAGGTACAAAGAGGTTGTTCAACCTCTTCAGGGCGAATGCATGTATCTTAGGAAAGTCCCATTTTCTCGGAGAGGACAACGAGAGAATTGTACGCCAAGCTGATGACGGTGCATCATCATACATATAAGTACTAGAACGGATTGAATCGTCAAACCATGCAATAGTAGATGGAACATACGGATCATAGAAAACCCAGAGAAATTTTGAAAAATCCTCTGCTGAGGTGTTCTTGACAGGTACTGCCGTTCGATCAGTTGTTCCGTCATGAGCACCAGACCTCGCACATTCCGCTCCCGCCATTCGCTCGCGAAACTTGGGCGATTCGCGCGTGAAGAAATAACTATGTACGCGAAAAATGGTTTGCTCAACCTGCAAAAACAATGATAGGCAATGTTCACATAGCACGGTGGGAACGAGGATGAACCTGAAAGTAGAGATCTGCGTCCGACAGATAATACTGAGAGTCTAGAGACAAACTCTTCAATGGACTCGAGAGGGTGTATGATTTGACCCTAGACATAGTGTTCAAGGCACTTACAGGGCTAGAATTCGGTGGAGAGCAATTCTCTGTTATGAGGAGACACCCTGCGGTCCATAACGACCGTGCGACCAAACTAATAGCGCATGTTAGGCACGAGAGGGGACTCAGAAAGGCTATTAAACATCGTTCTCTGGGAAGAAAGAGCCCCTAGTATTCGAAGAAGACATCTTTGTTTCCACTCAAAGATGCATGATATCCCAAGTTGCAAGTTGCAGTGGGCACGTTTTACTAGATGCATCTCCTCGTGTTTCTATTGCCAGGGGATCTCTTCTACGTGGAAAAGGTAACCGCCGATAGGAAGCATTGACAAGTTCCTGACAGGGCCTTGTACGTATCAGGAGAAACCCGCGGCGCTGACTTGACGGCCTCGGCAAGCAAACAGATTGGCATGCGTCTGCCATTACGCGACGAAGGATTGCAATTGATTAGCCGGCCTTGTTTAGTGTCCAGCCTAGAGACAAATAAATTATTGATGCAGCTTTCATTATGACTGTAGGACTGTAGCTACTTCACAAATTTGATATGTGCATGCAAGCTCGACTAATTCCTCATTCAGGTCTCTCAAAGAAGTTGTATGCCAGACATGGATAGGTATTTACATAATTTCATGTGTATACAATCTCAACTAATTCCTCACCCTAGGTCTGGCATAATCAATGCGAATCAGAGGGTCAATGACCCATTCGAGGTTTCTTTCTCGTAAAGCCGGAACGCCAGCACTGTCTTTGCGCTTAGCCTCGTAGCATTTGTGAGGCTGCATGAGAACGTTGATGTCGTTGATGCCAGAGAGCTCTTCGATCCACGTTTTAACATACTTGCCCTTGGGATCATAATCGAATCCCTGCTTAACGGGATTGAATCTCCTGCCCTCGTCAGTCCCAACCACTTTATCTGCTGACTGATGTTTCCCAACATTCTTCCCTCTTTTTCGCTCTCGTCCACGAGGATCGTTGCCAACGCCTGCTACATACGCCCAATTTCCCCAATTACTGGCGACATCATAATCCACCAGGCAACACTCATACCACTCTGCACCTAGCCTCCAGTCTATCCCAAGCCATTTCGCGAGGAAACTGGCGACGTTTTGTCGCGCTCGATTGGATGTATAGCCTGTCAGATAGAGCTCGCGCATTGACGCGTCTACGAGGCTGGAGCCCGTCTCGCCAAGTTGAAAACGTGTAAATTTCTCCCTTGCCTCTGAATTTGATAATGACAGCCAATTGAAATTGTACTTTGGTGCATCAGCATGTTTGTGCTGCCATCCACGGAATCCGTGTACGTTAAATAAATCAGCACCAAACTTCCGCATGCATAGTCGCATGTAATCTCGCCACAGCAATTCAAACCGTACTGCTTTCGTTCCGTCATTTTCCCCCTGCCCAAATCCCGGCCCCTCGTCAAATTTCATCAACCCATCTTGCTTGAAACCTGCTGGTTGCTGACCTGCTTCGAACTCACTGAGATATGCGCTAATCTGACGTGCGCTTATGAAACCATTCGCGAGATATCCACCCAGTTTAGTCGAGAAATCTGCTCCAACCATCCCGTTTCGAGTTTTCTTGTATTTGGACACTGCACCCGATGCCAGGAGATGGCACACTCGTTCATGTGCTGCTGTTTCACCACCTCTGAAAGGATGTGCTGATTGTACATTGATTGGTGCTATGATCTGCCTAGGGAGACCGAGATCTTCAACAGGCGCCCTCAAACTATTCAAAAACGTTTCAAAATTCACAGGAATCTTGAATAGGAGGGACTGCGTAGGAATATGGTCTGGCAGAGGAGGTAGTGATTTCGGAGGAGAGACTGGGCGGCGAATGTTTGATTTGAGTGGTTCGAGAGGCTTTCTGAAGGTCGTGAAGACGTCAGGAGTGCTCTTGACGGGGTGTGTTAAGTCATCGCTATGACATCATGAGTAACATCTCGACCACCAAAGCGAGGGTGTACATACTCATGGATGAGCATTTCTTCGCCATCCCAAACTTTCCAATCTACGTCTTTTTTGTCTTTCTCTCTAGCTGCATTCACAACCATTTCTACATCTTTCTCTTCGTTCATCTCCTCACTTGCCCAGTCGCGTGTCATCCATACACCGCCGATCTCATTGCCTAGTTCGTGACTGTTTAACCATTCTTTGACGATGTCTGCGGCCGGACCGACTCGGATGATGAGATCACTCTGATATTGCTGTTTGAGATTCTGCTTCAGGTCCCAGAGTCCTTCTGCGATGAACTTGGCTCGACAAGGACCTGTGCGCCAGAATTTCCCGAGACTAGATCGGGCTTCGACATACGGGTATTCTTCCGAGGGCGAAGAAAGGAAACCCGACAACTGCATCTGGTGCGGTGGTAGCACATACAGTGGAATCAATTTGGTATAACGTGATGAATTGGCGATAGCTGAAAAGACTACATTATCCGAAATGCGAAGGTCACGACGAAGGAGATATAAGAGGATCATGCTAGCGTGCTGGAAGCAGTGATAGACTATAAAATTCTTGATATAGGTACTCCTCTCCCAGGTGAGACCCTTGTTTCATTCCATCCCGTACGTATGTGGGTAGATGACTCAGATCTCAATTCTCCAGGATACTTGTTGTGCAGATCAACAATGAAGGCTTTCTGGGTTGATTCTGAGAATGAATAGATAGAACCCTATCCGAAAAATTCTCCTATTTTCCGCCTCAATTCGAACGTGATCAAACAACGTTAAATACCCATCAATGTCTTTCTTCAGAGTTCTTTAGGTATATGCTTTCGTTACTTCTATGACGATGCGCGTGAAAATATCAACATAAAGATGGCAGGGTCCGACATCCCAGAATTTCTCCGGTCGCTTCCGTCATTTTCAAGTCTTGTCATGGCTTGGGAAATTCTTGACGGTTATTTTGGCTGAAGTTCGGGGATCACACATTTTCGGAAACAATGTCAGGGTACAAAATTAGTCTCTAAGGTATCTCTTTTCTCTTTTAAATTTTTAACCGATTATTGGATGGACGTTTCGTACAAGCTATTGCCGCTCTGGTCTAATTCAACTTGCCGCTGTAGCAAGTTGAGGCCCCGAGGGCGAATCAAATAATTGGGTTCAATATTTCCGAGTCCTAGTTCGCTGTAGATGAACTACCGACATAACCACGGGAAATTATTGATCCTTCGTCACACAGGGATTTTGAAGGAACTATGTGGAGCCTACGGACAATTAATTAATAGACTCTGCCTCATTGCTTTTGGGAAGACACGTTTTGCTCTGAATAAAATACGCTCGCGGCTCCTCTTCATTGTAGTTCTCACAATGAAGTTTCTCCATTTCATCGCTCTCGTTGCCGCTGCACAGGTGGTGTCTGCTCACTGTATGTTCTTTCACCAGAATTATGTTACCCGCCTTTCAATCCACGATATCCTCGTCTAGATATATGGAATACTCTCATTGCGGGCAGCGCGACCTCTTCGGCGGCCGTTCGTATGCCACTGAGCAACTCTCCTGTTACTTCTGTTACCTCTCCTGACATTACTTGCAATGTCAACCCCACTCCTGCTACCGAGACGGTCCAAGTTGCAGCTGGCGCTACTATTGGCTTCAAACTCGATAATACACTCTACCACCCGGGTCCTGCTGCGATTTATCTTGGCAAAGCGCCTAGTACTGCTGCCAGCTGGGATGGTAGTGGTGCCAATTGGTTCAAGATTGCAGAATGGGGTGCCACTTTCAATCCTTTCGCGTTCACCGATCAAAATGCTAGCCAACTGACGACAACTATTCCCGCCAACACTCCCGCTGGTGAAGTAAGCTTGCAAAAACTGTTTCACGAACATTATGAACGATCTGAGTTTTTTTCTAGTACCTTGTCCGTATTGAGCAAATCGCATTACACGTGGCTGGTGCTCCCCAGTGGTATATCTCTTGCGCACAGATTCATGTTACTAGCAGTGGAAGTGGAAATCCGTCCAAAGTTTCTATCCCCGGATATGTTCAGCCTGATGATCCCGGTCTTACTGTCAATATTTATTATCCTGTGCCGACTGCTTACACTGTGAGTCCCCTTGTCGGCTTTTTCCTACAAAGTTCTTGAATTTGGTGGTACGTTTCAGGTACCTGGACCTGCTGTCTGGCGTGGATAAGATAATTAGGTGCAGCTTGTAGTTTATGCTTGATACACAGTACTATGTTTGAGAGTCAGAGTACGACTGAATCGTGATCTAAAAAGTTATCGTTGGTCTCGTTGTTCTCTACCTTGGTCGGACGTGTCAGATTGGGACAACACCATCGCCAACAGGTCCAAGTTTGCTGAGCGAGAGCGCAACTTCAAGTTTCCTGAATGTTAATCAACTGAAAGTTAATTACTCTCCCTGGCGAGGTAGCACTGGCTATTCTTGAGTCATAGGCAAGGGCACTCCTTCCAATAAAAAAATTCTCGGTTCAAGAATGCAGTTTTCCTTATTCCTTCTGGTATGTTTATGGAGTACTTTCAACCCTTGCTTAATTGCTAGATACATAAGTCCTAGCTTGACCACATGATGTGGATCTGACGGCGGACATTCTGATGTCTAGTGACCTGACAGTCTCAGAGTTATAGCTATGCAGATTGGGAGCTTTGAAGACAAGAATTCTAAGAATGAGGTTTTCTTTGAACACTGCCATAAACGACTTGCCCTTGGCAGACCCTGTAGGTGTGAGACCTTTTCGGATGAGCAAAAACAATTCAGAGCTGTGTAATTTATTTCCAGAGCTGCTGAGTTGTTTTTTTTGTTTTTTTAAAATTTTTTTAATCTTCACACATTTTGTGTGGAATTATTAGTGGTCAAGATGAGGTTCGAACGTCCAACCTGTTGCATACGTCGTGTGACTTTCTGCATTCAGGTCTCATGCCACAAGATCATGGAGGCCTAGCTCTGGGTATAACGGGATGGCCTCGAACAAACTCAGTTCATGCTTCAGAGAAGAGTGAGACAATGTAAATTGACAACCTAGAAACCAGAGCGCACATCCTCATGGAGTGCCCAAGATTCACCAAGGACCGCATAGCAAGTCCCAACCCTCAAAGACCTCGTTCAGTTTCTTACTTCCAACCTGACCGCCTTCGCGTTCCCAACCAGAGAAACCCCCTGATCGTGCTGCATACAAGAAAAACCTATCACTACTAAGCACAACCGCAGAGACTAGGTTTCTACGACTCGCAGGTCTCCCCAGGCGCCCTCATGCTAAACTAAAGCTAGCTCTAATGCCTCCGTCAGATTGCGACTTCCTATTTTCCTTTTATTTTTTATGACTTTTATGAAGTAGTCGGTAAAATTGTTGAGTAAAAAAAAAAGTAAATTGGCAGTGCGAAGAAAATTCCAAGTATGATCAATTTTAGGTGTTCTGTAATAAGAAGTTGCTGAGCTTTCAGTCGGCGAGATGGCTGAGTTGTTGGAGTACGAGACCTGAATGCAGAAAGTCCCACGACGTATGCAACAGGTTGGATGTTTGAGCCTCATCTTGACCACTAATAATTCCACACAAAATGTGTGAAAATTAAAAAAACAAAAAACAAAAAAAAAACAGAAAAATTCAATTCAACAGCTCTGGAAATAAATTACACAGCTCTGAATTGTTTTTGCTCATCCGAAAAGGTCTCACACCTACAGGGTCTGCCAAGGGCAAGTCGTTTATGGCAGTGTTCAAAGAAAACTTCGTTCCTGCTCTCTTAGAATTCTTGTCTTCAAAGCTCCCAATCTGCATAGCTATAACTCTGAGACTGTCAGGTCACTTGACATCAGAATGTCCGTGCCTCTGGCGTGGATGACCAATGGAATGGCTGTCATGGATCATGATTTAGGTTTTCTATGCACGTCTTATTAGAGATGAGAAAAAATTCTCTGGAAAAGTCGTTCCGAATACATTTAACCTCATCGACATTTGTACATAGTCAGCTTTACAAACAAAACAGAGGGGAAAAGCGATCGAACATCAGTCCAGAACCACCAATCCATCGTATGACTTCTTGTCTAGTGCCTTTTTCATTACATCTAACGGCGAGGTCTCCTCCTCGTCCTCTTCTGTTTCCTCATCTTCCGACATGTCTAGCCAATCCTCTTGTATAACATCCCCTAAAAGCGATCTTACCATTTCCGACGAGTACCCAGTCATCAGAGTCACTCCTCTCCTCTCGATTTCCACCTCCGCCGTCTGTCTCACCGAATTGTTGCCAGAAAGCTCCCAGAATATGATTTCAGGGACATCGTAACCAGCATCTTGAAAAGCCCGCTCAATTCGATCGTAAGTGATACGCCATCTATTCTCCTTCTCGATCTCTGAGGTTTGGTTCAACCACCAGGGACCAATGAGAGTCCCCGCCAAGTCGTCAAATCGCCGATCCGAAAGTACAAGAATCCGTTTGATCATATCATCATTTGTAACTTGATGTTCCTTTGCGAGAGGGAGTATGATACTCAGGAGGACATCTTGGAGATTGATGCTACCACCTGGCTCGATAGCCAATAGATCATTCACCAGATCAACCAGGTCCTTCTCCTCCAATCCTTGAGGACGAGCAAGCGTCAGATGTTCTAAGAAGGCGATGAAACCAGCATCAAAAGGAGGTTTAGTGATAGACGCTAATATGAGAGAGAGGGCAATACTGGGGTATATGGGATGCACATTGTTTTGGTCGTATTCTGGTATCGATGTCATCGAGTCCGATATACCATATACAGCCAATGTGTCCTCAAAACCACCGTAATCTCTAAGGCGGGAGATAAGTGCCTTCCATCGGACATCCACGGTTCGTAACTGCTTCTCCGCAAAATTTTGCTTAAAACGAGCTACCTTCGGAAACTGCTCCTTTTCTGCTAAATTCCAGACTTTGTGGGTTTCAATGGTTTTCGCTACGAGCTCGACAGGCGTCAAAGAGATGCCTAACAAGCTGTCCTTCTTGCTCTGGATGTAGGCAAGATACAGCTGATATCCCTCGGGATCATGACGCATAAAATGAGTTTTGTTGCGCCTCATACAGACAGAAGGGACACAGATATATTGAATGTCTGTCCACTTGCCTGCCGACATCAGAGGCTCGGGGCATCCTAAAGCCTCACGGAGAGGTGTGAGGATCCAGTGCTGGTAATATTCACGATAGATGGCGCAGTTTTCAGGATCAGTGGAAACGGGATGAGGTGCGGCAGACGGTAAGGGTCCAATTGCATTGGAACCAGTGTTTTCCCCTGGTGAAAAGAGAAGCTGACATATCGCAGTGACTATGTTCGTCGTTCGATCATGGGATCCTCCAGGAGTAGGGGCCCATTTACCGGCAAGAGAGATGTCTCGAAAAAGAGCCAAGATTTGATCTTCGGAGTGAGGGCTCAATGAGTTTATTTGATCCAGGAGTTTGATATCTTTTCGGAGGTGTTCAGCAAATAGTCTAGCAATCGCAGTATATAGAGCACGGTACTTGTCATTCACGAGTTTCTCTAATAGTCTCCGATGATTTTGGCGCTGCTTCTCCTTCCTGACGTTTCCAACTTGCTCTTTAGATATCAGCTCGTCATTCAACACTGGTTTGGAAGAATTTCTTGGCGTATAAGTGCGAAGAACATTGCTGGGACGTGAATCGAAATCCCAAAGTTCATCACAAGTCACTAGCACAAGGATGTTGAGAAGGTCTTTCCAATATCCATGTGCCACAGGTTTATCCCTAGAAGCCACACAAACAGGAGCAACGACCATAAAAAGGTTTGATATCGCGGTACGAGGATGGTGGTCATACAACCAACCAAACGCTCTGTGTTACTTCAGATAAGAGCCTTTTGAGCAAACTTGATGAATAGGGCGTACCGATAGAACAGCTCCTTCTGGCCTTTTCCATCACGGATACTCCTGATATGCCATATGATCTTCAATGTTGTTTCTGGGCTCTCTAACCAGGAGGCCTGCAACAACGTGTCAAGTCGATGGAGTGATTTTGGCGATCTGGCGTCGAGACCCCGAAACGCATCATAACAAGATGATCGGAAGCCAGTGGCATCGCTGTTGACCGAGGCAGCGAGGTATTCTGAAGGTTTGGAGGTAAGCTGGTCTAGTGAATGTTGTCTATCCTCTGAAGGGAGAAGAACCCAGAGAAAGTTGGGATCCAACAGCTCTGGTACAGGAGGAAGGGTACAAATCTGACTGAACGAGTAGGACATGTGAAGGACATGAATGTAGTGGCACCGTAACCCTTGCTTTATAGATTGAGAGCTGCATGAGCAAGTAGTGAAAGATTTCGAACTCAGCTATTGAGGGGCGCGCCACGTCACGAGATTATCTCGGGAATGTCCGAAATCATCGCTGATTTCCAATCGATCATGCATGCATCTGTAATAAGACTACCAGCTTTTAAATATCACCAGCCCAGCAGCAGCCCAGTAGATACTCCTGTATGTGTTCTCAATGCAACTACTTAAGCCTACTGATATATCGAGCCAATGAGACAGAGTAGCACTCACCGGATAGATGGTGTAATATTAGCAGTTTCATCCGGGTTTGCCATTGATATTATGGGTAGTGTGAGTACGAAGCAACATTCCCAGCCGATGGTGGACACAAAGAAAATTAACAGCTGCTACTGCCTCACTGAATGTATGGGAATTTGATCATGTCTAGTTATATCAGGAGCACGGAGAAGCTGTAAACGTAGGATCTGCAACAAGTGCTCCCCCTCGACATTCTCCTTTGGCTAGCTGGGTAGCCATTATCTTTGTGCAGTCAGCTATCTTTGCTCATTACATCTGGTGTTCCACAGAGCACTATTAGACTATTAGATTTGTTTCCTTTGAAAGGCGACCCCACGCATCCGTATGAACATTGTCTTCCGAGCCTCCTCATCGTTCCCCTGTATGAGGTGTTCCAAAATTTGAATACCCGAATCGAGTATGACCCGTTGCGCTGGAAACAAATGTCTGGATAACAGTTCTTGAAGCTGCTAAATTGTCAGAGAACCATTGATGAAGGCCAAAAATATCCAGCATCAAACTTTAGCGCATTGCTCGATAGATTATTGTTCGCGGCTAGGACTTTCTGGAATATCTCCAGCGGCAGCGTCTTCTCAAATCTAGTTATAGCCGCATCCATCACTCGGCAGAACTAGGATATCATCTGCCTTGGCAGGGAGTGTGATCACCATTGTTGAGTTCTGTGCGCCACGGCCGACTGGATTAAGGGTCTGAGTTGGACTAGAGTATTATAGAGTCCCACGCTCTACCACATCTCATGTCTCTGGGCTGTGCATGCTTGATCACTGCGTGAAGGCATCCTTGTTCTTTGCAACCTCACATTCGACTCTAAGTGTCGATGACTCAGTAATACGACTGTGACAAATAGTCAGCCACCTTGAGTCACTAATTTTGATGTACCGGTTACATAACCAGTATTGGGGCGACCGCGTGAAAAAATTCGTTTGTTTTGAACGACTGGGCAACGACTGGACAAGGTTCAACTATATGGACACTCAAGTCGTGAATGAGGCATAACAAAAAGGTGTCAAGTACGTGGTGATTCGGCAGCCTCGCTTAGAAGCCAGCCCTAAGATTTCAACGGTATTCTTCATCTAATAAATTACCGTTTGCCTCATCAACGCTTTTCATCCTGCTTTGATCAAACAGACTGCAAATCAGCGGCAAGTTGACCCTACTCGAAGGGACCTTATCCGAGGCTTTCGTTTGATGCTTCATGGTCCTGGACTACTTCACGATTCTGTACCGGTCCACGAGATATCCCTATTCCTTTCCTTTTGGCCCTGTCCCAGTCTATGTCATCTGCTTCGAGATGCCTGTTGGACGCCTGTAGAAGACAACTTAGAGTTGTATCTGTCCCCTCCCAGTGCGTGCCGCTGCCGTGGTGGCTTGATCTTCACGCTCCAGTAGCCCATTCACCATCTTTCAGACGGACTTCATGTTACCAGACGCTAGAGTACCTCGAAGCATGTATACAATCCCCACATCCTCTCCTCGCCAATAACCGCATTGGCCAGGGTTGTGCTGCCTCTTGGGCTCCTTGAGAGGCAAGAATGAGGCAACATGACGTGTAGGTGGATCTGAAATATTTGATGGCAGTGCAAGCACTTGCACGAATTGGAGTGGTCTAACAGAGGCTGTCACGGTCCCTTGTCAAACACGTAGTTGAAATACAATCTAAAACGTCCGTCGGATATGTTCGTTCTCCTTGGTTATGCAATGCAAAGAGAAGATTAGACTTCTTAAACACATGTAAAGGTCATATCATTGTGCGAGATTATCTGCTGAGGTGAACATAGAATACTCTTCTCTCTTCATACTTCTTTATAACGAGGGATAAGGAGTCAGCGTGTCCTGTGTCTGGAAATACCATGTTTTGATTTTGCCAAGTATTCAGAGTTGAGGTAAGGGATTGTTTTATCGGTGTTACTCCGTCTTCCTGCTTGCAATCGAACCATCGAACCATTCAGCTGACATTGTCTTTTTCCTTGCACTTTTCCTCACCTTCATGTGAGGCTTCAACTGTTGCACCTCATCTTCACTACATGGCTGTATATCTACGAAAGCAGGTTGTGACCCCCTTGCCCACATGCACTAAGGCCGTAACTTAACAGGGACACCTGATAAGGAGAAAAAATTCATTGCAATCACTTCAATAGAGACTTGGCGGCTGTAGGCACAGGAAATGGTCTAGGAAATTAGACGTCCTTCACAGCCAAGATGTGCAGGTAAGTCCTCAGGATGCTAAAATAGATGTCGGACTGAGGTCCAGACGGAAACGACCAAATTAAGTAATCAGAGATATACACAAGAGAAGATGCACCTGAGGTCCAGACGGATTCCTGTGCTCGACTGGGACCCAGAATAGTGGCTCATTGCCTGATCCATCGATCCATCATCCATCCATTCGTAATTCCTTGTAGCATAAAGTCACTTCCATGAGTCGAATTACAGTGCCCAACGACTTAGCCCAGGTACTTAGTCAACAATTTTGTATCACTAATAAATACTCATATATGTGTTCAATAGTCTCGGTGTCAAAGTTCGAAAGTTCGGTAATTGGATACTGATATGAAAATGAACAGTCATAATTCTGGGATACGAGGTGACGCAGGATACCAGAAAGCAGAAAAGACGATAAGATAGAAACATGTACAGAGTTTCTCGAAAGATCAACCTCCACCAACCTGCAGCAACTGCTGGGATGCTTCCTCTAGCCGCTGTAATTTCTTGGCCAGTTCCTCACGCTTACCAGCAACAGAGGGACTCTCCTGCGCAAACTCCTTACAAATGTTGTGTGCATCGATGGAATTAAGACCAAGTCCATTTCGAAGAAGCGGAAGCGTATCTCGCTCAACACCATAAACAAGCTCCCGGTCTATTGCCATGGGAATATTGTCGGAAAAACGCTTATAGGCAACTAGTACGAGCGTCAGTGAATTTCACGGAATGTCACAATTAGAGGATGTACCTTGAAAATAAGCGCGGACATCAGCCATGATTTCTAGAGCTGGCTCCATATCATCAATCTTGAAAAGCTTCGCAAGGTCCCTAGCCTGGACACCAATCAGGCCGATTTCGGCGAGACCGCTCATCACCTTTGAGATGCCATAGGAACTTGAAGCATTCTTATGATTGTTGTGTGATGAAGACGAAGGTATGTAGGCGTCTATCTGGACCATGATATCCTTATAATTGCCCTTATTACGTATGCCTCGGTAAAATGTTAGGAATTTTGATTTGTAGTCATAGAGGTAGTGGGTGTTGAGAGAAAACGGTGTATCTTCTAGGTCGACTAACCAGTTGATCTTCTGCTTTGTTCTAGCGAAGCAGAACTTCAGGTGATCCTGCATAAGAACACTATGAATTGCAATTAGAACAGAGGGAATCCATCTGGAGAATATATACCAAATTCGATGCTCTAGCATTCCATGACCGAAGTGCGCAAAATGCTTGTGAATTATCTGTTTTAAGTGAACTGAGAGTGTGTTGTACATGCTTTTGCAAAGGAACTGAGCAGGCTCCCGCCACTTTCCAACACATTCATTTATGTAGGATTGCTGAACAACGAATGGGTAAGTTCCGGGCAGCTCGCGAGTACGGAAGCTGAAAAATTGGGGATCAACCGTAAGTTGTGTACAAACACATGATTCCGCACCATTGAGCCCGTTCAAAAACTTCATCAACAAATACAATGCGCCCTTTTTGTTGCCTGATATCATGTTTGTCATTGTCGTTTTCGTATACATCATCTTCATTTTCAGACATATCACTTTCATGGTCCAAAAAAGTGGCTCGTGGCATTTCCCAAGAAAGGGAAAACTTCCTTTCATATGGCCTGAATAGGGGCGCCGTCGACCGTATTTCTCTACGAAAACATTCCTGGGCAGGTCGAAAGGACTGAATAAGGCCCTTTTCATCGGGGACACCAGCAATCTGTCGTCCCAAGTCTGCCACAAACTGGTGGAGTAGGTTAGCGACCTCGTTCACCGGATATTTAGATGGCTCCCGTGGAAGTCGCAGAAGTGCTTCGTGAGTGGAATAAATTGACTTTTCAAGCTCGTCCTGAATCTCGGGAAGACTGAAGGAAGCGATCCAAATGTGAGAATATAAAATAGGACTGGCACTGGTGGAAGTACCGTTTTGTTATTAGATCAGAAAGGATAGAACTGAGACGTCCGACGAGGTTTGAAGTACGCAGGTACTTCTGGTACATGGGCTCGAGCTCATGCCATGGGGCAGTCATAGAAAAAAATTCGCTCTCCTTCTGACGTGCCTCTTGCCAAGTCCAGTTTTGTTTCAAGTCGCTTGAACTTGGTTGCTTCACACAGTACCAATTATTGTCAAGAGGCTCCTTGGAGTTCTTGATGAACCTCAACCATTCTTCCTCTTCACCTTGCGGAATGCGGTCTGGCTTGGTCAAAACGCCTGACAGAGATGATTGAAGACGACAAGAATTGGCACGGAAATGAAACTTACCGATAGTACGCTTACCCTGTGGGTCATAGGCCTTAGCTATTTGGTGAGCGCCTTGATTTTCGAAATCAGCTATAATAAGAAAATCAGGAAATGGCTATCGATAAGCATTCAAGAAAAGCAAACCCACTTTCGCAGGCAACAGTGAGCAGTATGATGCAGCTCGGCTTTTTAATGTAGGACGTAACGAGGCTCTCCACTAACTTGATGTCATTTGCGTTACCGCCAAGTCCAACACTTGCAATTAGACCTTCATGTCTTGGGGGTGAGCTGTAGCCGTCAATGCAAAACAAGGCGTACTGTACCTGGGAGGTCACAAAATGACAGATCAGCGACATCAGGGCCGCTGATTTGAAGCGATACGCAGTTATGAGAGAAGCTGAGCTCAGTCTTTTCAACGGACACGTCCTCGTCGTCATTCAAGAAATTTTTGACAGGTTTAGATGGATTCAGAATAGCGCGTTGAGCGCGGCGGATGCGATCTTCAACCTCGCTCTTTTTGTAGATTGGAGGTCCGAAATTTTCATTGCGGGTCTGACCAAGGGGTGCGCCACCAGCATCGGTTGAGAAACGAAGTGACACAGTACACTTCCATTGTGTGTCAGAGTGCGCCAGGCGACACTCTGTTGGACACCTGGAGATACCTCAGTCAGTGGTCCAGTGGCAACAGGCTTCTGGAACCTACCGAGTACAAGTGCCTGCGGCCCGAGGCAGCGTGATACCGGAGATAGATTCAATGAGGGAGGATTTTCCAGCACTCTGAGACCCGATTACCGCAATCTGGGGTAGATCAATATCGACTTGCACACTGTCAAATGTACAACACAGACAGTCAGTAGTTTGGTACGAAAATATGAACGGACATTTTACCCCGTGGAGTGAAGGCGGTTCACAAGGTCAAGCATTTTACGTCCGCTTTGAGACATTTGTGGGTTGGACAGTCCGACCCCAACACATGATGGATCATCTGAAAGTGTTGTTGAGGGTAGCATTTGGTGAGATGCAGAATGGAAAAATTGTCATCATAAGCCTTTATAGTCTTTACGTACATGATTGAATGGATATCCATCATTGTTGACTTATTGGTTTTTAGAAGGGGAAATCAGTCATGATTTCAGGTGTGAGAGTACAACACCTACAAAGAAATGTTCAGCCCGATCATTGAGTCGGAGAAGATGGATGCGAACTAAAGATAACAACTGTTCTTCTAAAAGAGTAACCGCTTCATCAATTGCACCGCACCGGTGAATCCTATATGAATTACCTAATTACCACAAATTGTTAATTAAATGAGTATATGTTGCAAAACATGAATGCATAAATCTTGATGAGAATTTGATGATGTTCATTCAGAGTGTCAAAAGCATGATTTATTCAACACTTGAGTCATGACAATCGTTATCACAGATGAGTACTTCTCTGTTATTGTCCCTGCCAACTGCTGTCCTCTCTTCTAATTTTCTCCAGCTGGAGAACTTGACACAATCATCGATCACCTTGACTTCTAATTATACCATTGTTCTATCCTGTTTAGACGACTGTTGCGGTTAATAAATTCTGAATCCACACGATTACGTGGTGTCCTTTTTTTTGTTCCCTTTTGGGATCAATGTGGCCTCATTCTTGATGCTCCATGGATACGAGTTTTCAAGAACAACATGCAATTGCTGCCGGTGGTGGATGATCGTCTGGTCTGTGTGTGAGAGGATCCCTGACAATTGGAACAGAAGGAGATGGATTTTCAGCGAACGCAGCTCTCTAGAAATTACTGGAAATTCTACATCCTTGAACGGCAACTGAAGACCTATTCTCAGAAGTTAGTAGCTTAGGAAGCGTTGCTTGTACTTCTTCCTCGACACGCGCTGTTTAGATAGCCACTATGAATACACTCATGAAGACAACCGCTTACTTGTGAATCCCAACCCACCAAATCGTGTCCGCAACTAGATTCTCCATGCTGAACTCAATGAAGGGCTTATCTCTCCATCCGGACTACTATCTACCCAACGGGGACCTCCATTTTCAGGTGCAGATTATCTCTGCCGCCTTAATAGAATGCCATTTATCTCTTCATCAGGTTGAACAAACTATTTTCCGTGTACATAGCTACTTTTTTACTCGTGAATCGCCACGGTTCCGAGAGCAAATGGCAGGGATAGAATGTGCAAGGACTTCTTCTCACGACGGGAGGACAGATCATACAGCGATACCTGTGAAAAATACCTCGGTTGAAGAATTCTCGCAGTTCCTGTGGATATTTTATGATCCGTATGTACGCATATTGTGAACGGTCTAGTGACTCATTATCTGCAGGACATATATGTACAATGCAACATCACCAATTTGGAGTTCAGTACTCTCAATGTCCTCCCCGGGTAGATGGGATTTTCCAAGGATACACGCACTCGCTCTCCACAACCTGAACCATTTGTCTCTACCACTTGTGGACAGAATCGTTCTCTACACCAACTGTTCGGTCTCCTTTGAGCATCTGCTGCCTCTCTATGTTGAACTCTGCACTCGCGAGGCATCCCTATCTCTTGAAGAGTCTGTTCGCCTTGGATTTGATCTCGTCGCTCCTATCTCGCAAGTTCGGGAATCTTTACTGAAAGGGGAAGGTAAAACTGAAGCGACTGATGTGACTCTTAGCGCTGCAGTTGCTGATGTTCCAAAAACGTGGATTCGAGATCAGATCAGGGATAGATTGAATCTTACGCAAGACATATCTTCGATAATAGATACACAAAAGCGCCATTGTCTGCTGCACCATGAGGTACAGTCGTTATTTGTTTTCAGTTTCGACAGATAAAGTTTTGATCAATCAATTGTCAGTTCGATCCTCGCTGCGTTCAGACCAGGGTTGAAAAGAGAGGAAGACACATGAATAGTCCTCAACTTGAAGAAAAGTCCGATGAGCTCAAGGCAAGCTCTTCTAATCAAGGTAAACACCGTTCTTCGCTGTCGGTCCCATGTATAATGACTCAGATTGACCTCAGCCCTCCATCAGAATCACATGGCTTGCAAGGGGAAGGCCGCTGTCAATGCATAAGATCAAGTCTAGAACTAGAGTACGTACTAGTCAGCAAATC
>Ga0153993_100379_pt1 | contig 16666 bp, 16 predicted proteins | sample TSNC077MetaG_FD_104706 | JGI IMG/M metagenome (GOLD analysis project Ga0153993, IMG submission 104706) | Attine ant fungus gardens microbial communities from North Carolina, USA - TSNC077 MetaG | ecosystem: Host-associated > Fungi > Mycelium > Unclassified | place: USA: North Carolina, Lumber...
ACTCAACGTAATAAAATTGGATTCTTGGTATGGTATCTGCCATGCCAGCAGTCTAGAGACACTCAAATTGGCTCAATGATAGATTGATTAGATTATACGACCAAAAAGTCTAACCCTATTGCAGAAGGAGACAAATTATTTTGCAACATGTCCATCTAAACGAAAATTTATGACCTCGAAATTTAAGGAGGGGGTGTTTGTTTCGGGAAAGCAGGTGCGAACTTCTTTTCCAAGGAGCGCTTGGCACGGACGGGACCGGCGGTGACGGAGGGGATAGTGCGGCAGTTGGAAGAAGAGGGTGCAGGGTGAGCGGCAGGGGTAGGAGGTGTGCCTTGATGGAAGGTGCTAGTACCGTATACGCCCATTGGGAGGCTAAAAAAATTTCCCCCGCACGCCCGAATGAGAGTCAAAACAACAAAAGGAAAGAGAGAAAGGACATACGCATCATCGCCTTGGCACTCTTCAAAGACGCCGGGTTCGTAGTTGCCGGGCATGTTCTGTATTCAATGTTTCGGGAGAGAGAACGAGTTATGAGGAATTTGAAAGGGATGGGTGAGTGAATGAATGAATGAAAAACGTACCCATTCACAACCCATCTCGTCGTAGATGTTATTACATAATTCAGAGGCGCGAGGACCGTGACATGCACGCATGCAGAACATGGAATCGGATATGAAGCTAGTCCAGGCGTGGTATTGCATGCCCTGGTGGAAAGTGTTACCGTACACCAATCCACCGACTACACAAAAGTTGCAAAAATAAAAATAAAAATAATCAATGGGTTCGTTTTCATGTAGAAGAATATAACGACATACTAGGGTTGCCTTTGCCAGTAGCTCCGCGGTAATCGAGTTCACCTCCATAATCGCCTTTGAGTACGTTGACGTGGGTGAAATCACCTACGGCGGTGATCTGGACGTAGTCGGGGGTTTCGACGAAATGGACGCCGTCCAACGTCCCGTCTGGGATAACGCGGGTGCCATACCCTGATTTTGTGCAACTGGCGACTTCGTATTCCTCAGTGTTGCCGATATCCCCGGGGCTAGCTGTAAAAAGAGAGATATATATTTAGGTACTGAGTTCATTATGGATAGGACTTACGTGGTGCGAAAACACAAAAGTCATCTGGGCCACTGCCAAGTCGAGGGGAATTTTTTTTCGTGGTCAGGTTTCATGTGTGGGAATGGGGAAATGGAGAACAAACAACTCACTTGATCCATAAGGTTTGACAGTTGGAGTCTGGGCTCGAACCGGTACCGCAGTTGTTGGAACCGAATTGGCCTTCTTGGCTCTGTTGAGGAAGGGCATTGACCATGTACCCCGTGTTCCAGGTTTGGTTGGGGTTCCAGACACAGTCCCAAAGGTGAATCTAGTTGGAAGAAATTAAAAAAGGGACCATTGTGAGGGATGAACAACATACGCGAGTTCCGTCAGCAGTGCTTCCCTCAGAAAGATCAGCACACTTGTTGCGGTTCTTCCAGATAATCCGATATCCCCACTAACAAACGAACATTAAAGGGAGATCACACACACACACACACACGGGGGACCACTCACGATATCATAGTCCCACAACTGATTCGTACTCTGGTCAACACAACTCCAGATCTGCAAGTTATTCCCATTCGAACCATTACCATCCGTCACATCCAAACACTTGTTCCCAAAAACTTTAACAGCGCCATCCTTAAACTCCCATAATTGAGATTCGGCACCCGTGCAACCTTGTAAAGTGACAGGGGCACCGTCAGAATTGGAAGCGGCTGTGATACATTTGGCTAATCGATACAAGTCAGTATAGGATTGCGATTTTTTTTTAGGAGGGGGACATACTGTTGTCGAGGATATTCTGAATCAACAACTTTCCCTTGAACCTAGAGTAACAAATTCAAGAAATGGTGTTGAGAGCGAGAGCAAAAAAAGAAAAACAAAGCCGACATACATGGGAGTCGTCGGGTCAGCCGCCAAGACACCCCCTAAAGAGGTCACAAACGCCACGAGGGCAACGACATTCACGAGACACGTCTTCGTAGAAGCCTTCATTTGGTTTGGTTATAGACTAGACACCAAAAAAAAAGAATGTGAGGGAGACCAAACAAAAGGTCAAAAAAGCGAGTGGAAGTAGAGAGAGAGAGGGAACACACGAAGGGGGAGGGGGGGGAGCCAGTTCTTAAATACCCTAGCAGACAGGGTCCACACATTCGAGTTAATTTAAGAAGAATGATCTGAACCCCTGAGGGCTTTCCCCTGATTCGGTTTAGTGCCAACTTTTTTTTTCTATTATCAGCGTCGAGAAATTATGTATGGACCTTGACGAACGAAAAAAAACCGCGCGGGCGCTTTGTGAAGCAATCTTGAAGAGATAGATAGGACTCATTGTGATTTTTTTTATTTTTTATTTTTATTAGGGAATCGGGTCAGGCAAACCCGAAAAGTCGTGCCTAGAAGAAGAAGCGAACAGGGTCAGGCGCATTGCATTACTTGTTTCTGATGTGATGTGATGGTGTTGGCCAGTTATTACCCGGGGTCTTCGGTCTTCCGAACCCGTTCGAAAAATCTGTGTAAACAGGAGAGGGAGAGGGAGAGAGAGTAGTGTTCATACAAGGAAAACAATCGTGTTCCACACTCGGTTCGGTTCCTCCTCCAATTTGATACAAAAACGAAATGAAACGAACCTAATCCGAGATCGATCGAGAAGTAGGCTGTAGCAGGGACCAAATTTTTCGATCGAACATACCTATCTAAAGAAGGATAACTCGTCCCTTCATCTTTGGTCTTCTCAATCTCCTTCGCCTTCTTCGCCTTCTTCTTCGCTGCCTTCTTTTCTTCGCTGTCTTTATCACGCCCTGCTTTAGTAGGACGACTCCCTGCTGCTTTTTCATCCACTACAAAAAAAGGTGATGGTGGGAATGTTTCATTCATTTGCAGAAGAAGGGGAGTAGGACGATGGTGAGTTTTCGGGGTTGGGGAATACCGAGGATGAAATTGAGATCGTGTTGGCGCTTCTGGTGTGAGGACGATGAAGAAATTGAGAGGCGGAACTGGAACTGGAGTCTCTGATAGTACAGGTATCAACGACATGAGCTCGGTGATAGCTTTTAAGTTTGGGCAGCCCCAGGTAATCAAGTAGAGAGGCCAATTGGATTCACCAAAGTGGGCAGCGTTGGTAACAGACTGTGCTCGTAACAAACTGTTGAATTAAATGTCTCCCCAGGCCATCAATCCTTCAGGGCATTGATTTCGAGCTCACTCTGTTCTAAACGTTGGGTATACGAATCTACACAAAAAATCACTCAGCCAGCCCCGCGAAGAAGAGAACTCTTTTCTTACCAGGCAGTTTGGATTTTGCCCTCAGGCGCGCAACGAGTTGTCTATTGTGCGCGATAGCAGCCAGTTGGGCATGTTTGATGGTTCCTGCCAAGAGTGAGTATGAGGAAATAGATAGACAAGATCAGAGTACCAGAGACGTGAACGACATGTGGTATTATTTTCTCAGTGCCGATTTCCTTGAGGAGGGTGATACCACCCCAAGCAATAGAATATCTATCTCTCGCCACCCGAACAATAGCAACATTCGTCACAGGCGAAAAGTACTTTACTGAAAAACGAGTCAGAAAAAAAGAAAAAAAACGACATAGGGAAGTTGACCTGTGAGGGAAAACCCAACGGCACCCCACCCAGAGTCACCGAAATTGGCGAGAATGCTTTGTTTGAGAGCGTTGTGGATGGATTTTGCGTCGAGTGGGTGGGTAGGGTTTACTGCAGCGATGAATTCGACGAGAAGCCAGCGATTCTAAGTCATGCTCAGTGCTGTGTGTGGTGTTTGAAAAAAGAAAAAAAACCTTGAACCTGACCATGACAGAAAGAGTTATCAAGTCAACACAAACCGTACTGAAAACAAAACTAGAAACCGCTCTCACCTCGCGGGACAAACGACACATCCGACGACGCCTGCCCGATATTCCACCCTACGAATTAACAGACTTTGCATCCAACGACTACCTCTCTCTCTCCACCTCGCAACACCTCCGCACCCACTTTCTCTCCAAACTCTCAACAGCACCTCTCATCCTCGGTTCACCCGGCTCTCGTCTCCTCGTCAACAGCCCCGCCCACACCCAGCTCGAACATCGCCTGCGCCAGTTCTTCCACACCCAAGCCGCTCTGCTCTTCAATTCCGGATTCGACGCCAACGTGGGTTTTTTTTCTTGTATCCCGCACAGGGGAGACGTGATTGTGTATGACGAGTATGTCCATGCGTCTGTCCACGACGGAATGCGCGCTTCTCGCGTCGATGCTTTGGTCCCCTTTACTCATAATTCAGTCGAGGCTTTGCGTGAGGCACTCGCAACGGCGAGGAATCGCACGGGAAACGGACAGAGCGTGTTTGTGGCTGTAGAGAGTCTGTACAGTATGGACGGCACGTTTGCCCCTCTGACTGAAATGGTAGAGGTCATCGACGAGATCTTTCCAGCCGGGAACGCCTATCTCATCGTCGACGAAGCCCATTCCACAGGCATCTATGGTCCTCAGGGAAGAGGCCGCGTCGCCATGCTGGGGTTGGAGGACCGTGTTCTCGCGAGGCTGCATACGTTCGGCAAGGCATTGGCTGCGTCGGGAGCGGTGATAGTGACCAACACCGTCGTCAGAGACTATCTCCTCAACTATGCACGGCCCCTCATCTACACCACCTCTCCCACCTACGCCACCATCATCGCGGCAGACGCGTCTTTTGACATGCTCACAGACGGAACAGCGTCCCATGTACGTCTATTATCACTCTCTGTAGACTAGTCTAATATCCTCGCAGCTTTCAAAACGCCTTTTCCGGCTCTCTACCCAGTTCACTCACTCGCTCACATCGTCTCTTGACCGATCCAACATCCCATCCTCGCTCATCACCATTCCATGCCAACAAAATGACCCTTCACCTATCATACCCATCCTCACGCCCCATCCTCGCCGATTATCAGCCCACCTCTTCGCTCGCGGCATCGACGCCAAACCGATCACTTGGCCAACCGTCCCCAAGGGCAAAGACCGCGTCAGGGTATGTTTGCATGCGGGGCACACGACTCGGGATGTGGAGAGGCTTGTAGAGGCTGTTGTAGAGTGGGCGCGAGAGGTTTTGGAAAGGAGTAGATTATAGAAGGAACTCAATCAAGAGTCAGTCAACGAAATAAAAAAAAAGTTTGAAATCCGATTGCAAATTATTTGAAATCACCTGGCCCCGTCTCGAAAGAGTGGCCATTCCCATACGGTGCTTTTATTTCTTCATAGCCATTCAAAAGTAAACAGTAGACTACACACCAATTTACTGAATCCTGACTTTTAATCCAATCACACCCCCACCTCTCCCATCCCAACACCGAATAACCGCTCTACAAACCGGACATCGTGGTACGTTTTCGCCCGTGTTGATGGCGATGCCCATGCTTGCTCCCCTGTGCAGTGTGGTTTTGATGGCGGTGAAGAGACAGGAGCCGCAGCAGACGTGTCCGCAGGGCGTGAGTGTTGCGTTGGTTGGAGGGAAGAAACAGATTGGACAGGTGTATTCGGAGAGTGGTTCGGCGGGCGCGGGAGGAGGGTTTGGCGACTTGGATTGGGTGGGAGGAGGAGGAGGAGGAGGAAGGATTGGCGAGAGGGATATGGCGGTTGCTTTGCTTTTGCCTTTTCCTTTTCCTTTTCCTTTTTTTTTGTTTTTGAGAGGTAACTTTGGAACGTCAGACTCTAGTTTCCGTTTCTTCGACAAATGACTTGCAGGATCGTCTATGAAAGGAATTTCACGGCAAGGCGATATCGACGGTTTTTCAGCAGCGAGAGAGATGGCAGAGTTCGTAGAGGGTCCTGCCTCCGTACTGTGAGACACAGACTCGATGGACATTGTAGTCTGCATATCAAGAGCTATGCGTGAGAAAGATGTAAAGATTACAAAAAAACAGTGCAACATAAAAACATTTAATCATCCTTCTTTCCTCTCGGCGGTCCCTGGGATGTAGACCCAGGCGTATTATCTTCACCACCATTCGCTTGCAAACCTGGCACCCTAGGTGGTCCACCCACAACCGGGGGAGGACGATATCCATCAACCGGCGCATCCGGCGCAGCATGAAACGTCGACGGCGAGAACCCAAGTCCCGTCGCTTGCCCTGGACCATGCGATACAGGCACAGGCGGAGTACCAGGGCCAGCAAAAGGCAAAGGCGAGGACAGATACGGCGAAGGCACCCCCGAAGAAACAAACGCAGCAGAAACAGGCGTACTCGCATAACTCCCATACCCAGGCGATCCACTATGACTCCCACCACCTTCAAGCACCCATCCATTCCCCTGTCGAACCATCCTACCCGACTGAGGTCTCGCACGAAGCTCACCCCCTCCCCATTTCGAGCGTAAACCGACCTTGACTCCGGATGATTCAGCCGCGACAATCCCCGGCGTTTGATCTGCTCCTGACACGACTTCGACTGCACGCGTGGTGATTCGGATGGCGTACCCCATGCAAACGAAAACTCCCCCAATCACACCGACACAACTGGTATATAATATGAAATCAAATAGAGAAGGGTTAGAGAGAGGTAGGCATACCGAATCACGAGTTGGATAAACGAGCTCGTTTTCTGATGGATCGTGATGCTCATGGGATCGAGATCAAACTTGAAGAAAATCCCAGGTGTTCCTTGGCCGTGTTGGAATGTACGAGTGTAGTGCGTGACGCTGTATTGGTTCGTTTGAAGAGGGTGACTACGAGGAGCGATATAAGTCGTCGGAACAACATGTAGGTAGTATTGAAAGGCGGTGAAATCTAGTACCGAGGTCAGTGCTTGAATTGAGACAAGAGCTGCTGAAACATACGTTCTTGTGTCATTTCAAAAGAGTCGTCAAGTGGCTGAGTGATATCAGGGAAATAGGGTCCGAAAGAGAACTCGGTGATAACATGAGAGAGATTCATTTCTAGATTTTTTTGACTGAGATGGGTTTTTAGTATGGAGAGATGCAGACACACTGGTATGGTCGACGTGCTCGTAGCTATTGTATCCGTGGCCAAGAGTTGTGATATGAAGATTGGCTAGACAGAAAGACTCGGTCAACTTTCCATGCGTCTAGTTTTGGAACCATACCCGTGACTCGTTTAACAGCCAGAGTACCATAGAGTCTGCACGCCTTACCGTCCTCCTTGTAATTATACGTCGGCTTGAATTTAAGTTCAGGATTCCGGCGCAGAAGTGTATCAAACAGACCACGGGATCTTCGTGATTGAGAAACGACCTGTGAAGCAGACAGCGCCTTTGAGTGCTGTCTAACCCACCAGCCGAGTTAACCCACCAAGCAAAACACAGGTTGAGACGATACTCACTTTAGCATAGATGCTTGTGAAGCATCAAAGTCTGTCTGGACAAGAATGATAAGCATGTTCTAGGTTTTGAAAGTACTGGACTCACACCGTCCCGGTGAACTTCACCGCTCAACAAAAGCCTATCACCAACGACGTCTCTCAAATCAACGCTCAAATCTAAGCAATTGGTTACATCAATTGTCATATCCATGGGTGACAGAAAGACCAACACTCACACCGACACGGCATATTCACCACCATATCCAAATTAATCAACATATACGGCGCATTGTCCTTATCGACGCTAAACTTGAACTCAGGCCATCCCCAGATATATTCTCCGATATCGTTGAGCATGAACATGAACACGACAAACATGAGAAAAAGAGTGACGAAACCCCGGCCTTCTGAGCGGGTTTTGTAGGCTGAAGGCACCTTTGGAAAGGCATCGAATTTGGCGAGGGGCGCTGCGGCTGCGTCCAGTTTTTTGAGCACAGACGACTCGTCTTGGGTGGAGCCCATGGTTGTTGTCTTAACCCCTAAAAAAACAAGTCTAAAAAAACTGGCAACGTGTACTACTGTCTCGTGACTTGGATACGCAAATCTAATACATCAAGTGTACGGATATGTTCTTAGTAAAAGTATGCAAGGACAGCTGTCGAAACGGCCGTGGCGCCAAGAACAGCGTATCCTGTCACATAACATGCCTTGACATTCATAACTGCCAACAAAGCACATCGTCAGCATCTGAATACTCTATCTCTGCCCGGTACGCACACTTCACAGAGTCCCAAGCGAGATGCCTGAGGCCGTTAAACGAATGGAAAGTGAAAGGTAAAGCGAGGATGGTCTTTCCGAGATATTTTACGCCATCTGGGAGTCCGTGAACAAATCCTACAACATGCGCACTGTCGAATGTTCCGGGCGCGGTCAAGTATGCCATCGAGAACCCGTACAGAACTGATAGCACGCATGGGGGATAAGATAATCAAAATGCTGGACGAGTAGAATGAACTTACGGACACTCAGGGCGACTCCGGTGACTCGGTTGGCGATTGACATGATCCAGGTCAACTGAGGTTGATAAATCGTGAAATGCGGGCTGCTCGGTCGTTTGAGGCGTTGTTGGTTGAGAATTAATTCATTAGCCGAGGGCGGAAGAGATTCAGTCTGAATGGCCCTGATGGTAGATACGATACCTGAGCACAAGCATGCCCGGAGGAACGGGAGTCTTACCGTCTGCGGAGGGTGTTGCGTAAAGCTAGCTGGTGGTTTCTGACGGCTTGTGGAAAAGATTAGATATAGTGTTGAAAGACGGTGTGAGAGCTTACTGAGGCTCGGATTTATCGCGGCCTTTCTGAGCGCTGCACCAAGTCCGATAACCCGAGTCGACATCATGTTGATAAATCACAAGAAAAAGAAATAGAGCAGAGCAGGACGATTGGCCTCGTAATCACGTGGTTGTACAAGCTGCTGCATGACATCACTCGAATTAGTTTTTTGATGTTCAATGTTTTTCTGAACTATAAAATAGAATAGCTTCTATGATCTATTGGCAACAAGAGATGATGAGTGACACCCTAGTAAGTGTTTTGGTTGATGTCGTAGTAACGGCTCGAAACATGCGTCAGTGAGGGTAAATCTTCCCACGTCGGGCGGTGACTTTGCCCCCCCAGATGATCTCTGAATTTCAAAAGACATATACATTTTGAGCAATGGAAGCAAGTAGTTTCAAGTCCTGCAATGATACATTGGACAGTAGATTCTTTTGTGTATGTGGCGACCCCAATCTTCTTTATTATAATATGTACTTGTTAGTAAAGTAATCCAACTTCCTCTGTAGTTCTCATCAAAAAAGAATCGAATTCCTGGATTCTTCCTCTTCGTTTAAAGTATGAGCAGCATTCTGGCACGAGTTGCCTAGGAGGGACTGGTGAAGCACTGTCTCTTTGGGTTATGTCAGTGCTGGTAGGATACAAATAAAGGGAAAACCATGTGTTGAACATCAAGCTCAGATACAGAAGTTTCGGAATCAAGGATGGTCTGTTGTCTAAGCGTTGCGTGTGCCCTCGTATATTGCTATAAAGTTGATTGGCCGAGGTAACACCCGCGCTGTTCGGGAGTAGTTGATAATTTAGGTATATCAAAACATACGAACTGTACTCGATTTGCTCGCCTGGGAGATTGAAATGGGAACTAGTTGAACCGAACAACGTGGACAAAATCATATAAAAGGACCTCAGGAATATTTTCATGTTCACGTGCAGGCAGCATCAGTGAACAACATATGTTCGTATCCGTTTCGTGTGTCTACCAAGTCAACTTTTGATTCTCGCCTTTTAAAAAAAGTGGAGTCTATCCCTCTTCGGATCCTTCGCCCAGCTACCCCACCCAAGATGAAATTCAGGTGTGTACGCATGTATTTCCCAGTCTGACTGATCAACTGACTACTGACTGATCGTCCCCAGCTCTGCCCTCAAATTCAACGCCGTATCAGACTGGTGGGACGAGTATATTGCGTAAGCTTGCTTGCTTCTGTCTCGAGCCATTTATGCCCGTGTGTATTAATCGCATCACAACTCTAATAGCTATGATGCTTTGAAGAAATACATATATCAACTTGAGAAACAGCAATATGACCATGAAACACTGAACCACACTTCCCATCGAGATTTAGAGCATGCTGCTCTCCTTGAAGGACACGACGTCTCAGACACTGATGCCCTTTTCATTCCCCTGTTGGACCGTGAGCTCAAGAAAATCACACTCTTCTATGAATCGCAGGAAAAAGAGCTCTGTGAAGACCTGACCGAGCTTGAAAAGGATATTCAGAAACAAGAAGATGCTGGGATAGATGGTGGGGATCGTTATCTGGAGCAGAGTGATGACGAGGATGACGATGAGAGCATATCCAGCCTTCTCAGTCCAGACGAACCGCGCCGTCATCGTAAAACCAGCTCTACAGGCAGAACTCGGAGAAGAACGAGTGTGTGATGCTCTCTTCTCCCCTAGTTGCATCCTCCTGATTTTTTTTTTTATTTAGTATCGGGTCCCGCTGCTGAAGAGCGACGTTGGAGCGTTTCCTCAGGGGACGATTCACGCAATCTTGAAGATCATACTATGCCGTTCCCCAGGTCCATGGGTCCAAGCGCTGCTCGATTCAGCTATATCCGTGACAGCTGGAACACAGCTGCATTTGATGACGGTACTGTTTGGACAGCGAGGAATGACTATGCCTATGACACCCGACTCCTTTTCAAACGTCGTATCACTACCTCCTACATTGCATTTACCAACCTTCGTTCTTACATCGACATCAATTACTCTGGTTTCCGTAAAATTATCAAGAAATATGACAAAGTCACATTTTCCGAGCTAAAGGACAAGTACCTCCATAATGTCGTCGAAACATCTACCCCGTTCTCTCAAGAGCACAAGACTAAGCTTAACGATGGTGTCACTCGCCTCGTGGAGCTTTACGCCAGATGTGTGACACGGAATGACAAGACTGCTGCCAAGCACCAGCTTCGTTTTCATCAACGTGAAAATATCGCTTGGGAGCGTGATACTGTCTGGAGACAGATGATTGGACAAGAACGTCGAGGAGAAGGCAGCCGCATGGATCTCGGTGGTGCTACCCTTGTCAAAGATCCCGAGAAACCCTTGGTCAATATACCCACTCCGGTCGGTCGGTTCAAAGTCACAAGTAAGCTCATCTGGGGAACCGTCGCCTCGGTCGCATTCGTTGTCCTATTGAATACGAACATCTTCCAGGAAGAGGAAGCGAAGAACTGTTTAGCGATATTGGTCTTTTGTACGATACTCTGGGCATCAGAGGTAAATTTGATCCAACTCGGTTTGTTGAGCTGCAGATTGTATTTTTATTTCTAGGCTATACCACTTTTTGTGACGTCCCTTAGTGTGCCTGTTCTTCTCATCGCGCTACGTGTCATCCGTGATGAAAAAGATACCTTACGATTGTCAACACCGGATGCTACAAAGTCTGTGTAACCTTCCTTCTGATGTTTCTGCTACTTATTATGCCTCTCCTAGATATGTCTTTTCTGTCATGTTCAACCCAACCATCATGCTTCTCATAGGAGGTTTCACCATATCCTCTGCACTGAGCAAGACGAACATTGACAAGGTTATTATCACCCGCGTTCTGAGCTTTGCAGGTACCAAACCGAGGACTGTCCTTTTGGCATTCATGTGTGTCTCTTGTTTTGCGAGTATGTGGATTAGGTAGGTGATGTCGGTTTCATTTGGTTATTATCTTGTTTGACAGGCTTGTACAGTAACGTGGCAGCCCCTACACTGTGCTTCACTTTGATCCGAGTGCGCATTTTCGACAGTTTGCCATGCCGACATTTTCGCTTACTGATATCCAGCCGATCTTACGAACGCTTCCTCCCAAGTCCGCCTTTGCGCCGTGCCTCATTGTGAGTTTGTACTGTTTAGATTGCATGTTTGTTGTGGACGCTGATCACATATCTGACAACCAGCTTGCCATTGCTCTAGCAGCCAATATCGGGGGTCAAAGTTCGCCTATTTCCTCGCCTCAGAACCTTATTGCGATTGGCGAAATGGAGTCCCCAATTGGATGGGGATCGTGGTTTGGTGTTGCCCTTCCGGTCTCTTTCATTTCCATCATCCTCATTTGGGGTCTTCTGCTGCTCTCATACCATCCCGAACGCTGTCCTGAGGGTGATGGCGAGATTGAAATCAGGGGTATCAGACCGACTAGGGAAAAATTCACTGTCGAGCAGTGGTGGGTTACCTTTGTGTGCATTGTTACCATCGGGTTGTGGTGTGTTGAACATAGCATCGAGCGGTGGGTGGGCGATATGGGGGTGATTGCGCTTATACCTGTACTGGCGTTCTTCTCTACGGGTGTGTTGAAAAAGGTATGTGGTTTGCCTTGCATGCTGGTTACCAACTCATGGTTTTTTGACTTCTATAGGATGATTTCGAGAGGTTTGCATGGACAATTGTGTTCCTTGCAATGGGAGGTATCGCTCTTGGAAAAGGAGTTTCGTCGTCTGGTCTGCTTGAAATTTTACATGATGCTATTAGTGAACTCGTAGAAGGCTACAGGTTATACACTGTGGTGCTTATTCTCTCTCCTATTGTGCTGGTATGTCTTAATTCCTACTTTTGCTTGAACCTATGCTGGACTTGAATCACAGGTTATCTCAACTTTCATCTCACATACCATTGCGAGTGTTCTCCTCGTCCCTGTTGCTAAGGAAGTCGGAAAGAACCTTCCCGGCCAACCGCAGAACTTGCTCATTTTTGTAACGGCGCTTATATGTTCAACGGGAATGGGTATGCCGGTATCGGGATTTCCGAATCAGACAGCGTGAGTTTCTAACTTGCTTCAAAATTTTGTCCCCCCTGATACTTGGTTGATTCAGGGCAACTCAGGAGGATGAACTGGGGGAATTATACCTCTCGAATGTGGATTTTTTAAAGAATGGTATTCCTGCTAGTATCATTGCAACTGCGGTGAGTGACTTCTCGAGTGGCTGGTCCATGAAATTGTTATGCTGGATAGGTTGTATCCACGGTTGGTTTTGTCCTCATGAAATTTATCAGGTAAGCGTCTAAATCTGTTTGGTCCCTTCCGGTCTCATGATTATCCGGCTGTCACCCTTAGTGTCTAGTTGCTGGTGGATCACATGCTTTGAGTTATAGATTTAGAATCTAGTCATGGACGAAAGATATGTAGTCTGATATACGAATCGGTTTAACCATTTAAGTGTTTTCCCAGTCACTAGTGAATTCAAACTATGCCATGACGTCTCGTTGCTTCGTCCATGAGCCTTGAATGCCATGTGTCTGGCGCCTTGATTGTTATTTGGGAACCGACGTCCATAATGATAAGACAGGGTCAGTGGTCGAATTTCACCAAAGCCCCCGGTGGGAACGGGCGGTAGACTTGCATTTAACTGAAAGAGGAAAAATGAGAGTGGATAAGCGTATTTTGTGTCCGGGCCGATGCAGGATAGCGGGCGGGTCGATGTGTTGACTTGGTGTAGGTACCGGGCAGACGGGGGGCCCACGGCTTTTGCCGCCACGCTATTGAGTGGCTAAGAAAATAAACAGTCACGCTAGCCTGATGGACCCTGAACTTAACACCGACTCAACCGTGAGTCACCTATGCCTATATCGGCATAGTCAAAGCATGGACCAAAGACCAGGGAAGGGCCACGGAGCCACTACTCTCATCACTCTGGAAGACACACTTCAGAATCCTCGAAATTGAAGGAAAAGTAGTTGTGATGCCTTCTACATGCAACACAGGATACGGATATGTAGGCGACGTTCTAAACCCAAGTGCTTTCCATTAGAAGACATTTCGTACCCATACGGTGAATCCTTCTGTGGCCACAGCTACGACCTCAAGTAGGCCTCCTTCTTTTTCTATCCTCCCGACATTACTCTGACATCCCTCGGAGGGGAGGGGGGCACTGTAGACGACCCTGCTAGAACACACGCTCCATTCGCGATAAATCAAGAGAAAATTTCCTTCATGTCTCATATCACAGCTGGCGCCATAGCATTTTTTCGTCCACCTAAATTATCCACTTCAAGAACTCTACAGCATCTACCAATCTCCTTGAAAATATCAGGTCACCTAGAGTAGATCCTGCCTGTCTGGGTACTGCTTGTTGTAGAAAATAGGATGACTATGAGCAGGAGTATGGATAGGAGGGAGAAATGTCCTCTTTAATGTAATAATGGTCTTCAGGGTGCAGTGGTCATCTGAGTGTAAGTTGGGAGGGGTTCGTAGGGTGAACCTAGAACTGAAGCCCATTTTCCTGTGGTCTATGTAGCACTACTGGGGAATGTCAAATACTATTTGCTTCACCTTCCCTAGGTTTTCAAAGCATGGCGCCTGCCAGGGAGATAGTGGGTGTGGAGATTAAAGAACCCCAAAAGTTCTGATGGAGTTCCGCCACTGCAGTGATCCCATCATACCTGGGAAAACTTATCCATCCAGAGAGAACAAAAGAGTAGGTTCAGCTGGCTGCATGGCGGACAATTATCTTTGGTGTATTGTTACCGCCAGCCCATGGCAGAAGTGAATTTGTGGATCTCTTGATCTCTAACTACCATCATTAGTCGACGCTAATTATACCTGGGACGGCTCCATCAATCCGTATCCCGACATCTCTCCTCTTTAGCTTCCTAATCATTTTTCAAATATCAAGGCACCTTGTAACTGGATTAGAACTGTCTTGCTCGACCCACCCCTACTTCTGTCGACCTGCCGTTCCCGCAAGCCCCCGATGGGACCGAGACATCTTTAGTGGGGAGAGAAATTCAATTCCCCACTGAAAGGACTGGATAGACCAGAAACACAATCATACATACCTGTTATGTTCAGTGTCATGGACATTAGTGAAGAGTCTTTGAGATGCTAACGAAAGTGCCAAAAAGCGTGAGGCTATTGTTATTTCATGTAACAGTCAGTTTGCCATAATTTTGACCGCTGTCTATTTTGGCCCTTCCACCTCTAGCTTTTATCACTAGTTAAATCCTCCTTCCATAGAACTTCAGAATATTGCATATTGAGGCACTAGGTCTAGACCACGGTTGATCACTGATCTGTTCAATGTGTCTACCCCTCTTTGTCTCTCTGTCTCTCTTGCACGAACTGAACCTAACATAGCTAGTACCTAGAGGTCGAAGTTATTACACACCGTCCCTTTCTCACCAACTCCGTAAATTAACACGAGGAAATGGTTTGACATAGAAGTCAGACTCGACCTAGTTGGAATGACTTGATATGACGGTCTGAGCAGCGCCCAAAAGAAGCCCAAAAGAAGCTTAGAGCATCTGACATTAGTTATTAGCAACATTCATATGGCTTTATATAATGAGGTTCCAAAGTATTTGCCGACGTCGACCGATTAGATCTTGGGGTTACCAAAACCGTCACCCGATGGGTTTACTGAAGCCAAAGGATTCCCGTAAGCTGGAAAATCCCGCACGGACAATATAAAAGCCATATATCCGTTCATAACTGCGGCTTGGTGGGGTGGCATTATTTCCCGCGTGACCAGGTCTACCACGAGCCCCAGTCGCCAACCGGACCGACGTACTTGATGGGTGAATAATTTCGGAGACAGGTTGTTATTCCGGTATACTTATCTGGACGATAATGATTTATAATGCTGAAATTGTCTAGGATGTTGGATTTGATGAATAGCATTTAGCAAATAATACTTGGTTTACTTCCAGAATAGGCTAGTAATCCCCTAATTTCAAGGTCAAGAAACAACAAGGAGTCAAACTGGTACGTATTGAAGTCTTTGACTATGTTTTACTCATGGTTCACATTGTCCTCGGATAAGGGGCGAGTTCACGCGGTTATCGCAGGATCGTTCAGAGCCAGCTGATTGTTGTGTGACTAAATTACCATGATTCGGAAGGGATCCAGTACCAAGCAGTTGCGGAGTTACGTGTGATAGTATCACACTCACGTGTCCGGACCAGAGGCCACTAGTGAAGAGATTGAACGTTTGAACGTTCAGATTCGGGGGCCTTATGAGATATACGATATTATGAGCCAGGTTACCGACTCGAGAAACCTCTATTCAATATCCACTTATGAAACATCATCGTTTCCCTGGGTTCCTGCTCGATCCGATCGTTGTCGGATCCCTAAAAAAGTGATCATCAAAATATGAATCATTATTATTCTCATACCTCAAAAAAGGTGTCTTAGGTATGATGGCAAGATACGTACATGAGGAGACTTATAAGACGTTCCCTAATACAGAGGCCGTGACACGTTGATTAAATGTGCTTCTCATGATGCATAACAAGAGGGAATCGACAGAAAGCGATTAAACAAGTATTTAGGAAGAGCTGAACCAGCTCCCTCGACTGATTCGGTACCGAGCCATCCGATCGAATCTTTCGAGGGCAAAGAGTTGTCAGGGCAGATAAAATATATGGTTAATTAATTACCGGGAGCCGAATAAGTTATAAGGCTAATTATAACGGGTACCTGGTCCCTCGAAGTGACAAAATTCTTCCAGTTCATGAATCTCCGATGAGGCTTAAGGCTTACTCGGTGCGGGCATTAGATGGTGGAAAATGTGGTGAGTGCGTTTTGTTACAATTTCATCGAGATTTTTCCGTTGTCAGACATCCGATGGCCGAAATTATGTCTCGTGATTTGATCTGACGCGTAAACTGGTAACAGTAATGTGTGATGTCTCGGTATGGCACGTAAGAGAATGAAATAGGGATATCCAATTTTGAGATTTATTACGATAATACTATCAGAAGAGAAGTATAGAAAACAGAAGAGAA
>Ga0153993_100381_pt1 | contig 16618 bp, 11 predicted proteins | sample TSNC077MetaG_FD_104706 | JGI IMG/M metagenome (GOLD analysis project Ga0153993, IMG submission 104706) | Attine ant fungus gardens microbial communities from North Carolina, USA - TSNC077 MetaG | ecosystem: Host-associated > Fungi > Mycelium > Unclassified | place: USA: North Carolina, Lumber...
TGGTAACATCGCCAACTCCAATAAGGTACAGACCTGGAAATGTACCGACAACGATATCAATCAGGCTTGGGTCACTAGCAATTGACATTTGGATTTGGATGCGATTCCTATTACCTCAGATATGGACAAGAATTGCAGAACAAGTGTCGAGTAAAGCAATGGACAGTTGTATAGTAAATATCTCCTGGTTGATTTGCGGTACTCGAAGAATTTTTCTTCAATTATAAATATATTGTCATGTGTTCGAGCTATTGCAATCCACGAAGATTTGGGAACACATACAATGGAGCAAAAAAAACAAACGAGGACGATATATTACATTCAATGTTTTAATCAAAATCTCTGTGGCACAACACTCCTCCCCTTTGGTCGTGGAGGAGCTGAAGACAAAAATCTCATATCAACTGGCTTCATTCCGGTCTTGGTACATTTTCCAGCCGAAGTCCCTGTACTCGCATTCTTTTTCTGAGTCTGCAGAACGCTTTCAATCTTGCCATCATCCCGGCTTGGTGCTAGAAAGACTGGGATAGTCTTTCTTGTAACTCCCAACCGGCTTCCTAGACCACGATTAACCGTATTGGATGAATCACCAGCTCTGTAGAGAGATACTGGAGGAGAGGTTCTGTCGGCAATCATGATGTAATTAATATCCGAACCAAAACGTTGCAATACAGCGGCTTTGCCAGTCATCATACCACCGGAGCATTCTGATTCTGAATTCATTTCAATTATCGGATCGAGTTTTCGGTCATAGTGAGAGGAATAGCTCTGAGCTGAGTGCCATAGTGTGGCGCCTGAGCCATAATTCTCCGCCAGAAATACCGGGCTCTTATCCTTCCCGAAATTCCCATGCAATGAATCGTACTGTCGCTGCTTGAGTGTATGACTACGGGAATTTGACTGTATCTGCTCCACATCATAAGGCTCATCCTTCGTTACAGTTACTTGATTAAGAATCGAGCTATTCTTAGGTTTGACAGGCTTTCCCGGTTCATTGACAGCCTCGTCGAATTGACCCTGAGTCCGCGAACGATAAGAAAGTAGCGGAAGGTCTTCGGAGCATTCAGTTCCAGTCAGATACTCCTCGTCAGTACCAGAAGACCATGTGAGAAGTTTTCGTTCATAACTTGGCAGAACGCGTTCGATTTTACCGTCAGGAAATAATCTCATATTTCTATAACTTCGATGAGTTTGTGTTGTACCTGAGGTATGAGCCGAAATGACTGTATTCTCAGAAGAGAGGTTTTCAAGGCATGGAATACGGACAGTGGAAGAGGCCCGATATATGCTGCGGGAAGATACTTGTGGGATGGAGTCAGGAAAAGCCGGAGCCGCTGAAACTGGTGATTTAGATAAATCTTGCAAGTAATCATCAAAATCAAAAACGCAAGGATACGGAACGCCAGAGTCTAAAGGAGTAAATTGTTGATGGAAATTTTCGGATGGATGGATTTGGAATTGGAATCCCCATTCTGAAGTTGTAGCTAATCCCTTCTCATGAAAACGAGTCAAAATAGCCGTTTGAATGTCGGAAGAAAGCACAATGCCCATAGGAAAAGGAAAACCAACCACGTCGGTGGAGTGCCTGTAGTAACCGTTCTTTCCACTTGACTTGTCTTTTCCTATCTTACTAGAGAAAGGAACGACAGAGTTGGCGCCATTTTTGGAAAGAGAAGTGGACATAGTCGACAGTGGATAAGAGTGATGATGTCTCTTGAAAGTAGATGCAATTTTATCTGACTTTCCTCTTGGCCGATGGGAGACATCCATGAAGTTTCGGAAAGCAGGAAGAAAATCTTGTACGCTGTCTCGATGGATTGTAATTTTCTGTTTGATGGTCTCCTTTGTAGCTTCTTGCACAATCGTGTTAATTTTGTCAGCTGAGAGAGAAGCATCCTGCAGCAGATCCAGAAGGGAAGAAGACAATAACACTTTTGGCTTGCACACAGGTCGGGTAAGCCGGGGAAGATTGGGCTCGTCTGGTTCAAAATATCGTTCCAGAAACCGAGGAAGATTTGGTAAATTTGATCGGCACATTTTGTCTCGATTGCTGGCCTCATAGTCTGGTTTAATTTCACGACTGGAACAGGATAGTTCATCGATCCAGCTACTTTCCAGTGTTCCACATTTACTTTCGAAGCCTGAAGAGTCTAGGGATGGTACAGTAAAAGAGTCTCTGCTTGAACTCAACATGAATGTCGACCGAGAAAAGGTATCAGCCGCTGTCAGGGATTCCGAAAAGGACACTTGGGGAGAGGGAGTACTCCAATCTTCAATACGAATAGTCGGAGGGAGACTGAAGTCCTGAGAACATTTGTCTGGAGGTGTCCTAGGGTATTCCAAAATGATATCAGAAAAACGAACACGCAGACCCTTTTTTCGGTTTTTCTTCCTCAAACTAGGAGAACAGAGAAACTCTGCCTTTTCCTGAGCCCATTCCTCTATTTTTCTGAGTTCTGCACTGTGAAAGATGCATGGATAGGAGTCCAGGCTCACCCAAGTGCCGTAAGGATTGGTTACTGTTGGCCCTCCTGAAGTGCTTTATTATCCAGGTGCGCAACCTTTCCTTGTACACAACATTTGCGGGTAAACCTATCCGAGCCTCGTCGTCAAGTTCTTGCTGCAGCTTTACAGAAGAAAACCAGTAGAGAGCTCGCAGAAAGAAGATATAAAGTAATTTCGATAGCCTCTGTAGTGGACCAGGACCGGCGGACATTCCAGAGGGTTTACAACTTTTCAGAGGTGCAAATAGGAGGCATAAAGAGCGAAAAGGCGCGCAGAGCAGTGGAGTTGCTCCTTTGACATGGAGGCTGACTACGTTGATACATATATTTATACGTATTTGTTACGAGCCAGACCGGGTATGATTCGGGTGCCACGCTTGTCTCCACTCTGCAAAAACAACAGCTGAATCTCATGATATCTTGTCAGATTATTTATAAACATAATGTTTCCTCAAGATGGTCTGGCTCGTTTTCGAAAAATATTAGACAGTCCAGATTAGCCTAAATGACAGGGTCGTATGTTTGGGTGACTCTAAAACAGTTTACAGCTTAGCTCAAACAGATGAACCATTTTGAAAAATAGCACAGGGGGAAAGCATTCACCAAAGTGCCAACATCTAACCCCTTTACCTTTAGTCTGTCAGATGCCCCGAGGCATTTTCATATTTTCTCTGGTTTGTTATTTTTTTTGAAGATTATCTTGAGCCAGCCGTAGTACATCATCATCAATGTACTACAGTTTGGGTCCTCATCTTAGTCTACACGATTTTTGGTAGTACGATTCACACTGTTACGTTCCATGACGTGGATATACACTCTAGATAGATGCATGGACACCAGCTATCCTTCTTCAAAAGTCGGCGTGTTTCTATAGACCTCTTCCATCAAGTTGTTATCTTGGCTTAAGTTAAGTATAACAGGTCAGCTGATTCACAGATTTTTTATACCAGCTGCAGCGATATGCACATTGACCCTCACCATAGATGGGGATAAGAGCCCAGTGCTCCTTCAAGGAAGAGGATGTATAGTAGACCAGAACAGTAAACCGAAACAAGGCGAGAGAATCGGAATGAGTACAAACGACGCCTATACAGTTAGACTACATAAGGCAAGGAGAGAATATGAGTAATTACAGCGAGGTAAAGTAGTTTGACTGTTCTATGTTTTATTAACTTGATCGGTTCTAAGTGTGGCATGGTCATCAAAACCAATGTCGGAATAAAATATGATTCGAAGCAAGGACCCAGTGGTACTTGCCAAGACTTGCCTTTTTATGACACTCGGTTTTGGTTTGGCCTTCCGTAGTATCCAATTGATATTTGATAATTATAACAGTAAGGTCAAACCTGTCAGCTTGATAACAATCTGACCGACAAATACCTACTCAGTCTCATCATAAGTGCCAAAGTGGCACTGGCGCTTTTGGGACTTACGATCGGAGGAAAGAGCAGGCGATTGGGTGGGAGAACCCTAATTCAGGGTCCATTGTAGTAGTAGTGATTGCGGAACAACGCCGAGAAATGCTTATGGTCGAAATCCAACATTCCTCGACCTTTTGTTCCCAATCCACCCACCAACTGGGCATTGAGCGGACACTGCTGGTCGGATATCACATTGTCTCTCACTTGACTGTGTACATTGTTCCCCGGTATTGAGGTCTATTGTTCACCATTGTCCTCTATTCTCCACCCGTGGCCCTCGAGCATTTTACCTTCAATTACACGTGGACAAGGCTCAAGTGCCTGCAGTCCCAGGTATTACTCACAAGTCACCGTAAGGCGTTTAAATCCACCATCTCAAATCCCCAATGTCAGACGACGTTACAACTGATACGGGCCGCGATCTCGCTTGCGACACAAATTTTCACCCAAGTCCATCTGCACACCCGCAGACCTCTGCAACGCAGCTGGAATCGAGGGAGATTATGGCCGTGGAAGCTGATATTTCTACTGTGGTTGAATACAACCAGGTATGTAGCTACGGCCTTCAACAATTGAATCCAAGAAGTGATCGATTCATTTGTTCTTCGTAAAGGTTTCCACTTTTCAGATGGGTCATGCCGACGCTCCCATTAAAGTAGGCAGGCCCATTGGCTTGAATATTGATACAACAATGAAGACGTATGAAAGTAGGGTAACGATGCCCAGTATTCTCCTCCACCAAGGTAGGACTCACAGTGATGCCCTCACTGCCTCTGAAACACATACAGTAGATGCGTGTGGGATGAACAAAGACCCTCCTTTTTCCTCGACGAAGGCTTTGAAGAGGAAGAAACGAACGTCTCTCAAAGGAATATCCGTCGCGAAGAGTAGTAGCCTTATTCCACCTGAGCGCTCTCCGCCACTTTCCCCACCTCCTGAGAATCTTCAACCCCCATCGTCGTTCCCGGCCACACTCACGCCTCCTGGCTCGCCCAGTGATGCTTGCCAGACACCCGAAAAAATTTCCCCTAGCATTGTAATCAGCACTCCCACATCCACCACACCAATTTTACTCGAACCATCATGGCCTATTCCTCCTAGGGCAATATCATCCCCACAGGCGCTTCCACGGATCGGAACACCTCAAAGGCCATACTATTCCACGGTTAGAGCACACTTGAGAAACAACGCAAATATCAGTCCCTCATGCTTGTCTACACCATCTACACCATCTACCCCTGTAGATGGAGATCCTCGATTGATCTATTCGGATAGAATAGGTGTGTCTGTACTTGAGGGTGAGAAGACATATCAACCTAGTCCGGCTGTTCTTCCATTTGTTTTGGCTCCCAGTCATACCTTTCCCTCGACTCCAGTACAGATGTATTCACAGTCTTCACAGTCTTCCTCTCCCCCAACACATATCTTATCGGCTCTAGATCCTGGTTACGATGATGATGATGATGACAGCGGGGAATTCCAGTATCTCCGATCCAGGACAATTTCGGCCCGACTGAGGAGGGTCTTAAGGAAGCGAAGTTCTCTTTGGTCCTGTCTTGGGCGAAAAGGTGGACGACCGTTTGAGGTTTCCGAAACGAAGTCGGAGAAGGAAATTCATTATACTACAGCTATGCCTGCACTGTTTCCAAGTCGAAGTTTTGGTAGCTTTGGCAATATGTCGGGCTGTTCTATGAGTGGTGAAATCGAGATGAGAATGGCAATGGCTCAGCGCAACCGCAATATCGACGGTGCCCAATCAGAATCTGCATTCAGGTTTCACCCTACTCCGCGACCAAATTACGATGAGGGGCATCTGGGTCGTAAAAAAGGCAACGGTCGTACACTGATGAAAATTCGAAGTTCCATTGGGTTATCTTCAAGGACTTCGTTGACCTCTCTGCCTCCAAGTCCCTCGAGACACAACATAGGATCAAAGTTAAAGAAAATGGGTGCTTCATTTTTCAGTAAGTTCTCAGGATGAGATGTAATTTGTCTTGATGCTTTCTTGTTACATGTTTGAATTGTTGTCATTCTCTTTTTGCTCAATACCCTTAATCTCTGTCCCAGTCAGTCATTTCATTGGCTTATCTCGCTCCTTATTTTATATTGTACCTCGAGCTGGTATCGCTGTCGTTCGTTATCGTTATCTGGGTCCTATGGCCCCATCAATATAGTATTCCATAATTGGCTGCTAATTCGACGACGGCTTGGCTTCTTTATGTCATGACGACCATTACTCGCAACCTCCCATGGTTCATCAAGGACCTTGGTGTGTCTATCATTGGAGAAGTGAGTTAGGTCATTCGTTCTTGTATCGCAGCTCTAAGTATCCAACTCAAGCGGTTCTCGACAGGAATGTTACATATCGCTCGTTGAGGATCTACACGTTACTCATGCAAAATGTTTGAAATACGCTCTTTCAAAAGGATTGGGCATCGGGATCGTTGTGGGTGGTTCGGTAATGAGGCTGCCACAGCTTTTCCTCAGTACGTCTCATGTATTTTATTCGAATTTACAGTTCCAACTGACGCCCTCATGGTTGGGGACAGTTCTCAACGCACGCTCTGCACGCGGGCTTTCCCTATCATCATTCTCCCTTGAAGCGCTGGCCTATTCTATAAACACGACCTATTCGTTCCGTCATGAATTTCCATTTTCAACTTATGGCGAAAACTTCTTCCTCTCACTCCAGAATGCTATTATTGTTCTCTTAATCATACACTATCAACCCTCGCTGTCATTCGACCATAACAAACGACGACAGCACTTCATTTTTACTTCATTATTGATGTTGCTATCCATTCTCTTTTTGTCGATAATACCCCATTGGTTATTGGCATTCCTACAAGCTGCGACTCTCCCTCTGGCCGTCTCCGCAAAACTGCCTCAAATAATGCAGAATTCACGAGCTAGGTCTACAGGCCAACTTTCTGCTTTCGCGGTAGGTGCACAAGTACTCGGGTGCCTTGCCAGACTCTACACAACCGCGATGGAAGTGGGTGATTGGTTGATAGCTAGCGCATTCGCAATGGCTCTGGCTCTAAATGGGATTCTGGGAGTACAGCTATGGAGATACTGGGGGAAAGGTGGCATCTATGACACAGAAGATTATGAATTGGCTGAACAGGGAGGAGAAAGAGTCAAAGCGGAGAAAATCTCGATTTATCTTGGTGGGTTAAATAATAACGATGGTGGAGTGAAAAGCAATGGGGTAGAAAACAGAGCAAAAAGCCCAACTGGCCCTACGAGGATCCGGTTAGGTACGCCACCGCAACGGATGAGGAAAGTAGACTAGAACGTAGGTAGAATATCTAGAATTTTAGAACTGTACATTGAACAGCCTTCGAACATCTAGACGTTCTGCATCGTTCCAGACCACATCCGCTCGACTCTCCCAAGTTTGAATCATATGTCTTTGATGTCAAATAAGCATTTAGTAGTGAAATACAATTTTAAATTATGGACAGTGTGGCGACGTAAGAAGCATGCAGAGTAACAGACGATGCGTATGGAAACAACAGTCCGAGAATATGACGTACAAACGAAGAATTCCAGAATGTAATACAGCTTGAAATTAAATCTACGAAGTCCAGGCATGCTCTGAAGGTACAAAAGATATACGGCGAGCGATTTTCGATGCTATCCCACCAATCACCTTGTTCGATGATGTAGGATTATGTACCGAGTTGTGGCTTTTGTCCCGCGAGTTCTCCGGAACACTTTTTTCTCTCTTTGCATTTGCCTTTCGCGGAGTCGACGTCTCTAGAGTCAACATGAGTTGGCTCAACCTTCTGAATGAAGATTTAGAGGGAAGCACTGGTCGTGAGGTAGCATTCCTCGGCACTTGGTCTTTGGATGCTCTTCTAAAAGACCAGAACCGGTGTTTACGTGCTTTAATTTTCTGAGTTTCATTCGGTTTGAACCTCAAGGTCGCACCAGACGGTGTTAGGCCGTGATGATATACATCAAAGTTGGCCAGTAGCTCGTGAACATAGTCAGGCAGCTTGATCTTGACGTCAGAAGGATCGGGGGGAGTGAGATTGGGGAGTATTCGGGCGAGAATGGTTGCTGTACCGGCCTCTTCATCACTAATCATGAACTGAGTTTGTTGCTTGTTAAGTGAATCAGTCACAACGGGAGTTTGAACAAACAAGTCAAGACTCGTGTCACTACCCGTATCTGCTGTTGTGAGCTGGGGCGAGGGCATGATGATCGATGGTATGATCGATGGTATAGCAGTCGATGTGCCGAGATGAAAAGGTCTGGGGCGGGACTCGAACAAGCGAGAGTGGAAACGGCGATGAAGGGGCACTACACGTTGAGGACAGCATAGAAAGGACACGAGGTTGGTGTAAGCCCTATCCTCTGGGTGTGACATCTGGACCTCTTTTGCATCTGATCCTCCTGCACCAGAAGGCACAAATGCCAGGGAAGTTATAGTCCGTTGTACAACCTTCATTTTCTGTGATATCGAATCTTGCTCGCGTTGCAGTTTCCAGCGTTGAGACAGTAGTGTCTGATACGACGCCCGATCAAGATCGGCAACCCGAGTATGTTCAGAAATGGTAGACACAAGCTCGTTCACCTGCTGGTTAGTTTCCATCGCCAACTGAACCAGCATGTGCATCGTTTGCTTCAGCGTCCGTAGTTGAAGTTCCTGAGGAGAAAGTTCGTCCTCGCAGTCAAGCAAAGACTGAGCTAGGAGAAATTCTGCCTTGCGATATCTTTCCGCTCTGAGCAGAGAGTCTTTGGATGTCGTTGAATCAAGTTTTCTGTGTCATCAATGATGTCAGCCATTCCATTTGAAGTAGATCAGGAGCTTTACCTGGCTGTTCGACGAGAAGAGTGTGATTCCTCATATCTGCTGATCCTCTGGAGCTCACCCATTATGCATGAGGATCCTGTAGGAAGAGGCTAGAAAGCCACCACTTACCAGAGCTGGTGGCATTGCTTGTATGACGTTTACAGTGAGCGAGAATGGCAAGTCGATGTCCACTTCGATCTCAGCTTCGGTTCTTGGAGTCAGGAAGAGGAATGAAACCTTATTAGTCGCATTTGACCTTCCAGAAAGCGAGCAAGAACCCTATGTGATTAGCATAGATTTCTTTATATGTATTTGTTCCCAACACGAATTTGTTTTGCTGGTGAATCAACTGCACACTGAAACTCAACTTATAGTGGCCTTCCTCAGAGTTATTGGACAATCTTTCATGATTATTATTCCCGGACTGATTCCGCTTTTTCTCTCCCTCACATGCTAATATACTACAAGTTGCCATCTAATTTACTGTGGATAATGAAGCTCTGACTCCCATTAATTTTCTCCCCGACAACATGGAGATGGATATAAGACAAGTGGTCCCCTTGCTACAGGGCACAGTGAGAGAGAATAGGTTCTCCTTTAGGTTCTCATACTGAATAAAGGAAGGGGAAAGATACCCAAGTATCTTCCTCTAATGCTGTTGCTGATTGCCTCATTATATGACCCTGGAAAGCATGGATAAGCTTTCTCAGATTATGACTTCTCTAGACAACCCCTAATTACAGGTTTCAAGTGACCACTAAGGTCTTCTCTCTGTGAACAATTTCTGATTAAGAATACCATCTTTAGCTGTGTCTATAGTAGCTGTTAACAAACACTGGGCTGAGGCTAAATATCTTTTAAGGATCATCATGGTCTCAGCTGCTTGTCAATGCCAACTAGCAATATCCCTATACCCTCAGGCACTGATTTACCTTAACTCTCAGCGGACTCTCAGTGATCCAAACTTGAATTTTAGTCAAAAGGACATTAAGAGAATAGAGTAAGAAATTTCAGATGGTATATAATAGCTACTTGGTATAGGAACAGCTGGTAAAACACTCCTGGGAAAGCCTTAGTATCAAACACACACTACCAAAGAATACAATGTACTTCCAGAAAAAACTTTAGAGAACCAGACAGTGGCAAATATTCAATCAATTTATGCTTTAACTAAAGAATTCACAACTTAAAAGCATAAAATATGGTTGTAATGCTACGAAGCTCGCTCCTGCATAGTACCGAGAAGTGGCAAGCTAGCAGCCTTAAGGTCAGCATTGACTTGGTCGATATGATCCATGAAGTTTGGTCTTAAGTTATCCCACATCTTGGGTTCGTATTCTATGCAGTTCATCAGCTACTCAGCTCTACAAAACATCGTGGCGAGACATACCATGTTTGACACCACAACGATTCATGGCATAGTCGGTGACAGTGAAGGGCATGCTAGACTCAAACATGATCACTGAAGGAGTATCGGTGATATCAATTCCGCCGCTAAGACAAGCTGATGGTAAAGCTCACTCAAGCTATCCTTAGAAATCTTTTCGGGGACTAAGTCCATATTTGATGCAGCATTCCAGGTATCATAGTCAACTGTTTTCAAAATTGAAGTCAGAGCCGTGGATCAGGGAAAGTATCATACGCACCTCCGTGAGGACAGAATCCAATTTCGAGACTAGCACCTCCTATGATGCGGATTAATTCACTCTGTAAACGCAAAATTATGATTATGAGAGCACATACCTGGCAAGAAGTCGTCGCTACGACCAGGATATGTCCCGTAAACCAATCCCAGAAACTCACATGCAGCGTTCCGGTGGTAGTACTTCGGAATAGTCAGACTATAATTAAGGAGCAGTCACGAAGTATACTGACGGGAGGGCGGAAAGTGTTGCTTGCGACATCCCACCTCTCACCGAAGATCAAGAAGTCAGCTAGAGGAATTCCGGTCTGTTTAGACGGGGCAGTCAAGGCGCAGAAGATAGAAGGATCTATGTGGTCATGAGAGAGACTCCCGACATATACGAACTTCGCTGTATCATATTTGTAAGGAACATAGCTAAAAATGGCTTCGATATTGGTCATCCAACAGGCATTAATAGCACTCACTTTCCATGCCATGCTACAACATCAAATGGCGTATGTTCCTGATGGCAACCATGCAATCGCCCAGAAACCCTAAGCACATCTGAGCAGCCGAATACATTGAGGAGCCTAGAAATCCTGACTTGTAGATGATCTCCCATTGTGAGTTCTGGTCAATATCGAAAAACGCAATGGGAGATTCAAAATCTCGTGGATTCGCCAATCCATTTCCACCCAGAGGTCCAAGGTCCGGTAGAGTAAAACGTGATCCAAACACCTCCAAGATATCTTAGTATGATAACGATCAGATGAAAAATCGTGGAGAAAGTGGTGTCCACTGACATCCCCGTGATGGTCCATCAGGAAGGTTGACCTAAATTTCGTTGATCAGCTTGTCAATTCATCATCTTTCCGCACACGTTGTACCTTGAACTTTATCCCTCGCTGGATCACACAGACTTCTCCGGGCTTGACCATCATCCTAAATTAGGTCAACATTAACTCCTAATCTCTTCTGCGGACACGACTCACTTGCCGAGTTCTGTTTGGATATCCAAGCGGCCCTGTTGAGGACAAATCAACATCTCCCCATCCCCATTACAAAATGCCTTGTTGTCCATTGAAGTATTGGCAAGATACACATGAATGGCCAACCCCTCACGCAAACTTGTGTCTCCATTTCCCGCGATCGTCTTTAATCCTTCCAGGAAATTGATCTTATCTTTGTCTGACGGGAGCTTGAACGGATGCCAAGCCAATTGCGTAGCACTGGCGTGCACTTTCGGGTTCACCGTCAAGAAGGTTGACTCTAGCTGAAAATAGAGTTAAAACGAATCTTACAAAGTCATTTACACTCACGTCGGGATTGTCTGGTAGGCGAGTAAATCCCTGATGGGAAACAGATGGCCTGATGCGGTACAGCCAACTAGAGAGGTCAGTCCCATGACATGTAGACATATGCAAACGTGTGCTCACTCCATAGAGTTTTGACTGCGAGGTGCAATGAATGGGGAACCTGTCACCTGGATATTGACAACGTAAACGACTCATCATAGGCAAAAGTTGAAATCCATACCGCTTCGGTGTAAAGATCATATTTGACCTTCTGTGGATTATTCTGAGCATGAGGTAAAACCCCTGGTCTGCGGACATTGTCACAGAAAGTTGGTCAATCCACGGAGTGGCACATACAAAGCTTCACTGGCAAAGCGGTTGCTAAAACCAACTTGATATTGATAAGGATCCTTGGGGCAGGGTTTCGTTGCGAAAGCTCCCTGAGCAGTAGCGCCAGTCATGGAAGTAGACATATAAAGGCTATAGTCGGAGAGTCAGAATGTTGTCCTTATATCGCATCTCGACCGCTATTGAAAGAATAAATACTTACCCCTGATTCAAGAATCCTGTCCTGCCATCGGACTAGCACTAAACACATGGTAGATAAAATATCCGTTTGGCGGTATCTTCTCATGTTAGCCCGGGCCGCTATTGCTTCACACTACCAACAGTTTTATCCGTTTTCTGTATAGTCAGATATGCAGAACAAGTGCGAGCTACCCTTGCCATACTAGGCATCACATGTTGATAGCATGTGTTGTGATCAGAGATGCGATCTAGTGAGTGATTTGATTATACTCTGCGTGGTAATAATGGGCCAGGATTGTTCACTATGCTGGCGATCCTAGCGGATTATTGAGTGATTATCATATTACCTGTAGGACATCGTTGATCTGGTAATCAACAATGACAATTCCTGAATGACCACCACTTAGCTAGTGAACAAATGATCAAAACCAAGCCAATATCCTCTTACCAATTCAGAGGCGGGTGGGCACATGATCTATATTCATTACATAGGAAGATATGTGGATCATTCAAACTGTAATTTCTGTACAAATTTGAATGCTTAGCTATCAAATAAAACTACGTCTAAAGTATGTATTACCCTTAAACACATCCAGCTCATTTTCAGAAAACCCAGAATAAACTCATTCGAGATCTTATTTCTCGCTACTTGAGCAGCTCAAGCATAAGATCCCTTTTTAAAAAAAGAAGTAAAAGATCATCAACCGGGTATCCGATCGCAGTCCGATTCAAATACATTCATACTCCGGTCCCGAGCTTCTAAAGACTCCACGTAGTCGTGGAATAGAGGCATGTGTGCCATAATGTAGCTAATACATACCCGAATACTGACTATTTTTGAAAACGAGCTAAACCATCTTGAGGCAACAATACTCAGATTCTGACATACTTCCAACGGTTCAATGTAAACGGTGCTTGTATTTGTTTTGGATACCCAGAACCAGCTGATAAGCTATCTAAAGTGCATGTTGATCAATCAATGAATTCACCTGCTCCCAAAGTAAAAACTACCGTTTCTGTCAAATAGTGAGTCACACCGACAAGACATCAGGCCTGGAACAACAGTACAAGGTCCACTGTGTGAGCAACAGACAAATGGTGTACATTGGAAGACGCCATGTTTTAAACACTTTATTTCAACATGATGCTGAGCCCGATACATGAACGATTCGTCTGAATAAGTATTCACTGCGAAAACTGCTGAATCCTCCGGATTATCGCTAGTAATAGGATGAGAACATTGTCAGCAGGTAACAAAACCGAAGGGAAACAGAACACGCTTACACTGAGGATCTAAACCCTGATAGAAGATTTGTTCCCACAATCCACCACATCCTTCCTTCGTAGTCCCCATATAACCGTACTTTGGAGTAAGCTGACGCTCCAAGAGCCAAGTTCCAAATTTGGAGCCAAGCTGAAACCAATCAGAGTCAGAAAATTGTATGGCAAACGGTTTCTATCAGACTTACTCCAGTTTTCTGATTAAATGATTCTACCACTAACACAAACGGAGATTCTCCAACTTTGCGGATAACCTGGCAATCCAATGATACCTTGGCATAAAGTCTGAAAATGATGACTATACCTGCTCATCGACAACATTTAACGTTGATTTATTGATCAAGCCTACATCCAATCCCTCCTGACGGCAACGCAAGACGGCATCGTGGGCCCGGTACAACATCTCACCGAAAGAAATGACATATCCAGCAGTTCCTTCGAGGATGACTTCATCCTTTCCAGGAACGAACTCATAGTCACCTTCAAAATAACGTGTTTTTCCATCCTCTTTGAGAATCCAAGGGACCTTGGACCTCGTTGAAAAGATGAAACGAATACCGCGCTGGAAGAACACTTTTTTAACAATTGCCACCATTTGAGCCGGATCGGCCGGGAAATACAGATAAGACTGGACGTCGGACAGTCCATTGTCCGCGAACAAGTTGTTGATACCTACTGGATATAAGTTTGCCATGAGAGACATATTAAATGAACACTAGCCGAAATGACATGTGTTGTCCGCCTATGGTGACGAATATATACATTGTGAATACAAGAAAAATGGAACGGATAGGCACGCACCATCTTAGAAATCCATCGGTCAAGGTAAGAATATTAAAATCAGTCTAATATAGGAAAACCACTTCGAGATGCATACCTCATCAACTGACAGTGAAGATCAACCTAAGCTAAAACAGGTAGAGCTAAGACGCACCTCCAGCATGGGAGAAATGACTCAAAACATTACAGTTGTTCAGGCGGGCCATGGTAATTTCAGAGAGAACCATCTCTAAGAAGGCGGAGAACGTTGAAAAGACCCCAAACTTATCTGGAGCAAAGCCAAAGCCTGCAGCTGCAGAGAAATTGCCGCGCTCCATGATACCAGATGGGATAAACACTTCAGGATGCTTTTGGTGGATAACTTTTAACCCAGTGGAACCCTCCAGATCACCTAATAAATCGTCGGCAGCGTAAAGATGTTCAGAAAATCATCTCAATATCAGATAACTCACTATCGATGACCATAACCTTGTTGGCAGCCTCTTCCTTACTAAGTCCATCGAGTACTAAATTCACAGCTTCACCAAAAACAACACGATTTGCACCGACGTCCTTGGTAGAACCACTGTACAGATAAGGAGAGGCTGCTGCCTTGATCTCGTTATAAATCATGGAGTAGTCTGGTAAGCCTCGTCTCTTGAAATACTCCAAAGCGGCCTTGACTGGAATGACATCGTGACCGTGAGTGCTGCCTTCAATGACGGGAATTCCAGGGGCCATGGCACGCTTGCTGATAACTAACGATAGGAACTGAGATATACTCCATAGCCACTTCCAGGCATGTACGTACTTGCAGCAGGTCCTTGATGAGTGACGATGTCACATACGGCCGCCCACAGAGCATCAATATCTTCGCCATTGACTTCGACTACCTTCAAGCCATGTCCCACCAAAGTCTGCCTGACATTATAGCCCTTAAGGTACTGTGAAGGGTGGCCAGCGATAGTGACGTCGTTGTCATCAACTAAGAGCTTGACGTTTAAATTCTGGGCCACGGCAAGACGTGCCGCCTCAGCGTCATTGCCCTCTTGCTGAGATCCGTCAGATCCAAGACAAAAAACGGTCTTGTCCCTGTTAGCAAGGGCGATACCGTTGACCATGGGCCTGTGAGGCGTGGTTACAATGGATCATGAACTGTCTGTATTATTGATCAACGAACCACATATGGCCCAAACGGCCTGACGAAAATTTGACACCTGGAGTCAAACCCAACTCGGGGTGACCAGGCAGTTTTGAGTTAGCCTCGCGGTAATGTAAGAGATGCTCAACAGGAAGGTGTCCTTCTAGGGCGGCGAGGATATACTGCGTCGCAACACGATGCCCTGAAACAGGCTGATGAGTCCCACAGCAATATATGCGACCAATATCACACGATGCGAGGAGGATAAGAAAACGAAATATATGCACTCACCAGCTTCATCAAAAACAATTGGCACAAAATCACGAGAACTCTCAAATAGTGCAAGGAGGATGCAGACCTCGGGCACAGTATCATAAGCTCCGCCTCGATTGATGAATCAACAAGAACTCAAGTATGGCAATTATGACATACCAGTGTGTCCACTTACGCCTCTAGCAGCGCCAGTCGCTGTGAACAAGACGATTGCATCTCGCAAGAGCTGGATATTAGCCAACAGGGTTGCTCTCTCATCGAAGGAAAGCTGAGGGTTACGAGGGTCGAGAGAAAGCCTCAAGTCGACGTTGAAGACATCAGCAGGTCAAACAGCTTTTTCCATGTGCTCACTTCTTAAACTGACTAAGATCGATAGGGAATGTAGCCATGGTGGTTGGGAAAACACTTTTGTTGATCAGTGTTTCATTTAATAGCTTTACCTCATCTTTCAGATAAGGTCAATACTGCTTGCATTACCAACTAAAATCGCCATCACAGAGAATAATGAAGCTGTACTATCTACTTATGGATTTTCAAATAATTAATCAGAAAAATACCAAATCATTTTTAGATGATGGTTAGCTCTGTAAAAAACATCTGAAGTGACATTCTAATAGTATAGCAATATTACATGAATATTGACCAGATCACGAAGCACTTGTTGCTTGCCGCATCAGTAACAGGAGCAAAACAACATTTCAAGAGTGATATGTAGATAAAATAATGTGCAAATGACATCGAAATTGGCGTAATGATTGCTAATAGAACAGTGTTCCAAGAACACATAGAACCAACTTGACATTCGGAGGATCTGATTTCAAGAGCCAATGCCTCTGGATTGCCAAGTATTACGGAGAGTAGATAGTCGTGACGACACATTACAGATTTACGTCAGCTGTTACTCGGCTGTTACTGGGCACGTAGTTATTGGATTAATCACAAATACCTCAAGTGCTTGGCAGCAGTCGCCGTACGAGTGCTTGAAAAA
>Ga0153993_100382_pt1 | contig 16617 bp, 17 predicted proteins | sample TSNC077MetaG_FD_104706 | JGI IMG/M metagenome (GOLD analysis project Ga0153993, IMG submission 104706) | Attine ant fungus gardens microbial communities from North Carolina, USA - TSNC077 MetaG | ecosystem: Host-associated > Fungi > Mycelium > Unclassified | place: USA: North Carolina, Lumber...
CCCTCCCTCGACTACCTCTCCTCCTTATACCTTTTGCATTCTCGCAATTCATTCTTATCGAAGCATTGACAAGGCATGGATGGATAGAAGTCTTTGGAAGGTGGTTAGCCATTGCTTCTGGTGGCAAAATGTTCCCTGCTATCTGGCTTGTAGGCATTATGGGGGTCATCCTATGTAACATTGCTGGAACAAACATCGGCGCCACCATCTTCTTGACTAAAATCATCCATCAAGCTGGCTTTGATGTTTCAACTGAAAGAGCTGCAGCAATATCTCTTGCTGTTGCAAGTGATATCGGCGCTGTCAGCTTCACGTTTTCTGCCAGTCTCGCCGGACTACTATGGGTGACAATATTGAAACAAAAAGGCATTGAAGTGAAGCAGTGGTAATTTGCAAAGTGGAATTCGCTACCGTTGTTATTTATGACAGGAGTAGGATTGGCTATCGTTTCTGCGGAAATGGCGGTGCTATATGACTGATAGAGGCAAACATAGATTATTTAACTATTTTAAAAGTAGCTACAGGATTTACTAAGCTCTGTATGTACCTTGGTGACATTTACTTGTACTTAACATCTTAATAGGAAGATGAGCACCTATTTAACACATCTCATGCTTGAGAATAGAGGTCCATGGATATGGCAGAAAAATGGTGCAAATGGATATGACTGATATGAACGTGGGTAACAGCCTTGGCTTCAATTTGTATGTTGCACTCAGTCACTGATGCTTAGTACTATAGCATGGTTCACGCTAAATAGGGACCCAGAGTCCAAAGGTGATGCAGCAAAATAAATTGCGCGCAGGGAAAGGAAGAAGACTTAATTACATTGTAGTTACATAGCAAATACTCCTGCAAATGGAGTTTCCAACTCGATGTCACTCCATGACAATGACATAATTCCGTGATAAAAGGTCTAAAGATGGAGGGATCTTTAACCCTGTGTCCAGAGACTGAGTACAAGGTTTTTGTATCTTGGCAGTGTTCTTTAGGAAATATATGTGTCACAATAGCAAACTTTGCCCACATGCCTCCTGTAGACATTGGGCCCTGTCCTCCGTGTCTTAAAACTAGGTTTGTTGCGCAATAGAAATGCTGAATCCAAAAAAAACATGTGTCACACGACTTGATAAAATTAAAACAAAATTTTGTGGCTGTGCAATCTACTCGATTCGCTGTCTCCGACCGCCATCGCTGTTTCCCACCAAGGTTCGCACTTGTCGCTTCCAAGATACTGTCACTCCGGTGTTCATTGCTCCTCCTGGCAGATGTCTGCTCATAAGGAAGACCCGCGTGACTCCTCTCAAGAAGTCGCGCTCACTTTTCCAAAGACTTGGTATCAAGAGTCCAGTGGTTCGTCAGCGCCACTATTACCGATGATTATACTCCAATTCAAACAAGTTATTCTTGCCAACAGATGGTTTGAACTCATCTGGAATGCTTTTCTCTGGTCTAATCATGGTGACTCGTAACCGGTATGTTGGGTTGTTTATCACATCCTCAGCTGGTGGATTGACATACTGAGCTGCCTTTTCTCTTACTGCCCAGATTTCTTGCTTGGCCTGCTATCATGTTCTCTCTAAATTCCATGTTTAATCAACACCCTGTGCGCTCGAAAGGTGAAATCAGCATTTGGTCAAATCTCATGTATGTCTCCTAGTTGTTACGCTGATATTAGAAATTTCTTGTCTCACACACACAGATAGGTTGTGCATTTCTGCTCTACTTGCATCATATATTCCAATGGTAATCATCTCTAGAAGTCCTACTCCTGCTCCTGCCCCTTGAAATCATGGGTAAGAATCTGAATATACCTTCCAATTGGACACCACACAATGCCTCGCATCTAGCATCTATTGTAATTCCTTGGTAGCTTCTGCCCTGAATTCATCCTGTTTTGAAATTTGATAATGATGGAAAATAGAATACACGATGTCCTCAACAAGAATTTAAGGTGGATTCTTATTCAATCCACTCTATGATATATTGATCAATGCAGTATTTACTGTGATCTTCGTAGCAGATGAGAACTTGCCGTATTTTACAGTGTATGAACGTAATGGCTGACGTCTGTGCAATCAGATTGAGAATTGCCCACTCTTCATAATCATTTGATCAATCACATTCCAGCGCATTGTATACGAGACCTGATGTACATTTTAATCGAGATAAGGTATGAAGTACCACTCAATTATCCGATACTTACGTGAGCGCTAACCAATACCATCACTGACCAACATTCAAATGAAAACCGAGGCATTCAACCCAGTCGTAAAATCAAGCACACAGATCCGCTGGTCATGGGACGCACTGTGGTTGGTGTTCAATCACTGGTTATGCAAATTTTGGGCAAGTACCAACCTCACAATCCATCCAAGGTTGAATTTCACGTCAAATATGTGGCTTGTATGAGCGTACTTGAACTCTCGGATGAGTCTCCCTGGCATAATTTCAACTTAAGGTATTAGAAGTCAAATGGATCTCGTCACCCACCGCTGTACAGATCCCATACCTTGACTACCTTGTCATAGCTAGCACTCAACAGACGCCCAGTTTGCGGATCAAATGATATTGCTCGAACGAGAGCATTATGTCCAGCAAGCACCATCAGGCATTCCCCCGTGTGTGCATTCCATACCCTGATATTACAATCATTCGAACCTGACACGATGAGGCTGTCCTACAAACCAATCAATGATCTTGTGAGACATTGCACAAGCAGATACGAAAATTACCTTGAAGTCGATACAGGCCAAACCCCGGTCATGACAATCAAAGGTCCTCAAGCGTTCGCCGCTCTCGATGTCCCATAATATCATCTTTCCATCTCCACTCGCGCTGACCTAGAAACTACTCAACAATCGGATCGGCTCCCAATGCAACGAACCTACTACTCGATCGTTTTGAAGCCCAACTGCATTGACAGGTCCCTCGTGACCTCGCAGCACTCGGTATAATTCCAGTGTCTTCCGATTCCAGATTCGGATGACAGTATCTTTTGAGCTGTGGTTATTGTAAGGGCTCAATGGTGTGATAAGGAAATCAGAGGCAATTTTACCAGCTGACAATCCATTGACTGTCTATCCTCAAATCAAGAACACCACCGGTGTGCCCTTTCAAGATAGCGATAGGATCCGCGATAACCCTTCTGTCTAGATCATCCTCCCCTTCAAAGCTAATTCCATCAAACTCTTCTGTACCCAGACTCCACACACATATCGTACAATCGCTACTTCCCGTAACCATAAATCCGGTCCTGGTTGAAACCCCGTTCAGATTCGCCTCCATCTCCACACCCGTTGACAGTATAGGTGACATCCCATCTTTTTGCATCTGTCCACTTAGTGCACCCACGGGATCAAGATCCCAATCCTTCTCAAATTTCAGGCACAAGACGCTACCAGAATGAACGCCTGCAAATGTACCCAATAACCTTCCTGTCTTGAGACTCCAGGCCATGATGGTCCGATCTCGTGAGCCAGTTATGATTCTTTTGGAATCAAATTCAACACAGTAGACGCTTGGAGGGATAAGTCAGCTTTTGGTAAGAGATCAGAGATTTATAATCGGCATACCTGTCTGTATGACCCCGAAGTTCCCGTGCTTCGGGTTCTCGCCTCTCTGATCTATACAGGACGTCCATATTCACAGGTTCCGTTTGAGAAGCGGGAATTATCCTTCTGTTCAATGTCTTTCCAAAAGCTCTCTCAAGGGTTGCAGAATTGGGCAAGTGAACAACAGGACTACTTGCTGTAGAATGGAAAGCGTCATTTCCCGCCCTCAAGAGCCCTGCTGGGGAAAGCGACCTCGATCTAATTCCTCCACGGGAATACATAGACCTACCTGTCTCGCGACCACGTTGCGGGTCTTTTGGTAAGAGTATGGGAATCTGGGTGTAGGACTTCCCTAGCCATCTCCTTTCCAATTCTAGTCTGTCCATATAAAGTTTCTTCCAGTCAAATTGTAACGGGAATTTGTGTTTTGGATGACAAAGCGCCTTGGGGGCTAAGTGAAGTACTAACGATGATGACTGTGGGCATGTATTCGCCGAGGTACCGTATTTCGAAGAAGCCGCAAACCTGAGTGCCTGAGCCTTAGGTATGAGTTTCCACCGATGTCGCTTTAACTGACGACCAGGCGAATCAACTGATAAATCTTCCTCAAGCTTTAGATGTGTTTGGTCCGCCCTTCTGAGGTCAATAGTCCATCTTCCCAAAAAAAGAGTATGCCAGACAGAATTGTTGCTTGCCAGATGCCGCCACGAGCGTGAGACAGCGAGACAAGCAAGTATAGCGCATAACGCGATATTAGATTCTCCCTCAGTTTCATTCGACAAAGGATCTAGTTCTCCTGCTCCGATCATGAAGTGTCTATCATGGCATATAGGAGGAGGAGCAACTAGTTGAAGAATGTAGACAGCGAGTTCCGGTGGTAAATATCGTAAAATATCAACACCAGTCACTGCCCGTACGTCGACGAAGCAAGCTTCATCAATAAGCTCTCCTTCTTCTCCGTCCAGTGGCGCTAGTTCACTGACATCGGTGTCTCCTACAGATTCTGATATGTGAATAGAAGACTGAGCTCTATTTTTGCCCTTGTTGAGTTTTCCACGATTGCCATTCCAAAGAAGAGGTGAGTGGCGACCAGAAAGAGATTGACTGTTGAATAGCTGAGTCGGCAAGGAGATTGATTGAGAGAAGACCGTTGGAGAACCGGCGGGAGAAGGATTGATAGAAACGAGGGAAGGTATAGAAGGTGAGTTAGTACTAAGGTTCCCAAAAAATGCTTTTCCCGGAGATGAGAGTACATCCCAGATACGTGGCAGAAGAGTCCTGATAGGATTTGAATGTTGGTTCATATTTGGCAAAGAGATAGATTCTGTAGGATGGTTGAGACTCAAGAATGAAGCCCCACCGAAGCCAGAGCTTGTGTAGTACGTGCAACCACTGGTGCTCATGCAGGCTGCCGGAGATTGTACGCCAAATCCTCCGAAGGAAGAGGACATGGAACGACGATGGGCATAAAGATAGCTACCTGGTATGGGTAAGCTAGGTGCATCGTCACCTTCTAAGTCCTCTACATCGATAATAGAGTATTCTATAGTCGGAGCAGGAGATGGAGGTCGTGGTCGATGCGGATCGACCCCCTCTCCTTCGCTATCGTCAGAGTTGATATGCGATGATGTTTGTACGTCTGCGGTCGTGAGATACGGCGACCCAAGCACTGAGTTTAGCTTGTACGAAAAATTTGGATTACTTGGGTATTCATGAGTTAAAGAGTGGCCCACTAGATGATGCTTGTTGAACTGTGTCTGTAGTGTGAGAGCCGACCCTGATGCCCGACGGTGGTGCAGTGGCATTGAACGCTGGGGAGAGCTGCATGTATTCTTGGAGTATTTATTAATCGGCCTCTTCTGTGAGGATACAGAGTAAGTTGAGGGCCCTGAGTCCTGGTTAGACATGGCGGTAGATTGGAAGCAAGTACTCCTGAGCAATAATTATGACGCAGCCTTCAATGATCCCGTGATTGCATCATCATCACCATCATCACCATCATACAGACATTTAACACACCGCTGCTTGCACGTTTTCTTCATCCGCTCCTACCACTGCATCAAATCTCTTCCTTGAGCTTATTCTAACACCCTGTGCACCTCACACATTGGCTCTTGGGATCTATTAATGACTATCTAAGCATAAACAATGACGCGAAACAAGTGGATGAGACAAGCATTCTGGTACCTTCGCCTCGTCCTCTTGAAGCAGCATCCACGATGGATATGCTGTATGTGTCTTTTATACGTATTTCTGTTCGACGATTTGGACTGGAATCTGGGTATCTATACTCTAGTCTTGCTTTGTATTTCACCAATGACAATCGCCCAACTTTCGGTTTCGAAAAACCATCAGGATACATAATTGTAAAGATGGACCTGGTATCGGCATAAACCATCCTGTGCCTACATTACAACACGAAATTCTGGGTCCGACAAATTTAGGTAGCTTGTGAAGAATTGTCAGTATGGAAACCACTGCATGGCAGGTACATTCGTCGCGATAGCCAAACTCAGCGTGTCTCTAGGGACCATTATTAGAATCATCGATGACGCAATTCCCTTTTGGACTGAGAGGCAAGTACGCCATGACGAAACGTCATCGAGACCTGCCTATGTACATCAACATAACACCTGAATGATTCCAATATTGGATGGGATTACTATCATAAACTACAAGACTTGCTGTGTAATCCTGGCTTCTATGTGAATGCAGTGGGTGTATTAGACAAGTGTGATTTCCTGGTTAAAACCTTGGCTCACTGATGCGAGATCTTACTGATTTACTAGAAAAAAACGCGAGGTCTTGGAGAGATACATAAATCGGAATCGCGAAAGAAAGCAGTCGTACAGAGGTAGTCTTGATGGTGTATATACTTCTTTTTTCTTTCGAGATATCCAAAGCTTCTCCAGATATATTAACAAGTTCTTGTATCCCCATCTTTGGACCATGTCTTGTGTATATAATGTATTGGTTATTGGTGCAATAGAAACGAAGGTCGTCAATCAGGAAGGGGCCTTAGTTGCACGAGCCATCATGTTACGTTCAGCTAGCAAGTCGTGACCACCGTCCAAGATGGGCTTGTCCAGCTCAAATGCAGGGGACATTCTCAGATCAGCCCGTTCTCTTTCCAAAAACTCTCCGTTCAATTCCTTGTCATAAAAACACATAACTAATTGGGGTAAGCAGAGAAATGAGTGCTAGTGAAGTAGAGCAATTGATATAACTATATGACCCGTAACCCGCTCAAAATGACAAATGCAATGTACGGCACAATCAACGCAACAAGTTCACCGATCCAGATGATTCAGATAGAGATAAATATCACGATATTAGTCGTTGACAATTTCCAGGCCCGATTAAAAAAGAAGACAAAGAATGTCCGCACCCCGGGAAATCGGGATGTCAATCCTCGCAGAGTTGGCGAGGCGGCACAACCTACAAGGCAAATCAATGTCAGTTCCTAATTGATTTCGAATCACAACTTACATTATACATGTATGTCATCCAAGTATCCTGCAGACGACTATCGTCAGCCGCAATGTCTCTTAGAACGATCCCAGGGGTAAATGGCTGGTGCTGAGATCCCTGTCGTATATGATCTTGGCCTTGATGCTGTCCCTGGTACTGCCGTTGATACTGTGTTTCGGAATACTGCTGTGCTTGTTGTTGGTGTTGATGGTATTGGTGTTGTTGCTGATCAAGTGCGTGGCTCGGGACACTAGGCGCAGCCGCCCAATACTGAGAATATGTTGCCGGAGTATATGATTGTTGCTGTTCGTGTGGAACTTGATGCGATTGTGCAACATAGGACACCTGTGAAGCACTGACCGGCCCATCATATGGTGTGATAGGTTCTCCAGACGAAGGCACATTTACTGTCTCCCTCTGGTCAAGATATTGTTGCGGCGGTACGACGTTTAACGTTTGGCCGTGCATCGTTGCTTGCGGTTGATGTTGATATTCGGCTGCCTGCGGCGGTGGTGCAGGTTGACTAGGATGATAGATCGCATCATGACCACTCGTGTACGGTCTCAAAGATGAACGTTGTGACTGAACATCAGGTGGAGGCAGCTTCCCTTGGTCACAATACCCATCATACTGAGCTTGTGGGTGTTGAGAAGCTTGGGCGCTCGGATAACCGGCCTGAGTTGGAGGAGGCACCTGATACTGCTGCGTCTGCTGGCACCTCTCATACTCCCTTTCCTGTCTGTCCAGTTCCAGGCGCCTTCGTTCCTCCTCTTCTCTCCTTTGTTCAAAGTCTATCTGCTGCATCTGATGGTACTCCATCTGCATATGTTGTTGCTGCTGTTGCTGGTAGTCCAGTTCCCGTTGATACACCTCCATCTCCCGCTGATACTCCATCTCGCTTTGCTTCTGATACTCGACAGAATCTGTCCTATTTTGCATCTGCATCTGCATCCTGCGTTCTTCATCCTCTCTAGTCATCCCATTCAAGTTATAATGCTCGTATCCCGATGCCCCAGGAACCTCCTGTCTCTGAGGTGGTTGCGGTATAGAAGTGTCCATGGCTGCTTGTACAGCCTGGTTATTAATATCTCCTTCAAATGTATGCCTTCCATTCGGATGCGAAATCTCAAACGGCGGATTCCCGGTCGGCTGATAGTGCTGGGTGATCGACTGTTGTTGTTGAGTTTGCTGCTGAGCTTGGGGTGCTGGACCGCCGTATACATCATGGCTCAGTTGACCATGTCCGAATTCTTGTCCTGGCACCTGTAAATATTGGTGATTACTCGTCCGCATATTATTCGGACTTGCGCTCGATGAAGAAATCAAACTCCCTGCAAGAGTTAATAGATTTACATCTGTCAAAAACACCAAAAAAAAGAGCGATCCATACCAGTTGATGCAACACGTCTCAGTCCACCATTTTGTGGAACACTAGGCGAACAAGTTGCGACTGTATGCGTTTTCCCTCCGAAAATCTCCATTTCATTCTTTTCTTCGTCTGTTCTGGAAGGTTTCATGATATCATTTGGTATGCTCGGCGGCAAACCTCTCGCATAATCGTCGAACGACTTTCGTGCCTTTTTCTGAAGTCTCCTCAGGATCGGCTAGAAACGAGCAAACAATTAGGTCCATCACAAAAGAAAAAGAGATAAAATCAAGATAAAATAAACATATCGAAGGATCACTTTGACCTCCCAGGGGATTTAGAAGAAAGGAATATCAAACTAGAACAAAATTACAATCAAAGATAAGCTGTAGAGACTCACCAGAAATTTTACAGCCCTACCCCCCAGGCTGGCTGCACGCTCAAATAACTCACATGCGTGATCCAGTTCAACCATGGCAGTATGGGCAACTTGACATTGCTTGGATACATGCGTTGCAGCTGATGCCAACATAACCTGTGATATATGAAGTAGTCAGTGAAAAAGTAAGGTAGGTGGACATGAGGCCAATCCATCATGCGCTTGTGGCTAATATACCCAAACAACAAAGGATGAAAGGGATCAGAGATCAGAATGGGAAAAGTTGGAGTCAAATAGGGACAACTTGGTAAATGGCAAAGAACAGGAGTAAGGATGAGATGAGATTGCAAAGGCACCAGGCGCAGGAACCAGAATTCACATGAAGAAATCAAACAGTACTCACTGTAGCACTAAATCCATGTGTCCACAACACCCAAAACCTCACAATCTGTCTAGGAAACAGCATGAACTGCTTTGTCACAGACCGCAGAATTGTACATGCGCTTTTGAACCCAGCGGAAAAGCTGGCTCCATACTGACTCTTCATAGGATCAGCCGGGTGTGTCTCAATTGCATGTGCATAGAAACATCGATGAATATATAATAATGCTGAAACACCACATATCAGTATCACATTCAGACCCTTCCTTCAGATCATATGAAGAAGAAAAAAACATACTCAATTCTCGATAATTAATTGGCATAAACTGACTCATTGTCTCACCAAGACCTAAACCTGCACGAAGTCCCTCTCCTGTGCTCTCTGAATCAAGACTTGACATATCCAAGTTCGAATTCATGGTTGAAGTAAGAGCCTGCTTTGCATATGATGGTAGTTCCATACTGCGGACTTTACGATCCAGGTCACAGATGATGGCATACTTGGGTGCACGCGACGTTAGTGTCCCCTGGACCACAGCCGAAACGCACTCAGCACCGAAGTGCGCTTTCCAAAAGGGGACTGAACAAGGCAATGTGAGTGAACGGTACTATAACAAGCAGATCGTGAGGCACACAGCTGGGTTGGATGCTTCCGTCTTGTGCGATTGATGAATCCGGGTCTTGGGGTAACTCGCAGTCAACGAACGGAAGGGAGAATGTTGCTAATCGTCCCGTAGCCAGACTCTATACCAACAATGAACATTGAGATAGCGCACGGTGATTATCATAATACAAGGCATACCTGCCAACAATCTGAAATGAACAGCTCCCAGAACAACGCCCGTCGTTTCTGTACTTCTGCAGGAGATAGTTTCCACCTTGCACAATCACGATCTATGTGCGTTACCTGTATCACCGAACTCGGACGAACGAGATAGAAGATAACTTACGCAAGCCCACCTAGAAGTCCAGCGAATTCAAAATGGTAGACTAGTCAGGGAAGAAAGGTGACTTACGCTCTGCGCCAATTTAACAGCAAGACCAAAAATGCCCCATGTCCTCTCAACACTCCCATCTCTTGAACAAATCCCTTCATAAATCGCCATCAATGACAATGTCTGTACCGTGGCCACACTCGGAGCTCTCTCCAACACCGGTTCCAACACTAATGCCGCTTTCGTCAGCTGGAAAAAATCCTCGGAAATAGGGTTCTCTGGTGCAGGCGGTAAGTTGACATCCGTCAATGCACCAAAACAGAATATCATGAAGAGGAGAGCGAGATCATGCGCTGATCGCGATAATGACTGTTGATGAGATGCCTTGGCAAGTATAGTGGCAGAGGATGCGGATGAGGAACTGGTGCAGGATCCAGGTGATGCAGTATCAGTCACTACCTGTCCATCATATCCTTGAATATAGCTTGGAGCCGAACCATCAACATGACCGACGGACCCAAGCGGCGACCCGCCATTTGAGAAACCATCAGGTGCCAGTCCCCTTGCCTCAAAATACCACAGAGGCAGCATTTCTTCTAAGAGTTGCACCTTGGTGACAGCACCGAAAAACCAAGGTGCCTGTTCTAAATACAGCTGACTTAACTTCCAAGCTTCCTCCCATTTGGGCAGGAAATTTAGAAGGTAGTCCATGTCAATTGGGGCGGTGGAAGTTCGGCGGAAGGTGCTCGGACTGAAGGGAAAAGATGCATTGAGAGATGTTATAACTGAACGCGGGGGATCTAACGGTGCCTGAGACGAGTTGGAGGAGGAAGAGTATAAGTAAATATCTGGAGAGGCGGGGGAGTTTTCTGATTTTTCGCCCTAAGCAGCAATCAAGATGATTTGAGACGTAACGAAGACGGGAGAGGAACCCACAATTAATAAACTCTGTGAAGGAGGAAATTACGTCAATAAGTCCGACCTCTGTTCTGAGATGCTTACTGACCTCAGACCCAGCACTTCTACCATAGAACATTGACGCTCCATCATTGCTGATAGCCAAAGTCCCAAACGCATCAATCACATTCTCACCATCTCCGTCTCCAGCCGTACTGGTTCCCCCATCGGCCTCAAATCTTGCTAGTTGGGCTTTGGCATCCTCTTCAATGGCGGCATGTAATTCGATGGAAGACTTAATATTCATGAGGTCGCGTGTAAGGAGTGGATGTGGCTCAGACGATAGGCTGGATTGCAGGGTTGCAAGAGCATCTTCAAGCTGGCGAATTCGATCAGACATTTCGGAAATCTTCTGATGGAGCCTTTCTGTGTCTGCCAACACGAACCTATTAACATCGAGTGAATTCTTGGTACAGCAGAGAGAGGTAGTAACAGACCTGGTCCCTTGGCCAGTGATCAAGCTCCCATTTGGGCAAATGGCGGCACAACCTCGTCGCTTGCAGCTGTAGATATGGGGGCGTAATTGAGATTGCGATTGGGAACCGAAACCAGGAAGCAACTCACCTGGCACAGGGCACAGTCTTATCACACTTTAATTTTAATCTACGTCTGATTGAGCACGAATGATCGATAACTGGACTGAGAGCACAAACCGTCTACACTCTGCACACGAAAGTGCACCTGTTGGCCGTTTAGGAGACAATTAGTTGACCGGGTATTGGAAATGATGAGCCACATACCCCTAGCACGCTTGGCTTCCTTGTCCAAGGTCTTGAGCTGTGTATTAGCATCTTTCCTTGAGCCTACCGGTGGCATGGCAGAAGGGTTTGTTGGATTGCTCACAACCAAAGAGAATGGAAAGAAGAGAGAAGCATTGGAAAGGGAGAGTAGTGAGGCATGTAGAGACTCCGATTGGGGTTAAGCGCCTTCTCGACACGTGCCTGGCCTCGAGTTGTGACCTGACAACCAGTCCCTCAGTATTTCCACCGACTGAGATCCGTTTTACACCATGGAATATACATCACTCGTTCAGCGCTGATCGATTTTGCCCGGATATTGGTGCGAGTTTTTGACCAAATGTGGTTCAGTACTATCAGAACCCTGGTCGTTGAGATACATTCTAACTATTTTGGATATGCCGAGGCCACCAAATTAGACCCAACAAGTTCTGCTAATATGATCAGGATTCCGGAGAGCCTAGCAATAAGGGACAGTTGGCACATGGTGTAATTAGTCACAGACACGTCACACTCGGCCTGGTTATCATGTTTGTACCAATAGAGCGCCTCAAGACGTTTTGATTTTCCATCTCTTGAGACATGGATATATGACGACGATCTTAGGCCTGGCTACACTGGGACACGATTGATCAAGATACTGGTTGTTGTGTAAGATGATTGAATATGTACGCTTCTAAAATAGAGATAATGTTATTAAAGTCCACTGCGCGTAGGACAGTTAGGACGTACAAGACATGAATTAATACATATGATATTAAATTTCTGTAGACTTGCGTCGACGTAATTGTCTCACATGCTCATTGACGTGTACGGACGTGTTTCATTTGCGTCTCAGTGCTGTAACGGATGTGCGTATTATTATTATACTCAAAGCGGAGTGTACATTATGCTTAATTGTAATATAAAAATACCCTCATGATCTCAGGATGATCCTACGGTTGTCGACTGAGACATTGACACATTTCTTTTTGACAGTTGACGTCGGGTTCATAGCTAATTCTCACCAGCCAAGTGCCACCCCAGAATCCAGCCGGGGTACGACTCATGTTAGCCGATCGGTGAGAAATGTATTTTGAGTATTTCAGTGGAATTTGATTGACATTGAAGTTGGATGCTCTGTCGACCAGCATATCTTAGACTACTATGGTTTAAACACTATCACTACACGGCCTGAACATTGACGGTCCAACGGCTGCAGGATCTTCAAGAACTTCAATTTCAGATTACTGGATTCCATCATCACTCGAGATCAGGATTGGAACTCGAACGGGGAGCTCATCATTTTTCTGCATACTTGCGGAAACCTAGCTCATGAATACAAACCATGAGTTCACTTAGCTCAGAACTCTTATTTGATGGTAGTACAGTCTCGTCTTCCAGTTAGGCAAATTACTCGGTATGGCAATGATATAAATTTATCAGGGCAATACAAAGTCGAAATGACATCATCGCCACATAAATTCAATGCCAAGACCGGCCATATTTAGACCAGATACATTACCAATCATGACCGCAGAGCTGAAGAGTACAGTGGCTCCTCATTCTTGTGCAAATGATTTTCTCAAACTGATGAAAATCCGGACCCGGCGTAAGAAAGCGCATGACAACCCATGAATAGAAGCTTAAAATGCATTTCCCACAACCACCGACAGCCCGAGATGGAATGCAACTTTAGTACTAGTCGAGGTCCGATTCTCCCATCTAGCCCATTGACGATGAATTATGTCAAGGAACTAGCGCACTAACATTTCCTATAAGACCCGGAAGGACCCTGATGGAGCATGAGGGTCCCTGCCCAAAGGGCATACATAGCAAGGATTAGCAAGGGCATAGCTTGCCGCCGATGAATTTGGAAATACTCCACTCGATACTCATTACATCTACCATTTGTGGTTCTTCATCAAACTAGTGGCACCATGTAGTACCTCATTTCATTCTACTTCTTGTTCCATTCCTCTTATTGTTCCACTAGCGAATGAGGAAAACGCTTTGTGGTGCCTATGACTCTTAATGACTACATATCCATTCCATCAGATAATCCAAATTGTCGAGCGTGACTTCTTTGAAACCGTGTGAAAAAAGCATCTTTCTGAGCAACAGTGCATCAGCTGATTCGGGTATGCGGCAAGGTTCATAGCTTTTTTGCAGATCTTTTGGATCTTGAGTTGTTTTTATCAGCAACAAGTGTCAATTGATAGCCAAGCTCGTTATTATTTCCAAGTAAAGGATCTAGACCCAGTCTACAAATTCGCCGCAAACAAGGGGACGAAAAAATCATTCGCGAAATTTTCGTGTCTTATCCACCAACACCGGCAGAATCCCATCCACCGAACCACCCGCCAACCACGGTATCAGTCAATTTCCTGCCTTGATCCTCTTCATATATCTCAGCATCACTTGGAACTTCGACCTCTTCAAACCGCGCACTTCCACCACTTGGAGACCTACTCCTAACATGATCTTTTCGTCTTACAGCATGCACGATCGAATTCGAGGAACTCCTCGAGGACACTACTGAACCTCCAGATAGGCCTTCAATCACCCTCACAGGGATCTCATCATCATCGGATTCAGCTTCAAGTCGGTGTCTTCGATCAGTTGTCATGCTTCTTCTGGATGCTTTGCGGGACTGTGTGGCACGCGAACGAGACGAAGGTGGAGTAATGAGGACATTTGTGTCGGGTCGTTTATTAGTGCCAGCACCTGATACTGTGCTTGAGCACGTGCAACGCCAATGAGTGCTAATCCGCCCGCGAGGATGTTCGGTCCGTGCCTGCCCCATAAACTCGAGAAGAGTTGCATAGGCCCTCCCAATGAATTCCCTAGACTGTTTGATTGTTCTGAATCAACACCCTCCTCTTCTAGTTCTCTCCTTGAGGAATTTGTGGCATAGGAAGGTGTTTGTCCAATAGCAACGGCAGCCTGATCCCATAACATTCTAGCACGTTGTCGTAAAAATGAGTATAAGCGAGCTTTCAAATGTGCAAGTGTAGTGTCAATTTCGGTCTCATGTGTTCGGAAAAAAGGCTGGAGATGTGTTTTGTATAGGTAGGAGGAACCTTTAGTTTGCGGAAGCGCGATGTAGAGGAGGAAAAGGGTCTTAAGTGTGTAGTAAAACGGTATCCTATAAGGCGATAGAGAGTCACTTTGGGTGAAGATATGAAATGAAGGTGCATACCACGAGATTGTCCATTCTGCAACATATTCGACGCCGACGACAAAGCCAAGGACAGTCCAATACATCAACCATCTTTCCAACTCCTCTTCAGAAGCTGGACGTTGACTCAAGACTTTATACGATGCATAACCAGGATACAAGAAAGCAACCATCGAGCTATTTTGTCAAGAGATCATTCAGCTTTTCTCACCTCGTGCCGAGATGACTCACCTAATTAGTCGAGAAGTGAGAAAGAACAACATGAGTGATACACTTGCAATACGATGTTCAATTCCCTATAGAAAGAAAATAGCAATTAGGTGGTGTAGTTGTCAGTCAGAAGCAGCAGCATGGCAGAAACAAATAAGGAGCAGTTGAACCCTTCAATGAATGGCTGGATGACGTAATCGAAACATGCCTCTGCGTGAACTAAACTGCACAGTTCCAAGGTCAATATAATACACTGCCCTGCACCGAAATTAACAAAAACATAGGAAAATGCCGGGAAGACGAATTAAACAGAGACTGACAATGCGCAAATCCCATCGGACCACTGCCACCTCCAACTACCGTCAGGATGAGGATAAAGTGACTGTGCTAGACGACGCAAAATGGAAAACTCTGACCCCATATGGTCTTTGCACTGGTATGGTCCTGACCCTAATCCCTTCATAAAAGTCTGAACTGGCGTATCAAGTCGATGATGTGGACGGCACAAAGTACCAATTCAAGCGTGGCGATGTGTACGTCTCGTTTCTTCTGCATGCACCTACAGTCTCTGACGTAAAATGTACCCCAGAGTCACAATACTTCCACGACACAAAGCTCCAGGAGAACACATCGAACCACATGAGTATTGGATTGGAAAGATTATTGAGATTCGTGCCGATGCTGAGAGTGAAGACTCTCGCACCGTATGTGTGTCTTCGCTACGATGATACGAGACTTACTTGCCCTCCCAGATATGGGCAAAGGTTCAATGGTTTTATGATGCCAAAGAAGCCGCTAGCATAGTCAAATCTCTGTAAGCCTTGCTCTTCCTTTTTCTTTTTCTTTACAGAACCAAAGGGTGGCGATATTCAAATTTCAGTTAGGGACACATCTCACATCGGCAGGTTCGAACGCCTTCTGTCTTCTCACTGGGACTTTGTGCTTCCACACTCCTTCAATGAAGTTGTCCCTATGCATGTACTTCGTCTATACTTTTTCCTAAAGCACGAGAGATCGGGTGCAAAGAGGCTTACACTTGGTATGGAACGACATGTGAATACAGAGAAGGAATCGATTTCCACCCCGAACACCGTTGCGGCAGATGGAGAATTCAAACTGGAACTAGGATTGGAAGATCAAGTACCTATAGAACCAGAGATGTTCTATTGGAGGTACACAATTGACATTGATCAAAAGAAAATCAGCGTTAGCATTCAATTTTTGTGTTATCTGACCAAGACTGTGATTTGATTCCTTATTACAGCCTGAACCAGGGCTGTCATCATGTCTCTGCTCACTACCATATTCACCCGACGCGACCTCTCTCCTCAAAGGTGTCATGTTGTTCTGCCCTCGGCAGACATGTCGTACTCCATTCCATGTTGGCTGTTTACAAGATGCTAAAAGTGTTTGGGAACCTGACGATCAGGAGGCTTTCATCCCTACACCTCAACATTCACCTTCAAA
>Ga0153993_100384_pt1 | contig 16575 bp, 16 predicted proteins | sample TSNC077MetaG_FD_104706 | JGI IMG/M metagenome (GOLD analysis project Ga0153993, IMG submission 104706) | Attine ant fungus gardens microbial communities from North Carolina, USA - TSNC077 MetaG | ecosystem: Host-associated > Fungi > Mycelium > Unclassified | place: USA: North Carolina, Lumber...
CAACCACATCCTGGAGCCCCTCGGCATCCAGCTGCCCTTCTTCGACGACGGCACCGTGCTGTGGTCGGTGGCGAACATCGTCACGTGGAGCTGGACCGGCTACAACATGATCATCATCTACGCGGCTCTGCAGTCCATCCCGGCCGAGGTGCTGGAGGCGGCGAAGCTCGACGGCGCGTCCGCGTTCCGCACCGCGTGGAGCGTGAAGATCCCGATGGTGCGCAGCGCGATCATCCTGACGGCCGTCTTCTCGATCATCGGCTCGGCGCAGCTCTACAACGAGCCGACGGTGCTTCAGCCGATCTCCGGCGGATCCGTCTCCTCCACCTTCACCCCGATCATGTCGGCGCAGGCCGCCGTCGGCGCGGGCAACTACCCGTACGCCGCCGCCCAGTCCGTCATCCTCGCGGTGATCGTCGGCGTGATCTCGTTCGTGTTCTTCCGACTCACCAGCAAAGGGGACAAGGCGTGACCCTCCTCAGCCCGCGGCGGGACACCACTCCGCTCAGCCGCACCGTCGTGACGGTGCTGCTCGCCGTCTCCACCGTCTACTTCCTCTTCCCCCTCTGGTGGCTGCTGGTCGCGGCGACCAAGCCGTTCGGCGAGCAGTTCTCGGGCAACGGCCTGTGGTTCGACGGCTTCGGCCTGTGGGACAACCTCGCCCGGCTCACCGCGCAGGGTGACGGCATCTTCTGGCAGTGGATGCTGAACAGCCTGATCTACTGCGGCCTCGGCGCCGCGATCGGCACCCTCCTCTCCGCGATGGGCGGCTACGCGCTGGCCAAGTACGACTTCCCCGGCCGCGGCGCGCTGTTCGGCGTGATCCTCGCGGCGGTGCTCGTGCCGAAGATCCTGTTCACGCTCCCGCTCTATCTGATGTTCTCCGGGGTGCACCTGATCAACAACCCGCTCGCCGTGCTCCTCCCGAGCATCGTCAGCCCGTTCGGCGTGTATCTGGCGCGCGTCTTCGCGGCGCAGTCGGTGCCGGACGAGGTGATCGAGGCCGGGCGGATCGACGGCGCGAGCGAGTTCCGCATCTTCCGCGCCATCTCGACCAAGATGATGCTGCCGGCGCTCGTGACGATCTTCCTGTTCCAGTTCGTCGAGATCTGGAACAACTACCTCCTGCCCGCGATGGTGCTCGGCGACGACCGCATGCAGCCGGTGACCGTGGGCCTGGTCGGCTGGAACGCCAGCCACGTCGCCGTGCCCCCGCCCCTCGTGGTGATCGGCTCGCTGGTCTCGGTCGTGCCGCTGATCATCGCGTTCCTCGCCCTGCAGCGCTTCTGGCGGGCCGGGATGACCGCGGGAGCGGTGAAGTGACGCGCGCCGACGCGACCCTGACGGCGACCTCCTCCCTGCTGACGTACGAGGACGGGGTGCTGCTGCGCGGCGGCGTGCCGCACCAGGTGCTCTCGGGCTCGCTGCACTACTTCCGCGTGCATCCCGCGCAGTGGCGGGACCGGCTGGAGCGGCTCGCCGCGCTCGGTCTCAACACGGTCGACACCTACGTGGCGTGGAACTTCCACCAGCGCCGCGCGGACCGGCCGGCGTCGTTCGACGGCTGGTGCGATCTGGAGGCGTTCATCGCGCTGGCCGGCGACATCGGGCTCGACGTCATCGTGCGGCCGGGACCATACATCTGCGCCGAGTGGGACAACGGCGGCCTGCCCGCGTGGCTTACGGCACAGGTCGGGATGCGCGCCCGCAGCTCGGAGCCCGCCTTCCTCGACGCCGTCGCCGCGTGGTTCGACGACCTCATCCCGCGCCTCGCCGCCCTGCAGGTCGCGAACGGCGGACCGGTCGTCGCCTTCCAGGTCGAGAACGAATACGGCAGCTACGGCGACGACGGCGACTACCTCGCCTGGCTGCGGGATGCGCTGGTCGCCCGCGGCGCGACCGAGCTGCTCTACACCGCGGACGGCCCGACAGATCTCATGCTCGACGGCGGCAGCCTCCCGGGCGTGCTGGCCACGGCGACCTTCGGCACGCGGGCCGGGGAGGCGTTCGGCCTGCTGCGCGCGCGCCGCGACGGCGAACCGCTGCTGTGTGCCGAGTTCTGGAACGGCTGGTTCGACCACTGGGGCGAGCGGCACCACGTGCGCACCGTGCCGAGCGCGGACGCGACGCTCGGGGAGATCCTCGACGCCGGCGGCTCGGTCAGCCTCTACATGGCGCACGGCGGCACCAACTTCGGGCTCTGGGCGGGCGCGAACCACGACGGCCGCCTGCAGCCCACGGTCACCAGCTACGACTCGGACGCGCCGATCACCGAGCACGGGGCGGTCACGCCGAAGTTCCACGCGTTCCGGGAGCGGTTCGTCGCCGCGGGCGGGCGCGAGCTGCCGGTGCCGGCCGACCCGCGCATCCTGGACCCGCGCGCCGTGCCGGTGACGCCGGGCGCCGGGCTGCTGGAGGCCCTGCGCACCGTGCCTGCCACCATCACCGGGGCGACGCCGCCGACCTTCGAGGAGCTCGGCCTCCCCTCCGGGCTCGTGCTCTACACCGCGACCCCGCGCCTGCCGCGCGGCGAGAACACGATCACCCTCAGCGGCCTGCACGACCGCGCGCAGGTCTTCGTCGACGGTGCGCCCGTCGGCATCCTGGACGCGGACGGCTCCGTCCCGGTGACCGGTCGCGGCGAGCGGGTGCAGCTGGAGATCCTGGTCGAGAACCAGGGGCGCATCAACTACGGGCCGCTGCTCGGGCAGGGCAAGGGCATCCTGGGCGGGGTGCAGATCGGCCGCCGGCTCGTGCACGGCTGGACCGCGCGGGCGCTGCCGCTGGACGAGTGGACGCCGGACGAGGTCGCGGGGTTGGCGGATGCGCGTGCGGGCGCTGGTGCGCGCGCGGGCGCTGGTGCTGCCGCCGGCTTCTCGACGGCGCGGTTCACGCTCGACGATGGCGAGCCCGCCGATGCCTTCCTCGCGCTGCCCGGCTTCGGCAAGGGCTTCGTCTGGGTGAACGACCTCCTGCTCGGCCGATACTGGGAGATCGGGCCGCAGGTGACGCTCTACGTCCCCGCGCCCGCGCTCGTGGCCGGCGTCAACACCGTGACCGTGCTCGAGCTCGAGCACTCGGGGGAGCGCATCGAGTTTCGCGCGCGCCCCGAGCTCGGGCCGCCCGAGGAGTACGTCGAGATCTTCTGACGCCGGCGCACATTCGTGCCGAATGTCGACTTTGGTCCCGCCGAAGCCGACATTCGGCACGAATGCGCGCGGGCATCCCGGCCGGAGGCGGGGCGATAGAATCGGGCGATGCCGGTCCGCCGGCGCCGGCAGGGCGGTCGGGCGGCTGATTTTCGAACAGGGGTCATGGATGGTTGAGCGGATTTCACTGAGGCAGCCGATCGCCGATCAGATGTACGAGGTGCTCCTTCACCAGTTCATGTCCGGCGAGCGTGCCGCGGGCGAGAGCCTCAACATCGGCGCCCTCTCACGCGAACTCGCCGTCAGTCAGACACCGCTGCGCGAAGCTCTCGCCCGGCTTGAGCACACCGGCCTCGTCGAGCGCGAGGCGCTGCGCGGCTACCGCGTCGCACCGGCCATGACGCGGGACGAGGTCGAGCAGCTGAAGGAGGCGCGCCTCCAGCTGGAGCCGACGCTCGCCCGCGAGGCGGCCCTGCGGAGCACCAGCGAGTTCGTCGACGCGCTCCGCGAGACGCTGGACGACTTCGAGCGTTCCGCCGAGGTGGCCGACCTCGAGACCGAGGGGTTCGACCTCTACTGGCGCTCGGACGACCGCTTCCACATGCTCATTGCGGCGCAGGCCGGCAACAAGTTCCTCGAACTCGCGTACGCGGCCCTGGGCGGCCAGATCCAGCGCTTCCGGCTGTTCTCGAAGTTCGGCCGCACGGGTGCCCAGGGGGCGGCTCCGGAGCACCGCGAGATCTTCGACGCGCTCGCCGCGGGAGACGCCGATGCCGCGGATGCGGCGATGCGGACGCACATCGCGGGAGCCGCGGAGCGCCTGCTCGCCCGCTGACGCCGGCATCCTAACTAGCACGAAGGAGTTTTGACTCCGCCCCGTCATCGCTATACTATAGTTTTCGTAGGAAGCGGAGAGAGGACGACGGCGTGACCATCTACACCGCGCACCCGATCGTCGACGGGTTTCCCGGCAAATCGCACTCGCACGGCGCCTTCGGCTGGAGCAGTCTGTGGCTGCTCGACGACGGCACCCGGCGCGTGCTGATCGACGCGGGACAGCCCGCGTACATCCCGCTCATCCACGAGGGGCTGGCCCGCCACGGACTCACCGCGGGCGACATCACCGACGTGCTCATCACGCATCTCCACTGGGACCACGTCGCAAACTTCACGATGTTCGAGAACGCGACGACCTGGGTGGGGGAGGCCGAACTCGCCTGGGCGGCCGAGCAGCCTCCCGGCACGACGTTCATTCCCGACCTCCACGTGCGCGAGCTGCTGCGGCGCACCGACGGCGTCGAGCGGATGTCGGCCGGGCGGGAGATCCTCCCGGGCATCCACACGATCGCCAGCCCCGGTCACACCCCGAACCATCTGGCGTTCTTCGCCGAGAGCACGGACGACCGGCTGATCTTCGCCGGCGACGCCGTGAAGAACATCCACGAGCTCAGCACCGCTCGAGCGGACTCGACGATGGACGCCGACGCCAGTGTCGCCACCATCGACCGCCTGCGCTCGCTGCTGACCGACACCGCCGGTGTGCTGGTGCCGGGCCACGACGTCGGGCTGCGGCTCGACGGCGGGACGGTCGAGCGCGTGCGCCCGCAGCGCGCCTCCATCGGCTACTTCGCCGACGGCGCGCGCGGCGAAGAGGACCGCAGCATCGGATGAGCTGTACCACGACGAAGGGACGACGATGACCACAGTGCTCTACACCGGCGGCACCGGCCGCATGGGCCGGGTGATCCGCGACGGACTGTCCGGCCGCTACGACCGGGTGGTGCTCTTCGCACGCAGTCAGCCGGAGGAGCCGCTGCATCCCGGTGAGGAGGTCGTCGTCGGCGACCTCGCCGACCTGGATGCCCTGGTGGAGGCCGCCAAGGGAGTCGACGTCATCGCCCACTTCGGCGGCGTCGCCGACGAAGCCCCCTTCCACGAGGTGCGTGCGGCGAACATCGACGGGACGTACAACGTCTACGAGGCCGCGCGCCGGGCGGGTGTGCGCCGTGTCGTCTACGCCAGCTCGAACCACGTCATCGGGTTCCACCCCGCCACCGAGGTGCTGGACGAGACCGCGACGCTGCGCCCCGACACCTACTACGGGGTCTCGAAAGCGTTCGGCGAAGCGCTCGCCAGTCTGTACCACGACAAGTGGGGCCTGGAGTCGGTGATCCTCCGGATCGGCACGTTCCGTCCCGAGCCGGAGGACGTGCGGCAGCTCGCCCTCTGGCTGAGCTGGCGCGACGGCATCGAGCTGACCCGCTGCGCGATCGAGAGCGGACCGGTGGGCTGCCAGGTCGTGTACGGCGCCTCCGCGAACACCGGCGGCTGGTGGGACGGCCGCGCCGGCTGGGAGGCCATCGGCTACACCCCGCAGGACGACGCCGCCGATCACGCCGGCGCCATCGACCCCGACACCGCTGCCCCGCTGTTCCACGGCGGCGCGTTCACCGCATCCGACTACGAAGGAGGGATCTGGTGAGCGACGCCACCGAGCCCATCGATGTCCTGATCACCACCGCGTTCCTGCACCCGGGCGACGAGGTCGACCATGCGCTGCGGGAGGCCGGACTGGCCACCCGGCACGAGCCGGACCTCCTCGCCCTCCCGCGGGCGGAGCGTTCGCTGCTGCTGTCGCAGGTGCGGGCGATCATCGCCGGCACCCAGCCGCTGCGCGCCGAAGAGCTGCAGGCCGCCGCCCGCCTCGAGGTCATCGTGCGCACCGGCGTCGGCTACGACAGCGTCGACGTCGCGACCGCCACGGCCGCAGGCGTGCCGGTGTGCGTGACGGCCGGGGCCAACCGCCAGGCCGTCGCCGAGCACGTGTTCGCCCTGATGCTCGCCGTCGCGCGGCGGGTGCCGGAGAACATCGCCAACCTCGCCGACGGCACGTGGCAGCAGCTGACGGGCCGCGAGCTGCACGGGGCGACCCTCGGCATCCTCGGCCTCGGCTCGATCGGCAAGGCCGTGGCGAGGATCGCCGCCGGCTTCGGGATGGACGTCCTCGCCTACGACCCGTATTTCGACGAGGCGTTCGCGGCCGCCAACGGCATCCGTCGCGCCACCCTCGACGAGGTCGTGGCCAAGGCCGACGTCATCACCCTGCACCTCTTCCTCGACGACTCGACGCGCAACCTGATCGATGCCCGGCGGCTGGCGGCGATGAAGGACGACGCGATCCTGATCAACACGGCGCGCGGTGGCATCGTGGACGAGGACGCGCTCGTCGCCGCGGTGCGCGACGGGATCATCGGGGGCGCGGCCCTCGACGTCTTCGCCGCCGAGCCGCTCCCGGCGGACAGCCCGCTGCTCCACACTGCCGGCATCCTCGCCACGACGCACGTCGCCGGCGCGACCCGCGAAGCACGCGGCGAGTCCGGGCGGATGGCCGCGGCGAACGTCATCGGCGTGCTCGGTGGCGGGGCCCCGCAGTTCGTCGTCAATCCCGACTACCAGGCGGTTCCGGCGTGATCGTCGAGACCGCCTCCGGGCCGGTGCGGCTCGCGGCGAACCTGAAATGGCTCTTCACCGAGGTGCCGTTCGAGCAGCGCTTCGACGCCGCCGCCCGAGCGGGGTTCACCGGCGTGGAGTTCGCATCGCCGTACGAGCTCCCGGCCGGGACCGTGCGCCGGCTGCTGGACGACGCCGGACTGGAGCAGGTGCTCATCAACACACCGGCGGGGCCGGCGGGATCGGCCACGATCATGGGTGCGGCGTATGTGCCCGGTCCCCGGGAGGAGTTCCGGGAGGGGGTGCTCCGGGCACTGGAGTACGCGGCGGTGCTCGGCACCCCGGTCATCCATGTGATGTCCGGGCTGCGTCCGGCCGACGTGGATCCCGATTTCGCCTTCGCGTCCTACGTCGCCAACATCGGCTGGGCCGCGGAGCAGGCCCGCGCCGCCGGCGTACGCGTCGCGCTCGAGCCCATCAACAAACGCGATCAGCCCCGGTACGGACTCGCCTCGATGGAGACCGCGGCCGCAGTGGCGGAGGCCGTCGATCCCGAGACCGTCGGCGTGCTGTTCGACGTCTATCACGCGCAGGTCGACGGCGGGAACCTGATCGACCGGTTCGAGCGCCTCCTGCCCCGCATCGCCCACATCCAGATCGCCGACAACCCGGGCCGGGGCGAGCCCGGCACCGGCGAGATCGCGTTCGATCGCGTCCTGGCGCGGATCGCCGCCAGCCCGTACGACGGATGGGTCGGCTGCGAGTACGGCCCCGTCGCCGGCACGCTCGACGGCCTCGCCTGGACCGAGAGGATCGCACGATGACGAAGATCGCACTGATCAGCGCGACCCCGCTCGCCATCCCCCCTGCTGCCGCTGCGATCGCGACGGCCCTGCCGGACACGACCGTGTGGAACCTCCTGGACGACCGGCTGCTCGCCGACGCCGAGGAGCAGGGTGGCATCACGGCACCGCTGGCCGCCCGCATGGACGATCTCATCGAGCTCGCCCTGGCCGGCGGCGCGGACGGCGTCCTGCTGACGTGCTCGCAGTTCGGCACCCGGGCCGACGTGCGCGACCGCGCGACCGATCGGGTCGCGGTGCTCTCCGCGGACGGCCCGCTCTTCGCGGAGGCGGCGGAGCAACAGGCATCACGGATCCTGCTCGTCGCATCGCTCGAATCCGCGGCGGCCGACAGCGCCGGCCGACTCTCGGCCGTGCTGGCCGCATCCGGCTCGGCTGCGTCGGTCACGCCGCTGGTCGTCCGCGCAGCGGCGCGTCCCCCGCAGGGCGAGAGCCTCGACGAGGTGCTCGGGGCGGCCATCGCCGGCGTCGCTGAACCGTACGACCTCGTCGTGCTCGCGCAGTACTCCCTGGCCGCGGCGGCGGGCGCCCTCGCAGAGCGGTTCGGGGTGCCCGTCCTGGACGGCCCGAGTGCGGCCGCCCGACGACTGGCCACCGAGATCGCCGAGGGGTCCCGATGATCGGCGTCATCGCCGACGATGTGACCGGAGCGACCGACGTCGCGGCCGCGCTGAGCCGCGCCGGGCTGCGCACCCTCCTGTCCCTCACCGCCGAGGTGGACGACCACGAGGTCGTGGCCGACGCCGACGCGGTCGTGATCGGATTGAAGACGCGCTCGCTCCCGGCCGCCGGCGCGGTCGCCCAGAGCCTCACCGCGCTCGACGCCCTGCGCCGGCTCGGGGCGGACCAGTTCTACCTCAAGTACTGCTCGACGTTCGACTCCACTCCGGAGGGCAACATCGGGCCGGTCACCGAAGCTCTGGCCGTGCGGCTCGGGGCGCGGACCGTCGTGACGACGCCCGCCGCTCCGCTGCACGGCCGGACCGTCTACCAGGGGCACCTCTTCGTCGGGGACACTCTGCTGAACGAGACGCACATGCGCGAGCACCCGATCACCCCCATGCGGGACTCGTCTGTGCCGCGCCTGCTGGCGCCGCAGACCCAGCGGCCAGTCGGGCTGCTCCCCCTCGACATCGTGCGGGCCGGTGCCGAGCTCATCCGCGAGACGATCACCGCCGCCGAGACGGGCGGCACGACCCACCTGGTCGCGGACGCCGTGTCCGAAGACGACCTCGCGGCGCTCGCCGAGGCGATCGACGCCGCGCCCCTGATCGCGGGCTCGGCGGGACTGATCGGAGCGATCGCCCGTCGTCGTCCCCGATCCGATGCCTCGGCAACCCGCCCGCCCGCGGCCCGCACGGCGATCATCGCCGGAAGCTGCTCGCGGCGCACCCTGGAGCAGATCGCCCGCTTCCGGGAGGAGGGCGCGCCGGCGCACAAGGTCGTCGCGGCACCCGGCGACACCGCGGCCGGGCTGGCCCAACAGGCGCTCGCCTGGTGGGACCGGCTGCCCGCGACCGCGTCGGCACTCCTCTACTCCTCCAGCACGGCGGAGGAACGGGACGCCTCCGTCGACGGAGCCGCGGAGCTCCACGAAGAGGTGGCGGGGCTGATCGCCCACGGGCTCGCAGAACGCGGTGTCACGCGCATGCTCGTCGCCGGAGGCGAGACCTCCGGCGCGGTGATCCACGCCCTCGGGACGCGGGTCGCGGTCGTGGGGGAGGAGGCGGCGCTCGGCGCACCCTGGATCCACGACGTCGCGCACGACCTCCATCTCGTGCTGAAGTCGGGCAACTTCGGCGAGCCCGGGCTCTTCGTCGACGTCGCCCTCCGGGACGCTGCCGTGATCGGGGCGGACTCATGACCGCCGCCGCCATCGAACGCGTGGCTCACGACATCCATCGCCGCGGACTCACACACGGACGCACGGGCAACCTCGCCGTGCGCGACGGGGATCGCGTGCTGGTCACGCCCACCGGCGTCAGCCTCGGTGAGGTACGAGCCGATGCGCTCTCCGTGGTGGATGCGAGCGGGCGCCATCTGGCCGGCCCCCGGCCGACGAAGGAGGCGTTCCTGCACGTCGCGATGCTGCGGGTGCGCCCCGAGGCGAATGCCGTCGTGCACACCCACTCGGTGCATTCCGCCGCCCTGTCGTGCCTGGACGGACTCGATCCCGAGCGGCCCCTCCCTCCGCTGACCGCCTACTACGGGATGCGCGTCGGATCGCTGCGGCTGCTGCCGTACGCGGCCCCCGGCGATCCCGCAGCGACCGCGGCCGTCGAGGACGCCGCGAGCGCCTCCCACGCCCTCCTGCTGCGCAACCACGGACCCGTCGTGGCGGGCGCCGACCTCGATGCGGCCCTCGACGCCCTCGAGGAGCTCGAGCACACCGCCCAGCTCTTCCTCCTCACCCGCGGACTGCCGACGGCGCCGCTCTCCGATGCGCAGGTCGCCGCCCTACGGTCCGCCGCCCCGCGGTCCGCCGCCCCGACCGGAAAGGCCCTCACGCCATGATCACCCTCTACAGCGGGCTCGTCGTCCGCCAGCCTCTCGTCGACACCGTCATCCCCGCGTTCGAGCGCGCGCACGGCGTCCGCGTCGAGGCGACATTCGAGCCCACCTCGAAACTCCTGCAGCGGATCGGTGCGGGGGAGCGGCCCGACCTCGTGCTCGGGATCTCGTCGTCCGTCCGAGACCTCGCCGACGAGGGCGTGGTCGACGGGGAGGCGATGGCCGACATCGCGGTCTCGGCGGTCGGATTCGCGCGGCTCCCCGCGACCGCCGCCCCAGCCGACCCGTCGGCGTCGACCTTCCTGGACTATCTGCTCGCCGCCCGGGCCGTGGCCTACACGCTCTCCGGCGCGAGCGGACTCCACTTCATGGAGGTGCTCCGCACGCGCGGGCTGCTGGACCGCATCGACGAGCGCGCCGTGCGCTTCGAGTCGGGTCTGACCGCCGAAGCCGTCGTCGACGGTCGTGCGGAGGTCGCCATCCAGCAGGTGAGCGAACTGCGTTCCGTCGCCGGCCCGCACATCGTCGAGCCGATCCCGCACGAGCTGCAGGCGTACGCCCGATTCGCCATCGGGGCCCGCACCGGCGCGCCGGACGCGGCGAAGGACTTCGCCCGGGCACTGACGGGCGCACCCGCGCAGGACGCGTTCGCCGCCGCCGGACTGAGCACACCGTGAGCACGACCGCTCACGGGAATCGAACCGAGAAGGAGACTGGAACGATGAGAAAAGTGGTGGTCGACACCGACACCGGCGTGGACGACGCCCTGGCCCTGATGCTGCTGGCGGCCGACCCGGAGGTCGAGATCCTGGCCGTGCTGAGCGTCTTCGGCAACACGTACGGCGATCGCGCCGCCGACAACGCGCGCTATGTGCTCGACACCTGCGGACGCGAGGACGTGCCGGTCTATCGCGGCTGCGACGCGCCGCTGGAGCAGGAGCTGCGCCTGTCGGCGGGCATCCACGGTGACGACGGGTTCGGCAACACCGGCCTGCGACCGCGGACGCCGGTGCCGGCCGAGCCGAACGGCATCCCGATCCTCCTCGACCTCGTCGACGCGCACGAGGGCGAGATCGACTACGTCGCGCTCGGGCCCCAGACGAACCTGGCGACGGCGCTGCGGACCGACCCCGCGCTGATGGAGCGCCTGAAGAGCACGACCATCGTCGGTACGCTCGGCCCGGCGCTCTACCAGGACACCGAGCCATGGGCGGATCGTCGCTTCCGCGTCTCCCGCGATCCCAACGTCTCGTTCGACATCGATGCGGCCCAGGAGGTCGCGAAGCGGAAGGGGGACATCACCTGGTGCGGGCCCTACGTGACGCGGCAGGCCATGGTCCCCGAGGAGTTCTTCCTGGAGATCGCCGCGTCGACCGGGTTCGCCCCCGCGGAGCTGATCACGAAGATCAGTGCCGACTACGCCGGCTTCTACACGCGCTCCTACCCGCGGCCCGATGGCAAGCGCACCATGGGCATCAACGACAGCCTCGCCGTGGCGAGCCTGCTGCGGCCGGAGCTGGTGACCGGCTCGGTGCAGCGCCCGCTGCAGACCTTCGAGGATCCGCAGACCGGCGACCGTTACCTCGCGGGCGTGCACCCGGTGAAGGGGGAGACGCGGCCCCTCCACCGGGTGATCTTCGACATGGACTTCGACGGCGTGCTGGAGTTGATCGGCGACGTGCTGCGCCGGCCGCTTCCCTGGCGATGAACCGCTCCTCGCGGAGCGGGTGCGCTCAGTCGTACGAGCGCGCCCGCTTCCAGGGCATCGGCAGGAGGTCAGGGGAGCCGACGGCGACCACGTCGCCGCCGTCGTCCACGAGCACGCGCACGCCAGGCGCGACGGCCGGGACCAGCTCGCGGCACACGCCGCAGGGGTTGATCACGACCGGCACTCCGTCCTCGCCGAGGCCGACCGCGACGATCGTCTCGATCGACTCCTCACCGGCCGCCTTCGCGTTCGCGACGGCCGTGCTCTCCGCACAGACGCTCACGCGCGGGGAGCGGAGGCTGACGCCGAGGTGCACCGCGCCCGACTTCCCGAGCGCCGCGGCGGCGACACGCGTAATGGAGGCGTCGTGCACGCGGACGAGCAGCGCGGACGCCTCCGCGATGAGCTTCTCGTCCGCAGCCGTGATCATCTGAACCATCCTCGGTCCCTTTCTCTTGAGGTCGTTATCGCTATACTATAGTTTTGTCAGGCACCTCGACTTCCCCCGTGAACCACCCAACCCGTCCCCCGATCTGCGATGAGCGAAGGAGCTCACAGAATGTTGGAAAACCAGGACACCGCGGCCCCCTCGGCCTCCGCCGTCCCCACCGCGGCCCGGCCGCACACCACACGGAACCTGTTCGCGCTCAGTGCCGGGCATGCGCTCGAGTGGTTCGACTGGGCGATGTTCGGGCTGCTGTCCGTCTACATCGGCAACGCCTTCTTCCCGGGCTCCAGCCCGGCGGCCTCCACGCTGAACTCGCTCGCCGTGTTCGCCGTCGGGTTCGTCGCGCGGCCCGTCGGCGGCGTCGTCTTCGGCCTGGTCGCCGACCGGATCGGCCGCAAGGTCGTCATGCTCTGGGCCGTCGGTGCGACCGCGTTGGCCAGCCTGATCATCGGCTTCCTCCCGACCCACGAGGTGCTCGGGATCTGGGCCGGCGTCATCGTGCTCGTCCTCCGCCTGGTCCAGGGGTTCTCGACCGGCATCGAGGCACCGCTCAGCAACGCGTACGGCGTCGAGCTGGTGCCCGACCGCCCCGGCTACGTCGCCGGTTTCATGGCGTTCTTCAACAACCTCGGCAACCTCCTGGCGCCGCTCACCGCGTTCACGGCCAGCGCGCTCCTCGGGCCGGCCGGCATGACCGCGTACGGCTGGCGCATCCCCTTCATCCTCGGCGGCCTGCTCGGCTTCATCGTGCTCTGGCTGCGGCGCTCGCTGCCCGAGACCCTGGGCTCCGAGGACGGCGCGGCCGACCCGGGGACGATCGCCACCCGCACGGAGTCGATCCGCGTGTGGCGCGGCGTGAAGCACTACTGGCTCAGCATCGTCGCGGTCGTCTTCGTCGTCGGCGCGATCCAGGCCTACAACTACACCTGGCTGTCGGGCCTGCCCTCGCTGGCGACCGGCTCGTACGGCGAGGACCCGACGAGCGTCTTCGCGGTGAGCACCACCCTCAGCATCATCCTGACGGTCGGCGCGCTCGTGCTCAGCCGCTTCCTGGACAAGTGGGCGCTCTCGCGCTGGTTCGTGCTCGGGCGGGCCCTGGCCATCCCGACGATCTTCCTCGTGCTGATCTACACGGGCAACGGCGTCGGCTCCCTCGCCGGTGTGATGCTCGGCGGCTCGCTCGTGCTGCTGCTCAACCTGACGATCTACAACACCGTCGCCAACTCGCTCATCCCGCAGTACTGCCGCGGAACCGCGGTCGGCATCGGCTACGGCATCGGCGTCGCCCTCTTCGGCGGCACCGCCTCCTACCTGTTCGTCTGGCTGCAGAGCGTCGGCCTCGGCAGCGTGTTCCCGATCTACGTCGCGGTGCTCTGCGCGATCAGCCTGGTGTTGTACCTGCTGGCCAAGCGCCGCCACGGCGTCTTCTACGGCGAGTAGCCGCCGCCGCCATTCGTGCCGAATGTCGACTTTGGCGCCGCCAAACGCGACATTCGGCACGAATGTGCGTGCGCATCCCCACCACGGCCCCGCGAAGTCAACGGTTTTACGCGCGGGCGCGGCGCGGAGATGATGAGGTGGTCCCGTCGAAAGGAGACCGCTGATGGAGCTGCGCTGGAATCGTCCGCGACCGGGAGGCGCGTCCGCCTCGAGATCCACCGGTCCGAACTCCACCATCCCGAGCGGCGTGCGGTCGGCGTCGGAGTGGTCCTGGCGCCTGCTCGTGATCGTCGGGCTCGCGGCCGTGGTGATCTACCTGGTGATGGTGTTCCAGGAGATCGTCATCCCGCTGCTCGTCGCCCTCCTGGTGTCGGCGCTGCTGCAGCCGGTCGTCGCCTCCCTGGTCCGCCGCCACTGGCCGAAATGGCTGGCGATCCTGCTGACCCTCGTCGCGTTCGCGGCCGTGATCGGCGCGCTCGTGCTGCTCGTGGTCTGGCAGGTGCGGGCGGGACTCCCGCAACTGGAGCGCGAGTCCGTCGCCGCGTACGACCGGGTGCGCGGCCTGCTGCGCCAGCCGCCGTGGAGCGTAACCGACGCCCAGCTCGCCGGCTACCTCTCGAGCGCGGGCGACCTGATCAAGAAGGACAGCGGGCAGATCATCGGCGGCGCGGTGCGCGTCGGGTCGACCACCGGCCATCTGCTCGCCGGCGCGCTGATCGCGGTGTTCGCCACGATCTTCATGCTCATCGACGGCGGCGGCATCTGGCGCTGGATCACGCGCCTCTTCCCGCGCAGCGGACGCCCGGCGATCTCCGCCGCGGGCGACGCGGGCTGGACCACGCTGTCCAGCTTCGTGCGCGTGCAGATCCTGGTCGCGCTGGTCAACGGCGTCGGGATCGGGCTGGTGGCGTTCTTCCTCGGGCTGCCGCTGGCCATCCCGATCGGCGTCGTCGTGCTGCTCGCCTCGTTCATCCCGGTGATCGGCGCCATCGTGTCGGGCATCATCGCCGTCGTGATCGCGCTGGTCTTCGCCGGTCCGGTGCAGGCGATCATCATGCTGGCCGGGGTGCTGCTGGTGCACCTGCTCGAGGCGCACGTGATGCAGCCGCTGCTGGTCGGGGGAGCGGTGAAGGTGCATCCGCTCGCCGTCGTCGTGGGCGTTGCCGCGGGCACTGGGATCGCGGGCATCCCGGGCGCGCTGTTCGCCGTGCCGCTCATCGCGGTCGCGAACGCGATGGTCACCGCGATGCTGCACACCGTGCACGGAACCCCGCCCGCCAACGACCCCGGTCCCGAGCCGGTCGCGGTCGCGGACCCGGCCGCGCCCCTGGCCCCCGAGACGTGACTTGTTGCGGGTGCGGGAGGGCCCGCACCCGCAACAAGTCACGTCTCGCGGGGGTCTATCCCCAGGCTGCGGGCTAGGTTCGGAGCATGGACTCCCCACCCGCGCGCTACTGCCCGAGCCGCAACGGCGGGCGGCACTGCACCCGGCCGCTCGGACATCCCGGGCTGCACCGGCGCGGCGCGCTGCTCTGGTCGGATGCGTCGGCCGACGCGCCCCGCTGCCCTGGCTCGGGGGAGGCCGGGACGCCCGCGCGCGAGCTCGCCGACGGATACCCGGGAGGCCGCGCCCTCTGCGACCGCTGCCTGCGGTTCGTCGCCCTCGACGACATCGGCCGGCTCGTCGAGCACGACACCACCGACGCGGCCGAGACGGATGCGGAGATCGCGAGCCGGCGGGAGTGGTTCAACACGATCGGGTGGTGACGCGGCCGGTAGGGTGATCAGGTCCGCCTCCTGGTGCGGGCGCCTCCCCTCCCGCTGCCGAAAGGACTGCCGCGCGGTCATGCGCGGTCGCGCGCGACCGCCGGCGCACGACCCGATGCCTCTCGCCCCCTCCGCGCCTCCGTCCGCCGCGTTCCGCCTCCCGAACGGGCAGGTGCCGGTGCGCGCCGTGCTGAAGCGCCCGCGCCTGTTCGCCACCGAGGTGCTGGCCGGGATGGTGACGACGCTCGCGCTCATCCCCGAGGTGATCTCGTTCTCCCTCATCTCGGGAGTGGGGCCGGATGTGGCGCTCATCTCGTCCGTCGTGCTCGCGATCGCGATGTCGTTCCTCGGCGGTCGCCCGGCGATGGTGACCGCGGCGGCGGGTTCGGTCGCGCTCGTCCTCGCGCCGATGGTGCAGGCGCACGGCACCGCGTACGTGCTGCCGACGGTGCTGCTGGCGGGCATCATCCAGGTCGTCTTCGGGGTGGCCGGGCTCGCGAAGCTCGTCCGCTACATCCCGCGCTCGGTGATGGTCGGGTTCGTGAACGCGCTCGGCGTGCTGATCTTCGTCGCGCAACTGTCCCACGTGATCGACGTGCCGTGGCAGGTGTACCCGCTGTTCGCGGCGACGGTGCTGATCGTGCTGTTCCTCCCGCGCCTGACCAAGGCCGTGCCCGCCCCGCTGGTCGCGATCGTCGTGGTGACGCTCGCGGCGTTCGCCCTCGGCCTGCCCGTCCCGACCGTCGGCGACGAGGGGAGCGTCAGCGGCGTGCTGCCCGGCCTGACCCCGTGGACCGTGCCGTTCGATCTCCAGACCCTGCAGATCATCGCCCCCACCGCGCTCGCCGCCGCCCTCGTCGGCCTGCTCGAGTCGCTGCTGACCGCGAAGCTCGTGGACGAGCTGACCGACAGCCGCTCCGCGAAGGGCCGCGAGTCGTGGGGGCTCGGCATCGCGAACATCCTCGCGGGCTTCTGGGGCGGCGTCGCGGGATGCGCCATGATCGGCCAGACCGTCGTCAACGTGCAGATCGGCCGGGCCCGCACCCGTCTCTCCACGCTCGTCGCCGGGCTGTTCCTGCTGCTGCTCGTCGGCGTGCTCTCCCCGGTGATGGCGGCGATCCCGATGGCGGCGCTCGCCGCGGTCATGATGATCGTCGCGCTGCAGACCGTCGACTGGCACAGCGTGCGCCCCTCCACCCTGCGCCGGATGCCCGTGCCCGAGACCCTCGTCATGCTCAC
>Ga0153993_100385_pt1 | contig 16534 bp, 14 predicted proteins | sample TSNC077MetaG_FD_104706 | JGI IMG/M metagenome (GOLD analysis project Ga0153993, IMG submission 104706) | Attine ant fungus gardens microbial communities from North Carolina, USA - TSNC077 MetaG | ecosystem: Host-associated > Fungi > Mycelium > Unclassified | place: USA: North Carolina, Lumber...
ATACCACGATCGCGCATCATACCCCCGAGTACCTCTGCTAGCTCCCCAGCCAGTGCATTGACCCACATTTTCTCATCGGTCATCATATCATTCGTAACCGGAACATTGGACACCTGTAGCCCGAGTTGGGCAAGGGATGAACGAATGAAGATAGCTTCTTCCGGAAGCTCGTGTAGAGCCATCTGTGAACTGCCGCCTGTTTTGAGGGTCGGAGACGGGGACGATGGTACTGGAGTTGAATTCCCTGAAGAGCGATTCGAGTCGATCGTGACGGAATCCAGTCTCTCGTTGAGTTCAGCTGCGAGTTGGACCATGTCGCGAGCTTTGATCATGAGTGCTTCGAGGTCTTGAAGCGCACTTTTGAGATCTATATCCTGACCTTGAGCAGACGATTCCACCGATTGGAGAATACCGGCTATCATGAATGAGTATAACAGGGCACGGAGTGTGTCAAAGCGTAACATACTGATTCCGCTTCGAGCAATGGCATTACTATCGGTGTCGGAATTAGCGAGTGCATCAGGCTTGTACAAGGGTGTTGCTCGAGTCTGTCAAAAGCTCAGACTTTCGCTGAAAAAAAATATGTGAAGCAGGATACCTCCCAGGCCTTGCTCTTCAGACTTCGTTTCAGAGTCGTATGAAAGGCCTTGTCACCTCCCTTCCTAAAGCTGACTTTAATCATCTTTCTTCCTACCGAGTGTTCATCTTCATCATCAATATCAGGTGAACTCTGCCGTGTGGCCGGTGCCGATTTCGCAGCGAGCTTGGAACCATCTGTGGAAGTAACAGGAAGTTTCGTCTCGCAAATTTCGCATTCCGCGAGCGATGGATGGTTCAGGAATGTGCAGGCAGGACAGGCAACAGACGTAGTCGGTTGGGGATGGTTTAAAGAAGATGATGAGACGACAGAGCTAGAAGGAAGAGAAATCGAAAGGTGTTGTGATGAAGTTGACTGTGTTGCAAAAGAATAGACGACGCCGCAAAGCTCACAAATCTGTGTGCTGGAGGGACTGCGATCTGGTTCGTTTATATTTCCGCATACGTCGCATTCCCAAATGGTTGGGCCCGTGCGGCTGTGACCATCTTGGATAGCGAGAGGACTATCCGAGGCAGTCACGTTGAAGCCTTTGCGTGCGAGGTGCAAAGTGATCTTGGGCGAGGAAGTGAACAAACCAGCATAATAATCCGTCTGGGTGATATGTGCGAGATCAAGTGCAAATGAATAATTTTCCGGGGCCTTTTTGTCCACGTAGAATAGGCGATGGGATGTGATCGAGACGATGCCTGATTGGTGAGGTGCAGATTTCTGGAGACTGCGGCGTCTGTTATCTGGTTGTGTATAGCGTATGCAGGGTAGGCGTACCCGTCATAGATGCCTACACCTTCTTGCGATGCCAGTAGCTGTTCATTTGTGTAGAGGAGGGCTTGGATCGGGATTGTACCATCGACTGACACAGTGTATCTTGGTAGAGCCATGGCAAGATTATAAATAAAGTATTTGTTCTCTTTGATAAATCCCATCATGTTCAACTCCTTCAAGCGTCGTTTGGTAAGACGTCATTACAATGCCTTACTAGTCTGATTCCAACGTACACAGCCTAATATCTCAATCTTGTAAGCTGCGATTTGGTATCAATCGTCGAGAATCTGAAGCTGCGATTCATCAGTCACAACCCGTCCTCTCAACCGTCCACCAAAGCCCTTTCACTTCTTCGAAGCTCTTTATCTACTCCTTATCCGAGTGAAAATCCAACTTTAGCGCCATTACAGTTCAATCTCGAAGTGGTGGAATCACCTCCAACGGCTGACCAACTTGAAACTATTCTCTCTTATTTTCCGTCCAAAGCCGTGTCCCCTAGTCATGTCCTCATTTCGGCTCACCCTTCTGCACCGCTCTTCAACGACCGTCCAACTACGTTGAGTGGGATCGTGCAACTTGCCCAAGATAGGCCTCAGGCAGTGAAATGGCCCATTGTCGTTGACTGGGACAATGGGAAAGCGGCCGTTGGCGATATCGAGGGAGTCAGAGCCATTCTGGATAACTTGCGAAAGAAGAGAGATGGAAAAGTTCAGGAGGATGACGTTCACCAACCGAAGGGGTGGTTCACATGAATTGGCTCCCTGACGGTGATATGACTATGACAGAGTACAAGGTTCAATCTTGTTACTTTAGCTGTGTATAATGTTTTTTTAATATTGTTGCGAGCGGATTAACTGAACCAGGAAAGAATGTGGTAAGCTTTGATGACCCTAGCATGACCCAAACTAGGCCCATCATCACTTGTTCGTTCCCTCCATCTCTTTCCCACTGAGTGGGCCTGAAAGCAGGTGCATCCTCAAGAACATGGATTCTCCCAACACATATGACGAGAAACTGCTCTCGCAGGCACCTAAGGTATCCAAGGCAGATATACAGGTATGTCCACTATGCTTGGTATGCGGTCGTATTCAATCCGTTTTTCGAACAGGATGGCTACAATGTAGATATTCTTCATGAGTCTACTGGCGAGCGGACATCCACAGCGCACACGGTACCTCTCCGATCCAACTCTGTTACCCTCTACCAAGATCTCGAGTCCTCCCGAACGGCTCTATCACCCGGAAAAAACATTGCTGAATCCCGCAAACCGTGGTGGAGAACTGTCAAAGGAATTGCGATAATTGCAGTCGTTGTCGTGGTTGTGGTCATTGCCATCGTCGTTCCTGTTGCCGTCACGACTTCGAGGAATAAATCCAGCAGTGATCAACAAGCCATCTCCCCTTTGTCCTCGTCGTTTTCGGCGTCAAGTACACCTCCGTCCAGTACACCTATTTCATCCAGTGCAGCTTCTCCGTCCAGTACACCACCGGTTGATAGTCAAGGCTCCGCCGGTGATGGCCAGAGTGATAGTGGTGTTTCATCAGGTAAAACGGAGCAGGGATCATCGGATGACGGTGCCTTCGATGGTTCATCACCCGTGAGTGGCTAGCGGCTTGAGTCGTCAAGGAAGTAAGGAAGTCGTGGTGAAGGACATCGGGCTTCCAGATATATGCTCTTATGTCTGAATTTCTAAACCAACTTGTTAATCTAAACTTTCTTTGTCTTGCTTCTGATATGTTGTGATAGTTGTTTCTCGTGATTACTGACGCTCTTTTTTTTCTCTTCTTCTTCTTCCGCTGTCTGATAAATTCAGAGGTAGTTGATGCGTATTTTGTCGGTACCTATCTCTTAATACTGTGTAAGTTTGGGTATCACCTTGTGTCCACTACGGGTCTCAAGTGTACGAGTTGATTCACCAGCTAAACTAAAAAGACAGCCGGGAAAGAATCTTTGACGATATGCATGGGCCATCACCACTGAAGTGACTTGAAGATAACGCTTGAAATTTATTCCAAAAGAGAAGAGGTGTACAATTACAAGGGCACCATGCAACGGTGAAATGAGGATATGAATAGAAATGTCATGCACATAAATGTTCACAAATGGAGTCGATCACAAGGTACGGCACTTGAAGACACAGCGTGTGTCCCAGGTTCCATCTAATTTTCTCTTGTATTTTTAGCGGTATCATAGCGCAGTAGTAGTGATTGCAATGGATCTCTCACGCGCTTTGTTCCTCGTCAGACTACTACCGGATGGATATTAGCAAGCGCCGGGAGAGCGTGACAAGGTCTGTTAGTGAGTTATCAGCGATGACTGAGGACTTTAGTAGAGGTTGGTACCTACAGCCAAGCAGAATGACATAAATGCATTCAATCTATTACAGTGGCTCCATCTGATAGTTATAGAAAAACCGGTGCTAGAGGGCAAAAGTACTGTGGTTGCAGTAAAAGGTTAAGCTAGGGCATCTTTCGACCTTGTACCTCTATTTTATAGACTATTAGACTTGATTAGATGCTGTCATGCACAGTTGAGTGGTAATTATATTTGTACAGGTATTGTGAGAAATGGGACCGGTAGCACGTGGCCGGGTCGTACGTCTGGCCACACATCCCTCGCCTAGCCTGCCTGCCGTTCTGGCTGCCGTTCTGACAACCTCGGTGAGTGATAATAACATGATCGGCAGGCACGTTTTGATATATCATTTCACCACAGAAAAAAAAAACACCTACCCCAATGCCCTCGTTTTTTTCCAAGGTCTTTGGCCGAAAGAAGGACAAGAGAGCCTCCTCTCCGTCCCGGGGGCGTGCATCAGACGGCTCTCTTCTCGACGGAAAATTCGAGGCAGTGTCCCCAGTCAACACGCGCATCGACGAGTTCCCGGAGAACGCGCTCGGGGCAAATGGCAGGGAAAAAGTCCTTGCGTCCGGTCTCTCCAGAGCCAAGTCCCAGCGGTCGCAGTCGTTTCCTAATCCCAAGAGGGAGGAGAATCTCCCTCAACTGTCTCTCACTCTTCCACCACCAAAGGATGACACGCAGACTTCGCCTCTAGGTGTCGTGTTCGAGGCTGGTCCTGATGTGCAAATCCTCACAGACGACGCCATTGGTAGCAGACTTCTCACACCGTCCGAGACCCTAATCTTAGTCCGGATATGTTCGCAAGCTATCATTGCCCGAGGTCTGTTCCTTGCCTTCATCTTACGTGTTAACTCTAACCATGGAAGCGATCGTTTACCAGGTCTCGAGACGCTCGGACTGATGCACCCTCACTGGTATTCCTCTTCACCCGACGTTCAGCGCAGACTCATCTCGCTGTTCATACACTCCTTAAATCCTAATAATGCAATTACCATTCTTCCACCCAGCCTTTCATCGTCCTCGTCATTATTTGAATCAGAAATCAACTATACCCGATCAACGCATGATGTCGCTGCCGTCCTTCGCTGGGGGTTACGACATCTTGAGTTAAATGGAGCAAAGTTTGGGAAGGATCAGCTTTGGTACAAGACTTTCTCCGAGGCTGAGCGCAGTTCAGAGTATCTTGCCGGTTCCTACTCAACAGACCTCGCTCCGCTAATCCCTCCAGAACATCTTGAGCTTCTTAATGTTATATTGGATCTCTTCTCTTCCCTGGCCGCCCACGCCGAGAGAAATGGCACTTCTGCGAGCAAGCTCACGAGAGCGTTTGGTTTTTGGTTGTTGGCGGCCCCGCGCATTGGAAGAGATGATGACGATTGGCCGAAGTTTTATGCTCGATGGCAAGACAACGGACGGATTCTTGAGCACCTTTTCCTCGCCAGAATAAGGTAATGCCTGTTTTGTCTATTTTCCAAATCAATTCTCATGATGGTCAACTTTTAGGGACGAAACTTTGAGGCTCAGGATGCCAACGCGTCTAACCGAGCTTGTTGTGCAGTATCCCTATGTCAGGGGTGCAACACCCGCAAATGACGTCTTCCTTCCACCGCGTGTGTCCTCTAGAAACTTTGACGCCCTACTCGTTCGGGTTGAAACTGAATTTTCCTCTTCACGAGACCAAGTCCACTGTCATCCTCTCCGATTCCTCAAAGATGCTCTCGCTGCTGATGTTGTGGCTGGAAAAAGCGAGTTGTCGACTCTTTGGGAAAAGATCAGAAACGCGGGTAACGATGAGAATCTAGTATCTCCAGGTCTACCAGGGCTTGGTCAAGTTTTTGCAGACGAGACTATCCGTTACCTCACCCTCATTCCGGGTGATCACCCTCTCAAGAGAGTTGCTTCGTCAACTTTGAGTGTCCCCAGAGCTCAGCAAATTCCAACACGTCGATATGTATCATCTCCTGGTTCTTCCGAGACTGTTGGTAACGATCGAGCCCTCAATGGCACTACGGTGACCAATGGCCATCGCGAGCCTCCCTCGTCACTCCCAACTACTGCCAAGTCGGTTTTGCCAACTGACTGGGCACAGTTCTCGTCTGCTGGTTTCTCTAATCTTTCTGCTCCCTTACCATTAGCCTCGACGCTATTCGGTCAGGACGTCGAGAAGACCAACCCACCGTTGCGCAAGACAAGCAGACATTCGATGATCTCTTCACCCTCTCGCAGTCCAAGTGAAATCCACAAATCTCCCGACATGGCGTATCAACGTCGCCCCTCCGATCCCTCTCAATCTGAATCTCCTATCAAGTTGGCGTCGAGATCGTACCCTTTGTCCGTGGTTGAGATTGACGAAGCGTTTATTGAGTTTTGGGTGGACGCGCTTCTGGACCCTGTTGCATCTATCTGGCGCAAGTTCATTATTTGCAAGTTGAGGCCTTCTCTGTCTGAGCTCAGCGTCGAGCAGAAGCGCGTTCAATACGTTGTTGTTGAGCAGGTATTCGTTCCCAAGCCCGTGCCTCAGGTACCTACTATCGAAGTTGCCTATTCTCAGCCGATTGAGATGGCAAGAGCTATGAGCCTGGACAAGTCTACTGTTGCTTCGTCCTTGGGTAGATTGTCTATTAATTCTGAGCGAAGTCGATTTTTTGGGTTGTTTAGTTCTTCGTCGGGGCGGCATAGCTCGTACGGATCACCGATTGCATTTATGAACACCAGAGGCAATAGCAACAGCAACAGCAACAGCAACAGCAACAGCAGGAAGAAGACATCGTCTGCGCATCATGTGAGCGATGTGGGTGAAGTGGTCGAAGGTTCTGTCAATGGGGAAAAGACCAAGTCGGGTTCTTTACTTTTAGCTGTCACCAAGCCTGAATTGAAAAAGTCCATTGATGATGAATCTGAGTTGGTGGGGAAAGAGGGTGCCGGGAATGATAAGCAAGCTTCTGAGAATGAGAAGAAGAAGGAGAAGGAGAAGAAGGAGAAGAAGAAGGAAGAGACTAGAAAGGAAAATTTGAATGGCGATGTAGTCGGTGCGGATGTCGATGCTGCTGTCACTGTGACAGATGCTGCTGTTGAGGTTCGAGATGAGCTTTTGCGTGGAGGGGCATCTACGAGAATAGCTATCGGCAAGAATCTCGATCAACAGGCTGCGCGAGTCTCGGAGCAAGCTATACAGGAAGGAAAGTCTGAGACTATGGTTGTGCCTGAAGAAGCACTTGCTACTACCGAAACATCTGTTCCCGCTGCTGTCGAAAAATTGACGTACGAAGACGCGCCGTCTGGTAGCGCATCGGCAGTTCGGACATCTGAGATTCAAGAGACAGGTATGACTGTTCCTGGACCTGAAGCTATCAGCAAAGAAGGTATGTTGTACAAGCGTCTAGAGCTAAAAAAAAAGTACTCATTCCCAAAAACTCAGATATTTCCGCTCGTGACGTCAAGGAGTCTGCCGAAAAGACGGGTGCCGTCCAAGGATCAAGTATTGATACTACCAAACAGACTGAAGGAGATCATGAAACGAAGACGGTTTCTGTCAGTAGTAAAGAAGCACTCCCTAGACATCTGGATGGTATGTCGCTTCTTTTTTGATTGGCCTAAAAAGTGATTGTTCCGCTTAGCCAAGTATGGTGACGAACCCGGATCCGGGTGAGAGACATTCAAAACATTCATGTGGTCCGCTCGCTGACCATATATACCCGTGTCTAGTTCCAAATCCTGATCTTCCGAAAGATGTGTGTGCACACGAGAAGCTATCGATCCGATTCCTCGCCAAGATTGAAGAAAAGACCAATTGGAAAAAAAAAGCATTGACCTGTCATTTCCTCACGCCATCTGGACTATTTTTTCTCTTTTTACCCCCACCACTACTAACTCATTTTTGCTTTGATTTGGATTGCTTATCTGTCACTCTCCTATCCACGAGATCGTCATCCGGTATTTAGACGGCGGTATACCCCTTGCTTGGTTTCTTTTTCTTTTTTCTTTTCATTAATCTCTGTATTGAGCCTAGATTTCGTCTCGCTTCATTTCTCATGTGCTCTCAACAATCGTTTTTTGGATAACAGACATCAATTTTTTTTGTTATAACATAACCAAGGGAGAGATTGACTCTTTTAGATATCTATGGCTCATTTTATTACATCTATCCTTGAGCGAGGCACATGGATCGAGAGAGAAAGATTTCCACATTACATCGAATCAATCTCAGTGACCATACCTAAACGACGGATGTCGGTTCCAAGTTCCAGTAGCTCTCAGCGTATTCGAGAATCGCACGGTCAGAACTGAACTTGCCCATCTGAGATCAACGTCAATGACGATGAACTGGAATCATCATATAGACCTTACTACTCACCTTGGCGGTAGTCCTGATTGATTTCTTAATCCACTCATCTCTATCTAGATAGGCTTCGTCGACCATGGCCAAAGCAGCGATATAAGAGTCAAAGTCGTCAGTTATCAGGTAGTGATCGCCCTGGCGGATCGTATTGAGGAGACTGGTAGAATTGTCAGTCATCTCACTTGGTAAACTCAGACCATTGTCACTCACGGCTCATAAGGAGCTGCATCACCAAATAATCCAGCAGAGATCTGGTTCAAAACGTTTGCTAGCGCCGGGCATTTCTTCTCAACAGAAACAGGGCGGTAGGTGTGTTGGTAGCGCAGGTCCTCTACAGCTCTGAAGGCAAAGTCATCAGCCTGGGGTCATTAAATATTTATTAGGCGACTCACGGGGTCAAGTGACCGAAGAAGACTATATTGGAGAAGCGTGTCAATAGCATTGTACCAATGGATGAATGAATATGAATAAACAATACAATACTCACAGACATTGCTCTCTCCAACTTCCTCAGCAATTTCAATGTTGGCACCATCTGGAAATGGCCTTGAGGGCGTAACAACAGCGGGGCTGATGAAGACTACCTACCAACAGTACCAAGGAGAAGACCACCGTTAAGGCAGAACTTCATGTTCGAAGTACCAGAAGCTTCAGTTCCAGCAGTCGAGATATGTTGGCTGATATCAGAAGCAGGTATCAAGACTTCAGCAAGAGAAACAGAATAATCTGGCAAAAAGTAGAGCTGCAAAAAGTCCTTGGTATCCGGGTCAGCATTGATGACACGTGCAACGTTCACGATGAGACGGATCGTCTAAAATGAAAGTGGGTCTCAGAAAACAACAAGTTAGAGAAGACCCACAAGCTTGGCAATGTAATCTAATACGTGCTCAATATCAAATCAGTAAGCATCCTATATCAAACATAACCTCACATGCAGGAGCAGCTTTCCCGGCAAAGAAGACGACTTTACGGTTACTCTTCTTCCTTTCAGCAGGAGACATGCCTTTCAAGGTAAGGTATCGCTAAATAAAGTCAGAAAACAGAAAGAGGTTTGATATGGCCACTTACGTGTATGACACCAAGAATATTCAATGTTTGACGCTGCTACGTGTGAGTTTCTGATTCTCCTCTTCTAATGAAGCATCAAGTACCTTGTACTCATGCATACGCTAATCACGTCACATCAATGAGACAAATTTTTCTATCCTTGAATCCTCTAGGAATCTGACCTTGATTTGTACATCAAACATAGCATCTGTTCGGATAGTAAATCCGAGAGTGAACTGGACATATCTAGCAAGGCGTTCTTTGTTTCGCTGCTTGACAGTGGCCCATTCCTTACGGAATTTCTTGTCTTCTGCTAAAGGTAGTAGGTCCTCCAGATTAGTCAGATTCTTGAGCCAAACGCTCTTGTCTAGCTTCAATTTCTTGGTAATGAGATCACTCAATTCCGGATTGCACTGATCGAGCCATCGACGGGGGGTGACTGTTGGGGAGACTCAAATTGAGTTGTGGTCGAAATGTTGAGAAACACACCTCCATTAGTGACGTTTCCAAACCTGATTATTGTGCATAAGAAAGGGATGAAATTATGATAGATATAGTGTGGCGACATACTTGCTAAGACCTTCGAATTCAACAAAATCCTTGAGAATCGTCGTTCTAACAAGCTCAGAGTGAAGCTACACAAATTGAGCAACATCCATGATACAGATACAGAAGAATAGTTAGCCTACCTCCGCAACTCCGTTGACCTTGCGACTACCTATACCGACATCAGACCCAATCTGTAGCAAAACGTTCACATACCAATGCAGGCCAAGTGAGCCATCCTGATTTGTTTTGGGTATCCTTCTATAAAAAGGTAAGTGACTGCACATTGGTCAGAAGAAAGGGTAGCACACCTTCAATCAAGGACATTCTTGCTAGTCGGTCGCGATCACCGGGGAATTTTTTCTCAACAGCTTATAAAACGTTACAGAGACCTCAAATCTAAGAAATTAGATCATACCTTGCAAGAAATACAAGTTCTGACGAGCCGTTAATGGTCAACTAATAATGGTGAACAGGTGTTACGCACAATATCATAGATAATCTCCATATGCCTATTAGAATGGTCTGGGCATCAATATCGGACACAAGACACTACATCAGACGTCGGCTTACCGAGGGAGCACATGCTCAACAAGGGGGACAAGCCACTTTTCCAGGGCTTCCTATAGACATTAAATCTGAGGCAGAGTCAAAGTCGATTGGGCGCAATACACACTGGCAAAACGGTATGATTTGTGTAGAAGAAAGTGTTGGTTGCGATCTGCCATGCTTGATCCCACGAGACGTCCTCTTCGTCGACGAGAATACGCATCAGCTCCGGAATTGCGAGAGTTGGATGGGTCTATACACGAGTTAGTGAACTTAATTCGAGGTGAGCTAAGCCAATCCCATACGTCGTTAAGCTGGATTGCAACATCTGAAGGGTCGTCAGAAGCGTGACTCGTTTCACCTAGTTGAAAGCCCCTTACAGTCAGGGAATTCAGAGATTGGTTTCCCGATGTTCTTGAAGCGTCGGAGAATATCTTGTAAACTGGCCGCAGTCCAGAAACTGAAGATACTGAGAAAAGATTTTACTTATTCATATTTATCTTACTATTGTTGCTTCAATCTCAACTCCTTGCCAACTTGATCCTCATTAACCTCGGTACGAAGAGAGAGAGAAATACCTACAAGACCTTCGAAAGTTGGTAAGCACAGACAGGAGTGCTTGGATGGGTGGAGATACTCACGTGTGGTCATTTGGATACAAAACTGAAGTGATAGCTGCCGCGCTATTCGAGGCTTCAATAGCCCCCTCGTAATTCCCGGCTGACAGTGTCATGAAATCGGAGTGAGTTCCATTGGTGCGAGGAAGACATACCATTGAAGGAATTGAGATCGAATCCACGCTTGGGCTTACTTTCCCAGAGTCTCAGATTGTTTGTAGTCTTCGTCTTATAACCGGGAATCATAACATCATATGCAATTGCCAGGACTTCTTGACCTCCAGTCCAGGTCCCACGACCACTTCCATCATTGAGACGCTCTGCATTGCCGTAGAACCTTACTTCATAGGTGACATCCAGGCGAGGAAGCTGTCATCATAGTCAGAAAAGGTCATAGGTAGATTAATTTCTATACCTCCCAGGGGTTCTGGTTATCTAGCCATGGATCAGGAGCCTAAGAAGACGCACTCAAGGTTCGGATAGGATTTAGAGCAAGAGCTGACGAACCTCGAGCTGGTCACCCTCAGGTGAGATAAGCTGCTGAAATATACCATATTTGTATCTAAGGCCATAACCCCAAAGTGGGAGCTCCTGGAGAAATAGATGTTCATTGAGTCATCATAGAGCAAGTTGATCGCGGATGAAGCACCTGAGAAGTTCCAGAATCAAGATAGCAAGCAGCCAAACGACCGAGACCGCCATTTCCAAGAGCAGCATCACGCTCTTGCTCAAGGAGGTCCTCCATATTGAAGCCGAGTTGTTCAACACCAGTCCTGTATTTGTCTTTGAGATCGAGGTTGAGTAGCTAGATCGCCAGATCAGCAAAGATCATCAAGATCTACGTAGTACAACATACGGCGTTGTCGAGTGTTCGGCCCATCAAGAACTCCAAAGATAAGTAGTATGCTCGCTTAGGAGCTTTACGAGTATAATTGAGCTGAGTCTCATTCCAATTGACCTACAACAACCCCCTTTGAATACTTTGGACCAATTGATGAATGTGTGTATCCCACCAACAGGTTGTCCCTGACGGACAATGCTGAAGCTTGATAAGCACCAAGGTTATCTATTATATTTATCAATCTTGATAGTTTTTGAAGTCATCGCACATGGGCATACCAAGATTATAAGCCTGGCGTGCAAGGGAGGTCTGGACATGGTTAATGATACCCTTGGTGATGCTGGAGACGTCTAGATAACATAAACAATCACACGGAGACATATAAGCGGATGACGCACCCTTATCAACATCACGCAAACCGGCCTTCCAGGTTTTCTCGTCTCCCTTGGGCCATACTTCTTTACCAGACGCGTCGGTGTCCGGGAGGTAGCCTAGCTAAGCTTAGCTAAAGCGTGTGTCACGGATAAGGACATACCTGTGAGAGTGCGGACGTGCCTCCTAGGCCGTTTCGGCTTTCCGATGGACTTTGGATCGATAGTTGTGGTCATGGATGAAAAAGGAAAAGAAGTAAGGGCCCACAGATAAGGGTGTGCTATATTTGTCAAGCAAGATCAGTTAGTTTCAAATGAAACCTGTAATCTGTTGTCATTCAATCTTCCCTCTTTGGACTACGCTCTCATGAGTTACTCAGCCCTCTCACCTCTCGAACACAGAAGGAGTTCGAACTCTGGTCAAACTCTGTATAATTGTATCACTTTGCACACCCTATGGCTATCATGGCTATCCTGCAAAGTAGTAGATGATTAATGACCATAGATGATTTTATCTGATTTTAATCCCTGACCACAGACTGCGATCGAGCACCGTGTAATAGATTGGCGATTTTAAAAAAAGGTAGTAATAATCCTTTTTTATTTAGAGCTACTTCAAAAAAATACAAAATATAGTTATCCTCTCCTGCGGACTGTACGTACACCGTGTAATAAATTGTCGAATTAGAAAAAACCTTCTCCACCAATACATTCTCAGAATTTCCCAAATTCTCACGAGATGTCGCATGTTTTACATGGAAGTGGAGGGCAACATTTCAAAAATCAGCCATCATGACAAAGCAAAATCCTCCTTCAAATGGGATAGTCTGTTGTCCATGAAATTGTGACCATATTGAAGTAGAGCTACGTTTTCTCATCTGGATTCCATGGCCACGTCCGCCTATATGTCCGCTTGGAACACAATAAATCGGTGTTCCCCACATATACGACTAATAGTCAAGCGGCTTGTTATCTTGCTACTCGTCATCAATGCGAAATCGTGGCCTCTAATGTGGCATAGTAAGTCTTGACTCTTAGCTGTCCACGACTTGAATTTCGAACTAGATGAATAGTACGTGTTTTCCGACCTGTTTTCCGGATCAGAGCAGAGTATCTTCTATTGTTATGCCGTACTGCGTTGAGCTCGAGGAGGGCTCGAGAAAAACAAATCGACGACTGGTCGGACAGTAATCTACCCATTGGCGAAAATCCGTTTGAAAAAGTGTCGGTTTATAGGACAAGGTCGAGTAAGCAATCGGTTCAGGGTCCGGAAAGCATGTCAAGACAGACTTATGTTCTTGCTCTACAGCCATCGATGACAGTGACTTCAATGGACATTTGAGCAACTCCAGCTACGCTAAGGTGTATCTGTCGCCGATTCTGTCTCATATTGTCTCTGACGGTATCGCAGGCTCTAGACTGCGCTCGTTCCTATCTGATATTTGACATGTTTTTGATGTTTTTCCGATGTGGGGGCTATTTAGCTCTCGGAGGTAGGTGTCGTGTTCTTTTATCGTAGAATGACACTCACTAGGACACAGGAACGCATTTCCTCTATCTGCAACAAATACCCTGGATGGCACAATATGAAGTGAGGTCATCGATTGCTTGTTGGGACCACAAATGGGCAAGTTCATAGCATTAGTATTTGTGAAATCAAAGGCTTAGATCTGAGCAATAGATATTTTGTGTCCATAAGTTCGTCATAAAGTCTCAAAGTAAAAGGTCGGAAACATCCAAGTCGAAAGCTCCACAAAGTGATGGTCCACATCAGAAAGCTCAGAATGGGCACCAAACTTCCCTTCCTAGTCGAGTAGAAGCACCATCCGTTCTCCCTCTTTCCGCTACTTCGCAAGATACCTCTATTGCTGTTGCGAGGCTTACATTTACAGAAGAACCAGATGGTGCCATTGTTCATGCCGTTGTTGTTTCAGAAGCTTGCTTCAAGATGGGCCGCATCACCGTTCCACCTGCGATAGCTTGTGCCACGAGCGGATTTTCTGCTCCTCCGTCTGACCTTGGCTCGAGCCTTACTCAGTATTCGAAGGCGAATCCCCCTCCACATTGGACAAAAGTCAAGGCTATTGTGTCAGCTTCTCTTGGTGGAAGCATGAAGAATTTGGGGGAATTTTTAGCTCGAGGTTGGCGCAACGTACCTGAGGATGAGAGGTGGTGGGACTCAGCCTTTACTGGCACTGTCGAACAGAAGAGGAAAGCCCGTTTACAGGATGTTGGATCTCTGAGACGCAGGATGGAAGAAACGGCGGCTTTGATTTCAATCTGAGGACCTAGAGAGAACCTGGCGATAGATCATAAATAGGGCACTACTACTGGAGTTATTCACATCCAACCATAGAAATTAAGCGTATACAGGAGAAAGTTGTAGAATAGAGTCCAGGATGTCCATCTTGTGATATGTCTCTGTCTCTTTATCATGGATTATAGGCCATTGTTTAGCTAACACTATTAACACGGATTTGTGTAAAGGTTTTCATGAAGTCCGATGCCATCAGAAATTGTGTTAGTAGCGCTCGTGGTCCTACCCTCCCTCCACTTTTGCCAATCACAATTGACCTTGGCATGATTTTTTCAAAAAAATGGAATCCTGATGGCCTGGCAAGTCTATAGTTTCCGCATCCTTACTGGTTCGCTTATTTATTGTGATGTAGCATTGCTATGTAACAGGAGGTAGCCAAGGTCTTGGCTTATCCCTTGCGAAGCTCCTTACACGACATGGTGCAAATGTGTCGATTGTTGCAAGAGATCAAATCAAATTGGATAAAGCACTAAAAGAGATTGAGGTATGTAGCAGGGCTAGTTCCATGGTCTGATCGTGCCGAGCTGAGTCTTGTTTTCAGACAGAAAGACGATCGCCAAACCAGAAGTTGAGTGCTTATTCATTTGCACTCGATACTGCCAAGGCAGCGACAGAGGCACTTGAAGCTGTCTGTGAACCATATGATGGTGAAGCACCGGACGCGACATTTACTTGTGCGGGGGCTGCACGGCCAGGCTTTTTTGTAGAGATGACAGAAAAGGACTTGGCAAATGGAATGACCAACGGATATTGGATACAGGCTTGGACAGCTTGGGTGAGTGTAATCCGTTGTGTTAGCCTGCAAGTCCTGATAAGAGGCAAAGGCAGTCTCAAAGATGATGGTGAAACAGAACAGAAAGGGGAAAATCACTTTCGTTTCTTCGACCCTCGGACTCATGTCCTTCGTAGGATATTCTTCGTACTCGCCTGCGAAGCACGCACTGAGAGGTAGGTCCCAGGTTGAGGATAGGCCTACTAACATTCACGTATTGAAAAGGTCTTGCTGATACTCTCCATTCGGAAATGTTGCTATATGGCATTGACATCCACATCTTCTTCCCACCAACAATGTATACACCAGGATACGAAGAGGAAAATAAGTTCAAACCCAAAATTACACTTAAGATTGAAGAGGCAGACGATGGTCTTACCCCAGACCTAGCCGCGCTGGCGCTGTTCAAGGGTAAGCACTCTCATTGTCTATCAATGGAGCCACTTTCCTCTATCCGAATTGCTTGGATAATTCCTGCGAGGAAACCTCAAGCACTTCCTGTTTTCCTTCGTGACATATTTGAGTAATTCAGCTAAAAAGGGCATAATCCTAGGCATCCAGGATGGACATGCGCACATAACTGGTGATTTCACGACAGGGCTCTTCCGAGCATCAACGCGAGGGGCTGCCCCAAGGAACAGTTGGTGCATTGATGGCATTTATGACTTGATTGCATATGTGAGTATCTGGATCTGCTTCCGTGTCTCCGGAGGGATTATCAACTGGGATGGGCATGTTTTAGTTCGGGGTTCCGATTTGGCGAGCATCTGTAGACAGAACAGTCACCGCGCACGCGGACGAACATCAAAACCATCTCAGAAAGCGGAATTTTTTCTCATAATCAATGTCATCTATTGGTTTTGATACCGATTCCGCAATGCATGAATTTTGAATCCTGGACTCCGGTCGGACCTTCTTAACATATGCATATTAACCCATCCACGACGTGGTATTCCTTTAACATTGCTCATAGTTTACCTTACTGGATATATATTTTGATAGCGTCTGATGTCTGACTATGATACCTATGATATCAAAACAAGGTTTTCACTCATGCTTTCAGCATGTTCATACTATTAGAACAGGTACCTCAGTACTCAAAGTCACAAGAACTTTATGTACTCAAATACCTATTAGAATAGGTGATTACAAGTGATGCAACGCAAATACTAGATGAGCAGTATCAGAAAACTAGCTTCAGTACTTGAAGTGTGGGAAAATGGTCCAACCTCCTAAGTACCATGGTGGACTGATGCATACACATCAATAACAATTGTTCCATTGACCTTAACCTTACACATCCCCTAGATGTATGGCGGCCCAAGAACTAGCGTACATCTTATTTAATCCCACCAGTCATAAGCCATCCAACAAAATGACGTACCTTGTCTGAAGACACCAAGAGTAAATTCAACAA
>Ga0153993_100386_pt1 | contig 16533 bp, 6 predicted proteins | sample TSNC077MetaG_FD_104706 | JGI IMG/M metagenome (GOLD analysis project Ga0153993, IMG submission 104706) | Attine ant fungus gardens microbial communities from North Carolina, USA - TSNC077 MetaG | ecosystem: Host-associated > Fungi > Mycelium > Unclassified | place: USA: North Carolina, Lumber...
AAGAGCTACAATTTAAATACTTTTTTTAAAAAAGTTTCTGTTAATGATAGTGTCTAACATATTAATTTATTTAATACACTTTTAGAATCTCTGGTATTCTTTGAAGCTTTCTTTCTTTTCTAAAGGGGTGGGGTTTATTTAAAGAATAGAATTTCTGAGGTTTATCTATTTTATAGATAAGTATAGAGTTTTTAATATGTAGGTAATCAAAATTTATTAGGTGACAGTTGATCTATCTTTAGTGTTAAGATGGGTTACTTCTATTTATTATTATAATTACTTAATTAATTATTTTGTACTTAGATAATGATATTTATTTATATTATACGTGATTTAGTATTATAGTTTTATAGTAGTGTTGTATTGAATAAGTTTAATGATACTGTATATTTAGCGAGTTATATTGCGTTTAGCTTAATATTTTTATTAGAGTTTTTAGCTATTTAAGATTGTTTTATAAGATTGTAGGATATTTACTAATATTGATTTTACTTAAATATTTTATTAATTAGTACACATGAATTACATATTTCTGAATAGGGAAATTAATAATTATGTTAATGATGTCTTATTATAGATTGTAGTATTTTAAAGTTTTATTTGGTTTTATATCTTGTATTACTTTAATTTACAGCATGCTTTATAGCACATTTTGACACTGATTATATTAATTTATATTGTTAAGATTTTACACTAGTTTTATATGAAAAACAAATTTAGTAATTAACTAATTAAGTATTTAAGTATTTAAGTAATTATCTAATAATTTTATATAAAATATGGGATTAAATATTTTAATTCTTACTATTTAAGTAGATTGCAACTTTATCTTGATCAACCTTTTACCAAAGTAACATATTTGTTAATGTCATCATTTTTATGATTTATTCTATAATTTTATTATTTTGTATAGATACAAATTTATATAAGTAAATGAATCAATTCATGTGGTTTTAAGTTATGTAATAAGATTTTATTAAATTAATAATTTTATTTACTTATCCAATTATATTTAAATACTGTATATTAATGGCATATTCTTACGGACATTTTCTTTAACTTATTTTCATTGTGTATAATTATATTTAGGGGTTGATTTTTTAAAAAAACTAATTTTGTATCTGCTTTATTTGTAAATGTCATAAGGTATTATTGTTATAAAAATTATAATTAATTATCTAATATAAAAATATTACTATAAATTATAAGTTAATACAAATACTATATCAACTAAACTTTTTAACAAGGAAAAATCTACAAATTATGCCAAAAATATCTAAAGAGTTTCTAAATTAAGTTATAAAACTAAATATAAATAAAAATTAATAAAATAGATTAAAAATAATATAAAAATATAAATAATGAATAAAATAAACAAAGAAATTAGATGAATAGCGTTTTCCAATTAAACCTTACTAAAAGTGTAAGACAAAGTCTTAAAATAGCTACGAAAAACAAGTAAAAGGTCTACAAAACATAATAATAATTATCATAAATAAATATACTTCTAAAGAAAATTTTAACAAGTCTTTATGATTCATTGGAGAAATTATACCATTTCAAATTAACATTTTCAATTCTTTTTTTCATTGCGAATTAAATTTTCTATATAAAATAACTAGGTAATATAGATGAAATTACACCTCTTTTTAATCTTACTTATTTACTAATTTACTTACTAACTAAATATAATTAATATTCCAAAAGTTTAAAAAGTTTAAATAATACAAATATCACTAAATACTACAAAATACTTAATAAGTATCAATAAAACTACTAAACAACAAGAATACCTAAAATAAATAACAGATAATCTAATCAATATAATACGTTAAAATACCAAATAAATAACAGTCATAATTTACCAGAATTAATAAAAACATTCATACAGTTAAATAGGGTCAGTACTATAAAATAGTAAGGGAAACAAGTCTAAATTAACCAAATAGTATGCTAAGATAACCCCAAGGTACAATATATAATCAAATGGCAATGTTTCATTAACCTTTAAAAACTAGCACACAATGTTGACAAGACTTGAAAGTCCCAAAGCCAATAAAATTATATTAAAATAATAACTAAAAGAGTTTTGTATGTAAGGGATAATAAAATTAATAAAGTAAAACAGATTACACAATTAACCAAATAAAGAAAACACAGTAAAGTTACTAAATGTAACAATTAAAAATAAATAAAATGAACTAAATGTACTAAATAATCACCAATAAGTAGGTATAAAAGGTTACCATAATAAAAAGGTAAATTTATAAAAATAAATTATTTCAATTATGAACCTAACTTAAGATAGCTAATTCTAAATTAAAATACTAAAAATAGTAACTAAAAATATACATTGAAATTTAAAAAATTAAATAGGTAAAATAATAATATATCACTTAATTACTTATGGTAAATGGTTAAAGTAAATTACAAATAAAATAAATACTGTAAGCTAAAAATTTTATTTCCAGTGGCTTTATTCAAAAACTATAATAGTATTTAATAAGAGCTAATTATGGCATCTTAATAAAATAAAAGATATAATAACCGTAACTTAGGAATAAGATTAAACAAAAATTTATTTAAAAATATTTAAAATTTCTATGGATCGAATTTAAAGCTTGTTCAGTGACTGCAGCCCGAAGTAGAACAATGAGCGATCTGAATCAGTCCAGGCGGATAACTATTAAACCACACCAGAAGTCTATAGCCGTTTCAATGAAAAGATCAGGAGTTGTTAATGCTAACCTCGAACTACTAAAAGAGGGATAAATCCCCCCTATAAAAATTAAAAAACAAAAAAGGGAGTTCGATCATTTAATGATTCAGCAGTCGTTACCATGGTTACGTAATGTCGCGATTGTACAATTTATCAACCGATACCGAAGCGATTGAGCAAAACTTTTAACTAACGTACGAAGAATTAAAATGGATGAACAAAGAACATCAAAACTAAAAAGTACATAACCACAAGGTTTGCCCGCTAATCTAGGCAAAGATAAAAAGATTTATAAAATTATTGGTCAATATGCGGCTAAGTTTTTATAAAAAATAAACACTCAAAGTAAATTAAAAACAATTACTTGATGAATATTCCTCGTAACATTAAATCAACAATAGTTAAAAATACTTTATCTTCTGTATAAACCTGTGTTTACTAGATAAACTTACTGGTAAACTTTTTACAAACCACAAAAATGTTGGAATATTGTAATTATAAATCTAATTGTTCAAATTCTCTAAACTAAAACTAGAAACAATAATACTAAATGACTATAAAACAAAGTCAATATTAATAAAAATTATGGATTAACCGTCAATTATATAAAATATAAACTAAGTAAACTAAAATTAAAGTTAAAAACAAATTACTTATGGAATAACTCTTATTAGTAAAATACCATTTAAATTTATTTAAAAAAAGTTTAGTTTAAAAATGACTTATACTTGAAATAAATAGAAAACAAATTGGTTGAAAGCTTAAATTTAAAAAGAATTATAAATTCATTAAAGTATAAACTAAAAATAGTAGGAGTTAATAAAGTAACTAAAATGAATGACTTATTCGAGAGTTAGAGTTCCGATTTTGGGATACCTTTGATCCGGCTTTATTAGTTAAAAACCTGCAAATAGAAAAAGTATGGAAGCGAGAGCTATTAAAAATAAATAACTATTGTTATGTTTGTATATTTTTCTCCTCTTGAACAATTTCATGTTAAAGGTCTAATTAATGTAAAAGCACCTATTATTACTGATAGTTTTTACTAAAAAAAAAAACTTGGATTTTATATAGCACTTGTTACATATCTAATTGTATCAATGCATATTGTTACTATATAGGATAAAGAAGGTCTGAATCTAATTTAAGATCGATTTAGTATTGCAATTGAAAGTAGTTTTTCATCAATTCATTCAATAGTTAAATCTCAAATTGGTTCAAAAGGTGAAGTATATCTACCATTTATGTATACACTATTTTTTTTTATTCTAATTAGTGTAGCTAAATTTTCTTATGGTTTTGCTATTGTAACTAGTGTTATTATTAGTCTAGGACTAAGTGTATCTATTTTCATTGGTGTAACACTACTTGGACTTAAATTTAACCGAATTCATTTCTTTTCATTCTTTGTTTCATCTGGTACACCACTAGCACTAGTACCTCTACTAGTACCAATTTAACTAATTGTTTCTTATTCAGCTTGAGCTTTTTCACTGGGTGTTCGACTATTTGCAAGTATTAGTTCTGGTCATGTACTAATGAAAATTCTAGTTAGTTTCCTATCACCAATGTTTACAGGTTCAAAACTAATTGCTGTAATTACTCTAATTCCATTTACTCTATTTATTGGTTTTACGGCTATAAAAGTATTATTTAATAAAAGTTCTGTATTTGTAGTACTAACAGCAACTTACATTAAGGATGCAATTAATCTACAATAATTTAAATTGTACTTTTTTTTCCCTTTTAACTATTGCATTGTATTAATTATTCTATATTAAACTATTGCATTGTATTAGTTATTATATAATATAGGTGTGTGTTGTTATATTTGTATATATACACTAAATAGTAATTATTTCTTTTGTAAAAAATAGCAAAAATAGAATAATAAATTAAGAAACTAAAATTTAAAGAATTTAATTCAACGGTTAGAATACCGATTTAACACATCGAAAATAAAGGTTCGATTCCTTTAATTCTTATTAAATTACTTAAATCTTATTAATAATAAGTAATAAACATAAATAATATTGCTGTTTTTATTAATCCACTGCTTATGCTAATGCTAAATATAAACTTTAAATTAAATAAAATTATAGTGCTTCATCTACATATGAAGGTATTGTTCAACTACATGATGAAATTTTTTATTTATTAGTTATTCTATTTGGTGTACTATGAGTTCTTTCATCTGTTATTGTAAATTTAAATAGTAAAAAATCTGCAATTGTTTATAAATATGCTAATCATGGTACACTAATTGAACTAGTTTGAACAATTACACCTGCACTAGTACTAATTGCAATTGCTTTTCCTAGTTTTAAACTACTTTATCTTATAAACGAAATTTTATCACCTTCACTAACTGTTAAAGTTATAGATCATAACTGATATTGATCAGTTGAATATTCCAAAATTATTAATGAGGTTGGAGAATCAATTGAGTTCGATTCATACAGAATCCCTGAATCAGATCTTGAAATAGGTCAAGTTCGACTACTTGATGTAGATAATCGAAATGTACTACCTATTGATACACATATTCGATTTATTTTTACAGGTACAGATGTTATTCATTCCTTTGCTATTCTCTCACTAGGAAAGCCACATTAATAGCGGTTATATTACTGGACAGCTAAATGAGGCATCAGTTCTAAGAAAAGGTGTATTTTATGTAAAAAGATCGGATCGGAAATCTGTGGAGTATATCCTGGTTTCATACCAGCACCAATTGAATGTGTAAGTTCAGAAGAATTTCTATCTTGAGTTGATAGTCAATAATAACTAATTTCTATTTCCCTTTAAATAAATAAATGAGGTATGAGTATTATTAAAAAATAAATAAATGATTAAAAATTAAGTTAGTTTTATTTAATATATTAATACAATTAATACCTTTATATAGGTAAACTATATTTTAGTGCCCTTAATTCATTGGTAGATTGTGCTTACGATGAAAGCGGTATAAAGGTTCAACTACTTTAACCTACTAGTGTTATAAATAATAAAAATAAAATACTATAAATTAATAAAACTTTTTATTTAAAATGTAAAATTAATGCAAAATTACAAACAAAAATGGAGTCTAGAAATAAAAAATATTGTGAAAGAGATGTAATTAGTTTACATTCATTAATACAAAAATTTAATTTATTAATATTTAGACTTACAGGTGTCAATGATATAAAATATCAAACTTTACCGTCATTAGCATTAGCTATTTATAGATCTAATTTTTTATAAAATGATTATAACATACCTAAATTACATGGTGAAATAGATAAATATATTTAAATAAATATTATGGAGAAGCAGTTGATGTTTATCATCCTATTTTAAATACAGGTAAAGTATATAGATATGATGTTAATTCTTTATATCCTTTTGGATAGTTTCGATATGCCAGTAGGTAATCCTAATTATTTTTAAGGTGATATTTACAAATATGAAAGTGATCCATATGTATATTTTATAAGTCTAAATCAACATTAGATAAAACAACGATAATACCAATAGCTATAGGTTAATTTTATATATATATTTTATTTTTATTAAAAATTTTTAAAATGTTATCTTTACTTATTTCCATAAAGTTAATTAAATCCTCTAGTTTTTTAGATTACTTAAAGCATTCCTATTTATTTCAATATTTGTTCTAATAGGAACAATGTTTTTCATAGATTTTTATAGTTTAAAGGAAAGTTATCTTTATTAAATTTTTGATGTTCATAGTGTGGTGTTTATTTAAAAAGTTAAAAAGTAAGTTTAAATTCTTTAAAATATCCATAAATTTCTTATTCTTTAAAAATGAATCGATAATAAATTGTTTATAATTTAAATTTTAAGAAATAATAGCTGTAATGAAGTAACCTTTATATTTAGAAGTAGTAATTCTTTTCTTTCTTTTTTACCCCTATATAGTAGTTTAATTTACTAATTTCAATTAACTCGTTATCAATATTACTTATAAATAACTTAAAAAAAAAAATAACGAAGATAATCTGTTTAAGACTCAAGTCATGATGAAGGAGTAGCTTAATAATAAGAGTAACCTATCACAAGATAAGAGAAGGATTCGAGCAGGAAAGATTAAATAATTATAGATTAGATTTGATTAGATTTGATTAGATTTGATTAGAGATGTTGATTTAATGAATCTCCAAACTTACTTTAAGATATTACTTAAGTTTTAGGATTAGTCATGAATTTAAAAAATTTATTAAAAAAAAATTGATATGAAAATAAATTAAATCTAGTCTGGATAAATAAGTCGACTAGTGAAAGGAGTTAAATAATTAAAATAATTTTATATTTGAATATAATCTACAGAACCTTATTATACTTTATAAGTTAAAGTGTTTAAATGTTAAAATTGTTACAACTGTTAAAGTGTTAAATAAGACTAATATTACTAAATTTAGCAACAACAGTACCTTTTTAATTAAATATGTATGGAATAAGTCTTTTATTAGTATATAAATAAATCTATCTCTCTTCTATAATAAATAAGAATGAGTTGTATTAGACTATCGCCTTATAAGGAATAATACCTTTAACCTGTTATAAAACATATGGTATGAAGGTATAACTATCTCATCTATATCGACTATATCATATCTCTCAACTATGTCCACTATCTCATATTTCTAAAAATAAAGAGTAAGTTTTGTACTATACATAAAACTAATGAATAATTGATAGGATGAGGGTTAACCTCTATAAAAGGAGGTATTTTTTTACAAAAGCTGATGATTTGCGTATAAAACAGGATGCGGATTATGATTCGTTTTTAAAAAGGATTTAGGTCAAAATAAATTAGTGAATAGGTATAAGGTAATAAAATTAAATTGTGATGTTCTGTGAAATAGGAAAATCTAGAATTAGACTATAAAGAGTGAATGAAAAGGAATTTTAATCAAGGATGAATGATTTATAAAGGTTGGTTTGAAGGAGGTTAAGATAATATACTAAATTGAGGTGTAGAAGAGCTATATAATAAATATGTGATTAAAAGGAATTTTATTAGGTGATGAATGAGAGGTCTAGATAGAGTTTAAATCCAAAAGGGATCGGATAGTTGAATGGAGATTCTTATAGATAAGGATGACGAAATGAGGATATATGAGGTTTGAGAATATTGTCTATAGTGGAAGTAAGGGATAAATGTGGATTGTTTTGTATATTGTTGGTATTCATGATTTTATCACTCTTATTGAAATAAAAGTCGAAGCTAAAGCCAAATTAGGTAAACTGCCTCAACAAATTTAATTCCAATAAAGGAAACTAATTTTAATAATAATATCTTACCTCTTAGTTTATAAAACCAAATTATGGTACGTTAATACAAGATCAATTAAGAAATAATTAATTTAATAGACTTAATTAATCTACTAGAAAAAATATTTTATTATTGGATTTGGAAATTCAGAATGATAATTTACGTAGGGTAGGAAATGAAAAAGGTAATGGTTATGTTTAGGTTTAGTAGTTTTAGTTTAAAAAACTTTCACTAATAAAAATGGAATAAAAACAATGGACTTAAATAAAGAATCAGATCTGATATATTACAATTATAATAAATAATGACAAATTACAATTAGATTACTTGAAACAAGTACTAGAAACTAGTTAATAACAATGTAAAGTTTATCTATCAAAAACAAATTATAAATAACATAATTAAGTAATGAATATAATAACTATCGAATAGTTTTAAATGGTAAATTATTATTATGTGCTAAAGAGAATTTTGATACTAAAATATTTATTACTTTAATTAAAAATACAAGTCAAGTAAACACTTTGTTTTATCTATTGGAAAATTAAGTTTAAGTTTTTGAATAAAGAGAATGAAATAGAATAATTAAATAAAACGATTAACTATCTTCTATTGTTTATAAAGATCAAGAAAATAAAAATAGAAAAATGAAAGATTATTCACTCTATAATTTATATATCTAAATAAGCAAGTATATGTAGCTAGGTTCTAAAGACAATTAATGAAACATTACCTAATGGAGAAATATTTGCAAAAGAAGAGTTTATGCTTTAGGTATAAATATATAAACTTGTACAACCTTTCGAAGAATTTACTATTTTACATATCATTTTGATAATACAATTGCTAATAAATTAGTTTTTAAATGTATTGATGCTATAATTTAATTAGGGTTGAATTTGTATACATTGTCTGTAAAAAATCTAGGTATATTTGATGTTATTTTTTTATATTATTAGATCATAATAAAGCAAAAGACAATATGCAATATAATCCTAAAACTCTAAATAGAAAAGGTAAAATAGAAGAGAAGAATTTGTTTAGTTATATCCTATTTTTATTTCAACGAAAAGTGAATCGTGATTTAATCAAAGTGTGTATATTAGATTATACTCAGTAATATTTACTAAGCGATCAAAGTGATAGCATATCAAATTATGTCAGCCGAAGGTAGTGGTTAGTGTTTTGGTAGTAAAAAAGTATAATTCAATCTAATTCTATTCTGACTATAATTAATATTCTCTTCTATAATAGTTATAAAAATTCTTTTCAATAATCGGCTGATTTGTAAAATCGTAAAATCGTAGAATCATATAATCGTATAATCGTATAAGATGGAATAAAAATGGAGGGGTTTGCAATCTTTGATTTTGAACAATAGAATATTTACACAGAAAGTTAGATATAACTTAGATTAATAGCTAGCTATTTTCTTATTTTACCTACACCTTGTTTCTCTCTTGTAGAAATAAAATAAAATTGTGTTAATTAGTTTGGAAGAAGGGTTTTACTAGTAACTAGTTATAATAATAGTATTTTAAAAGTCTTCGTTTCAGTACTACTAAAAATATCAAATATAACTTTTGTCACTCTAACACTAAATCTACACACAAATTGTAAATCTTTCTATTACTATTAATTAAGTATTATATCTCATTTATTTTAAGATAATAGTAGTAAGTGATAGTATTAGTCTGTAAAGAATCTTTTTTGAAATTGAAAAATATTTTATCTCAGTATATCTTAACTATCAATATTCGAATCATATTATAATTTCTTTCTTAACTATATAGATCTAAATCCGATTATATAACTATCTCATTTGTTATTTGATATAATTCTAGTTAGTGATCTCAAGACTATTAAGTGGAGTAAGTATCTTAGATTATTAATTTAACACACACACACAATTAATTATCTTTATAGAAAGTGCCTAAAATTGAATTATTATATATTTTCTGTTCAATTAAGTTGAATTGTGTAAAAATATCATTAAGTTTTAGTTAAGTTTAATTACACCCTTAATATTGTAAGATACCACAACAAGTTCCTTTTACATCCAAATAACCAGACCAGATTAACACGAATAACCAAAATAACACAATCGTAGCGAGTCACTCCTCAACATACAATCGAATAAAATCGAATAAAATCGGATACAATCGGATCGAGTGAAACGAGTGATACGAGTACCTGCGAAATAATATTTATACTTTGGATATTCTATTTTAGTAAAATACTTATACAATTTAAGTAAATTAAAGGTTTTGCTTACTTTTAAGTAAATATAGTATATTCTTCCTATATAATAAAGTTGTGTAGAGTAGAACAAATTCTTTAAAAAAACAAAATAAAGTATAATCTTCCTATATATTTATATATTGAAGTGTCAAGTGGGTAATAAAGGTTTTTAATTATTGAATTATCAACAACCAATTTGAAACTTAGAAAATCTTTATCTTTCCGGGTAGTAATCCAATTTAGTTAAACTACGAACTCCGATAGAAATGAGGTCTTGTAATTAAATTCTATACTATTTAAATCCTCTTTGAATCATAGAATATTACTACAGCTTAAAAATAGTAGTGTAAGCATGAATCTTAATATTAAGAAATACTAAATTTCTACTTAAATATAGTTATGATAATTCAGATATTCTAAAACACGGATTCACAATAATTAATACAAATCTACTAAAATTAATACAAATCTACTAAGATTAATAGGAACATTAAAAAATATAAAATTATATTTCAGAGAAAAGCAGAAAACGTGGTACCTTAACTTTCAATTTTTATCAATTATCACACGAGATTTACTCCTAATTTAATTAAAGTCAAATGCAAGTCAAATGCAAGTCAAATGCGATGGAAACAAGGTCATTTTCTATCTATGAATGTGTAGCGTAATGAACAAGGAAGATAAAAAGCAATCTACAATTTGTGGTCTGATTGATCGCCAAACTTCTGGTATTGATTGTGGTAAATACGACTATATTGATTGTGGTAAAACTATATATTATACCTAATTATACCTAAGTTATATAATACAATTTTATAATATCTACTTAGAGATATACTATCTAATACTATCTAATATCTACTTAGACGTATATTCTATAATATCTACGTAAGACATATACTATCAAATACGAATATAATTTATATAACTATATATTAAAGTAAAATAGTCTATATAATATATACTTAGAGATATATATCTATTATTAAGAATAGGATAGATTATACACACCAAACACACGATTGTATTACAACTCATTTCATTCGGAGGGTAACTTATTTCTGGAGTGGTAAAATAAATATATTATATTTTCTTATTAAATGACAATGAAATTACATAACAATTTAAGTTTACACCCTTACATTTTACAAAAATTAAATTTTATACAAAGTAAAGATACTTTTCTTATTGAATACTATTTTAGAATAATAGCTAGCTTTTTAGAATTGAATTCTTATTTTTAATAGTATAATTCTATTAAGTTAACTTTTCAGTTAGATAAAATTTTACAAAATATTTTATTAAATATTAATATCACTCACTTTCTATCATAAATATTCTATAATCATCCATAATTGATGAAATAAAGATATTTATCTCTGTATTTGTGTGTTTAGAACTTAATTATATTAAAGAATGAAAATTCTGAGAATAAAAAATAGTGTTTTTTTAAAAATAAATGTATTATCAATACTATAATTCAAATTAATGTAATGAAATAGAAAATTACTATTCTTATGTAAAATTAAATTCTATCTAACTCTTACCTAATACCTCTAACTTTAAATATAATATATCATCTTTACTAATACTATCTTACTACAAATCAAATTATGAAAATTTATAAATTTCGTTACACACAACTATAATCTATAGATCAAATAGATCAAAGGGCAAAGAAAGATTGATACCCTAGATACCCTAATTTTTCACACACACCACAATCGGAGATTCAAGAGTACCTAGACCTACAATCGTAGATTTACACCTACTAGTACCTATTTTTTACAATTTTCTATTTTTTTAAAAGTTCTTGGTTTTAGATTTTTTTAAAACTATTTATTTTTAAGTTCTTGTATAAATTTATCCAAACTGGGTATTTACTTCTTACCATCTGACCAATTTTTGTAATTATATAATTAACGTTTTACTATTAATAAATAGATAATCAAAATCATTCTCTTAGATTCCATTTTACAACTTACTACTATTTTGTAAGAATATTTCACTTTTGAGGAAGTAATAATATTTCATTTTTCTAACCGCTAATTGACTAGACTATCGATGCGAGTACAAGTACCTTCTTAACAATCTAGATTTTTTTCATTCGGTGGTGACGAGGTCTCGGTCAAATCAAACCTTTAAATTAACCCAAAACTTTAAATTAAACAAACCTTTAAATTAAACAAACTACCAAGTTGATATTTACACCCTTGTACCTTTTACAAAGAATTTAAGTATAATCTTCCTATAAATTAAAGTGTATAGGTAATAAAGTAAGTAATTTCTTAATAGGGGTATAAACTATTATAAGTTTAAAATTTAGTGTTTTAAGTTTGATAATTTTCTAAGTTTAAAATTTGTAGATGAAAATAAGAAAAGGATAATAAATTAATTTAGGAAAAAAGGGGGGTAAATATAGAAAGATAAACTGGGAGTGAATTATAGAATATTTCAAATCTAAAATAGATTATTAATATTGTAGTTTATAATTTCTATTAATATATTAAATTGAAAAATTATCTATATTTGTTTTCTAGAATTTTTACAATCTTAATCTTTACAACTTTACCTTGAGATAGAGATTTAAATATAATATGTGAGAGATATATTGAATTTACACCTGCTATTCTAGTTAGAAAAGTTCCATTTTTAAGTTTTAGATAATAGACTTTAGGTGCAAGAAAAATACCTTGTATGATTTCAATAGGAGGGATGGGGTTTTATTTTAGCTAGTTCATTACCGTAAACTAGTGAAGGGTTAATTTGTTTTGTAGTACAATTAAATCTGTATATGTATAAAAAGGTGGATAAAATTTTATAGTTTTATATGGAATTATACTAATACGTGCATAAGCTGTAATAGCAGCAACAAAGTCAAGTTCCTAAGAAATAATTTTATTAGGTTAAAATTTGTTGTTTTTGGATAATTTTCAAAGATTAAAATTTGGTTTAGCAGAAGGTTGTTTTACTACTTTATAGTTAAGTTAGTGTGTAGTGTAGATAATTATAGTTAAGTTAGTATGTAAAAAATAGTTGATAAAGTGTAGTGTATTTTAATCAGGCGTTATTATTTAAATATTATATTATATTGAAAATTAGCAATAATTGGAAAATTAAAATATTTTTTAACGATTAAACTATGAAAATTTTCATTCAGAGAGGTAGGATACAGAAATCTGTGCAAATAACCAAAAAAAATTACCGAAAATGAGAAATTAAATACTTTTTACACGACTTACAATCTAATACACAAAAAAGTAACGAGTTCTTATCGTGTTTGTTTCACTCGTTTCTATCGTGTCACTTCTAAATTAAAAACTTTTTTAAACTTTTAGAAACTTTTTTAAATTTTATAAATTTGGGTTGAAACCTATTACTCGTTTCTATCGCTAGGATTGTGAAAAAGATTTGATTTTATTTGAATTAATAAATTTATGTAAAATCTTCTATTAATACATTTTTTTATATAGAAAAGGAACACGCCTAAATACAACTATTACACCTGGTGAGATATGTAAGACATTTTACATTTATTCATAGAAAAAGATCAAATTGGTGATTCTTGGAAAAAGAATATTTTTAATATTAGGGGACTACAACGCATTTTTATCGCATTTCAATTGCATTTCACTAGCAGTGTGAGTAGTGTGTGACAATCCAAGATTAGTTCATCAAAGATTTTCTTGTAGTATATATAATATATTTTATATATCAAAATAAGGCAAAATATTTTTTATTTTTATCTGAGTTTTTATTAGAATATCGTTGCATTAATTATAAATTAATAGTTTAGCCGGTAATTATAATTCTGTTATATTCTGAGAAATAAATACTATTTGTAAATACTAAAAAGTAGTAAAATAGTAGAATAGTAAATTACCATTACTTTGTATATTATAAAAAGGATTTGTACTTTCACCGTATTTTTCAATATTTCACTGTTTATACTTAATGTTAGAGATTTTAAACTTCCTTTCGTATAAAGGTTATTTAATAAATTTACTTTCCAAAAATATACACCACTAAAAGCAATATTTTATTATCGAGTGAACATTTTATTACTACTTTTTCTAATATTTCGATAGAAAGTTAAATTCTAACTATTTTAAACTAGAATATCAAAATCTTTTTATTATTATTCTAAGGATAGTTTAGTTTAATTTAATTTAGCTTTTATTTTTTATTTATTCATACACACTATGGATGATTGAACGACAATCTTTTACAACACACACACCGATCACAATCGTTAATTCTAACTCACACAATCGGTAATTATACCTCACATAATCGTAAATTGACAATACGAAAGAAGGTGAATCAAGCAAAGATACCCCGATTATCTCATGTGGGTATTTTCTTAATATTTTATAATTTAATATATCCGAAGGGTGATCGCGTTAAATAGAATATAATCTATTTTTCCTTATTAATTTAATTCGATACTTTTCATTCTTTTATATATTAATAATATATTAATAACTTTCAATACTATTCTTACTATTATTTCAACATAGATTTATATTTCATAGATTTCTATCTAAAACAGTTAAGTTATAATTTTATATATTCTAAGAATAAATATATTCTAATAGATTACTATTCAATTTCATATATATCTTTATATATAATGATTATTTATCTAATTTTTCACATCACTAAGTTTACTAATTGGTAAATATATAATTAGAAGAATATCAAATCTTGAGAAACTACACGACTACACTACCTTCTTTCTCAACATCAACTCGTTTCTATCTGATTTAAGTGTAGCATGTGTTAATAATATAATAAAATATAAAATATAGTATCTCATAATTTTCTTTCACAATCACTAAATACGTGCTCAAAATTTAAATTTAAAATTTACAAAAAAAAAGATATGTGATAAAGTTACAAAATAAGAATAAGAAAGTATTACAAATGAAATGAATCGTAAATTCAAGTTAAGAATACACTACTAATTTTAATAAATTGCGTATAGATCTAGATTATATCTTTGATTATCGTGTGATATATTTAAGAATAATTAGGAAAGATGATATATTATATTTAAAGTTAGAGTATTAGAAAAATCAGAAATTACTATAGAATTTAATTTAACTAATAATTGAGATTTTCTATTTCATTAAATTTTAGTATCTGATAGATGATGCCTTAATTTTATTAAAAATAATTTAGTAAATATTTAAAACTGTTAAATTAATTATAAAGAAAATAATAACACTATTTTATAGTAATCTTTTCTTATTAGAATTTTATCACACAATCGGATATTCTACGACACCTACGATCAAATCGAGTTCGCGTACCACCTTGTTATCAAAAACACGAATACGAATACCAATACCAACTCTAGCTTACTTAAAAATTAAGAATACACCAACACCAACACCACTTTATAATATATAGGTAGATTATACTTTCGTTATTTATAATAGTTAATTCCTTCATCCTACCCTAGATAATATATAGAAATATTATACTTAATTAGATAGTTATACCAATGAACTCCATTCTCCCTAGGGGTAATTTATTTTTCTAAATTAAAATTTAGTAGATTAGAAATAGTGGTATAAATATTTGTATAAGTTTTTAAATTTTAGTATTGGTTTGGTAAGAATTAAGAATTATTTAATTCAAGTCGACAATTGGTCTCGAAAAAATATCTAACTTTTTAGAATCAGACCTGATTTAACAATTAAGATCAACTATAACTACTTATATTCTCTTATAAATAAGATATTAGTTTATTATACAGAATTATAATCTATTTTAGATAAATATTTACACTCTACGTGATAATGGAATAATGGGATAATGCGATATTATTTGGTTATTGTGTTGTATTGATAGTCTAATTTTACTTATAAATTTAAGTGAGTGAATTTGTAAATTGTAGTTTCAGTCTTGATTTGTGCTCAGAATACCCACTACACCCTTTTGATTATATATGTAGATTATACTTAATTAAATTAAGAAGGGTAGCAGATGAAGATCATTGTTAGATGGTATTTAGCTATTATCGATATTACGCAGTGAGTGTGTAGTATATTCTACAAATAAATAGGTATAATAATATTACTAATCATGAAAATAATAAAATATTTAGTATAAAAACTATAAATTATGAAATATCAGATCAATTCATACATAAAATGTATAATCCTAAATATAAAATATTTAAAGACTCTGAAGTAAGTTTTATAAAAATAAATAGTATAATATTAATATCTTACCAATAACAAAAACTTTACTAGAAAAATTATCAATTCTTAAATAACTATAA
>Ga0153993_100387_pt1 | contig 16526 bp, 15 predicted proteins | sample TSNC077MetaG_FD_104706 | JGI IMG/M metagenome (GOLD analysis project Ga0153993, IMG submission 104706) | Attine ant fungus gardens microbial communities from North Carolina, USA - TSNC077 MetaG | ecosystem: Host-associated > Fungi > Mycelium > Unclassified | place: USA: North Carolina, Lumber...
CAAACCTTCACGCTTGACCAGGCCCTTGAGCTCCGTGTACTCGGGGCCCATCTTTGCGCGGGTCTTGATCCAGTTGGGTTTGCGTTCGATGGGCGTCTCCGCGTTTCGGATCTCGAGACGGAGTAGCTTGCGCCCTTCGGATGTCACGCTCATCTGGATACCGTTCTCTTGGGCGACAACGTCATGTGGTCTGAGCCCAACAACGTTCATGGGGATGGTCTCGACGTTGAGGCGATTCAGCCGTGAGCGTGGAGCGGTTTTCCGGCGAGAGCGAGGTGCGCTTCCCCGAGTGCTTCGGACTGGGTGGGATGGGCGTGCACGAGCTGAGCAACTTCGTTGGGATGCGCACCCCAGTTCACAACGAGTTGGGCTTCGCTGATCATTTCTCCAACGCGACCGCCAGCGAGGTGGATGCCTACCACCGGGCCGTCGGCTTCCGGACCGCCGGCCTTGACGAGTTTGACACCGCCGCTGGTACCGAGGATTTGGCTCTTGCCGTTTCCTGCCAGATCGTAGACGAGGGTGGTGACGTCACCGTGTCGTTCGCGGGCCTGGTCCTCTGTGAGACCGACTGAGGCGAGTTCGGGGTTGGAGTAAGTGACCCGCGGGATACCGGACTCGTCGATCGGTGTCGGGTTGAGTCCGGCGATTTCCTCGGCCACGAACACACCATGCTGGAAACCACGATGGGCTAGTTGCAGTCCGGGAACTACATCCCCGACTGCGTAGACGCCCTCGTGGTTGGTGCGTAGACGGTCGTTGACGGTAACGAAGCCACGGTCGAGTTCGATTCCGGCTTCGACGAGTCCGGCGTCCGCGGTGTTAGGGCCTCGACCCACGGCGATGAGGAGGAGCTCTGCATCGATGATGTCGCCGCCGTCAAGTGCGATGGACACAAGATCATCGTGTTCGTGCGCGCTGACGAATTTCGTGGCTGTTCTCATTGTGATTCCGCTTTTGCGGAAGGCACGGGTGAGTTGTTTCGATACCCACTCGTCTTCGTTGGCCACAAGGCGGGGGAGTGCTTCGACGATAGTCACTTCGGCGCCGAACGATGCCCAGACGCTTGCGAATTCAACACCGATGACGCCACCGCCGAGAATGACTACCCGTTTAGGGACAGTGCGCAGAGTCAGGGCCTGATCGCTGGTGACGATGCGATCTCCGAGCTCGAGTCCAGCAATTGTGCGAGCATAGGACCCGGTGGCGAGTACAACCGATCCTCCGGTGATTCGTTCACCATCGACCTCGACGGAACGAGCGCCTACATATCTGCCGTGTCCAGGCACCACGTCGATCTTGTGATGAGAAACCAAGCCCTGCAAACCCTTGTAGAGTTTGGCGACCACGCCGTCCTTGTAGCGGTGGACACCATCGATATCGATTCCATCGAAACGGCCTCGTACGCCGAAGGGTTCGCCAAACTTCATGGTATCGGCAACTTCCGCGGAGTGAAGCAGCGCCTTCGTCGGAATGCATCCACGATGTAGGCAAGTGCCGCCAACCTTGTCCTTTTCCACGAGAGTGACCGACATACCCAGTTGGGCGGCCCTGAATGCAGAGGCGTAACCCCCCGAACCGGCACCGAGGACAACGACATCCGATGATTTAGTCATGTTGGAACCTTCCGTGTTTCTGTCATGCACGAAGAATCTGCTGGCTAGCGCAGGGAGTACGAGTTTGCATCCGGTGTTTCTGAGACCTTTAAGGAGACAGGGAAGACGTCTGTCGCGCCGTCTGGATACTCGATGAGCCAACAGGGTTTGCCGCCGGACGGGATCACCATGACGATCAACCCCCACTGGTCGTTATGCCAACCGTCAGCGCGGTGAATCTTGATGTGCTTGCCTACTCCGGAGTGGGCAAATCTGTGAATTGTGTTCGGAAGCATCGCATCGCGAAGGGCCGAACGGTTTGGGAACTCATCCGATTGCTCGAGCACTGCTCTATCCCAGAGCGACGAAGTTTAGCGGGTCCGCAAGTAACCTCCCGATATCTGACAGGAAGCGAGAACCCTGTTCTCCGTCGACAAGCCGATGATCGAAGGACAGGCTCAGCGTCGTCACGGACCGGAGTGCGACGCCGCCCTCGAACTCCCATGGCTGTTTACGCACAGCGCCGAAACACAAAATGGCAGCTTCACCGGGGTTGAGGATCGGTGTTCCTGCGTCCACCCCGAACACTCCGACATTTGTGATGGTGATGGTTCCCTGAGATAGATCTGCCGTGCCGGTCTTGCCGTCCTTGGCAGTTTGGGTCAAGTTGGCCAACTGGATCGCCAGATCGCGAAGTCCCAGGATGTTAGCGTTCTTGATGTTGGGCACCATCAATCCGCGAGGCGTCGCAGCTGCAATTCCGAGATTGACGTAGTGCTTTGTCACGATTTCTTGACGGTGCTCGTCCCAGGAAGAATTCAGGCTTGGGTTGTTTCGGAGCGCAATCAACAATGCCTTTGCCACCAATGCGAGCGGGGTGAGGCGGATGTCAGCGAAATGTTTTGATGCACGCAGTGTTTCAAGCAATTCGAGCATCGGGGTGACATCGACGGTCATGAATTCGGTCACGTGGGGAGCTGTGAAAGCACTAGCGACCATTGCCGCAGCTGTGTGCTTACGTACGCCCTTGATCGGTGTTCTGGTTTCGTGAGCACCCGCGGTTGGTACGTCGGTGCGGCGGATGCCGGCGACGTCGTCGGAAGGCTGCACGAGGGCGGCCGAATCCACCGCTTTGAGAATGTCGTTTCGGGTGATTTCGCCGTGAACTCCGGTGGGGGCGACTGTCGTCAGGTCGATACCGTGCTGTTTCGCGAGGAACCGCACCGGTGGCTTTGCCGCCGGTTTGGCTGACGTCTCAGTCTTCGCGGTGGGTGTGGCCAACCGCTCGGCGGGCCGGGCTCGGCGGCGGCTCTGGCCTTCATCGGCTACGCCATAGCCGACGAGAACCGGGACCCGCTCTGCGGGCGCTGAGGTGGTGGCGGTCGAGGCGGTATCGACTGCATCTGTCTTCACGTCGATGATCGGAGTTCCGACCTCGATGGTCGCACCTTCCTCCGCGCGAAGAGCGGTGACCGTTCCGGCGTAGGGAGATGGCAGCTCGACGGAGGCTTTGGCCGTCTCCACTTCGGCGATGATTTGATTCAGTTCGATAGTGTCGCCGACAGCGACGCACCAGTTGATCAACTCTGCTTCGGTTAGTCCTTCGCCAAGGTCGGGCAGCAGGAAGCTTTTTACATCAGACATATTCTTTTCCCCGATCGAGGGTTCAGGCGGCAAAAGATCGGTCGAGCGCATCGAGGATCCGATCGACGTCGGGCAGGAAGTGCTCTTCGAGTTTCGCTGGTGGGTAAGGGATCGTGAATCCGCCGACTCTGAGCACGGGTGCTTCGAGATGGTAAAAGCAGCGCTCGGTCACGCGTGCGGCGATCTCGGCGCCGATGCCGAGAAATACGGGAGCCTCATGTGTGACGATCAGCCGGCCGGTCTTTCGAACGGAGCTTTCGATCGTATTCATGTCGAGGGGCGAGAGCGACCGCAAATCGATGACCTCGAGGGAGATTCCCTCGTCAGCAGCGACTTCAGCAGCTCGGAGCGCCGTCGTCACCATTGGTCCGTAGGCCAGGAGGGTCGCGTCTGTACCGCTCACCATCACACGTGCCTTGTGTAGCGGGTAGGAATCTATGGGTGCCGCGAGGTTGACGTCACCCTTTTCCCAATATCGTCGCTTCGGTTCGAAAAACAAAACGGGATCGTCGGACGCGATGGCCTGGCGAATCATCAGGTGTGCATCGGCAGGATTGCTGCAGGTGACGACGCGCAGCCCTGCGGTCTGCGCGAAGTAGCCTTCCGGCGATTCCGAGTGGTGTTCGATGGCGCCGATTCCTCCGCCGTACGGAACCCGGATCGTGATGGGCATCGTGACGTTGCCGCCCGTGCGGTAGTGAAGTTTCGCGACCTGCGAGACGATCTGATCGAAGGCGGGATAGATGAAACCGTCGAACTGGATTTCACAGACCGGACGGTATCCGCGCATCGCGAGACCGACTGCTGTACCGAGGATTCCGGATTCTGCCAGTGGCGTGTCGATGACGCGGTGTTCCCCGAAATCTTTCTGCAGGCCGTCGGTGATGCGGAAGACGCCGCCGAGCTTGCCGATGTCCTCACCCATCAGCAGGACCTTCGAATCGTCTTCCAACGCCCGGCGCAGGCCCGCATTGAGTGCCTTGCCGAGGGGGAGCGTTGTTGTGTTGTTCATCGTGCGGATCCTTCGAAGCCGGCGAGGTACTGGGAAAATTGTTCACGCTCTTCGCTCACCAACGGGTGTTCGTCGGCGTAGACGTTGTCGAAAAGCGTCATCGGCGCAGGTTCGACCGTTTCCAAGCAACCTCTACGCAGGTCGGCCGCAGTCCTGTCCGCGCGATCACTCACCCTGGCGAGGAATTCATCGTTAATGAGACCTTCGCGCTCCAGGTGTTTATGTACGCGATCAAGTGGATCTTTGAGCTTCCACTCGTCGTCGAGCTCTGCGGGCCGATAGCGACTCGGATCGTCAGAGGTCGTGTGGGGGCCCATACGATAGGTGACTGCTTCGATGAGCATGGGTCCGTTGCCTTCCCGCGCATGGGTCATGGAATGTCGAGTAGCAGCAAGCACTGCCAAGACGTCATTACCATCCACGCGAATCGACGGCATGCCGAAGCCACGCGCGCGTTGGGCGATGCTGACCTGCGTCTGCAACGAAACCGGTTCCGAAATAGCCCACTGATTGTTTTGACAGAACAAGACAACAGGAGCTTGAAAGCTAGCTGCAAATCCGAAAGCTTCGGATATGTCGCCTTGGCTCACAGCACCGTCACCGAAGTAGGTAATTACGGCCGAGGCCGATCCATCGAGTTTCATCCCGAGTGCGTAGCCCGTGGCGTGAAGCGCCTGAGAACCGACGATGATCGCAGGTGTGGTCATGCGGTATTCGAGTGGATTCCACCCCGAATGTGTGGAGCCACGCCAGAATCGGAGCATCTGAGTCGGGTCGACGCCCTTGCAATAGGCAACGCCGTGTTCGCGGTAGCTGGCAAAGACAAAATCGTCGTCGGCGAGGGCCCTGGCAGAACCGACCTGCGCGGCTTCCTGCCCCAGAAGCGGCGCCCACAAACCTAATTCGCCTTGGCGTTGCAGTGCTGTCGCTTCGGAGTCGACTCGCCGAACGACCACGAGATCTTCGTAGAGATCTTGGAGGCGTCGATCGTCGATGTCGGCAACGAGTTCGGAGAACATTGCGTGATGGACACGCTCGCCCTCTGCGTTGAGGAGTTGAATGGGGTGGTCGTGATTTTCGATCAATGAAGTCTCCTGATGAGAGATCTACGCGCATGAGGCGTGACGTTGCACAAAGCGAAGCATCACGCGACACCCTGCGCAACTATGGGAGTAAAAACTGAGCAATATGCACATTATTTTGACGCTGAGGCGTGCAAGAATGATCTGCATGACCTATTTCGACAAGACTGACGCACGCATGCTGTCGGCGTTGAGCGAAAATCCTCGCGCCACCGGGGTGGACCTTGCCTCTGGACTCGGCCTCTCGCGAAACACAGTGCAGGCGAGGATGAACCGATGGGAATCCGAGGGAGCATTGCACCCCATCGACCACCGCATTCCTCCGCGGAACTTGGGCCGCCCCCTACTGGCGTTTGTTACTGCCAGAGTCGATCAGCATCAACTCGGCGAAGTAACGGATCACCTCGCAAGGATCGCGGAGGTGATCGAGGTCTTCGGGCTGGCAGGAGAAACGGATCTTCTGATTCGTGTGGTTGCGGCTGACACAGATGACCTCTATCGGATCGCAGGCCTGGTTCTGGGTGTGCCTGGTGTCGAGAGAACGAACATCGGGATCGCGATGCGTGAACTGATCGCCTACCGGACGATGCCCCTGGTGTCGGAAATAGCAGGGCGCTGAGGGTAGTTTATGTCCGCGAGGCAGCTTCAGAGGCCTCGCGAGGAAGCCCCTGAAGCTGCAATTTCATGCCGTCATGGCCAACATTCCAAGGTGCATGCGGGGCAATGCATTTCCTGCGATCAGGTTTGCATTGGCATGTAGACAAGGTACTACGAACGTGGTCGGTCCACCGGGAGTGCTTGGACCTCTGAAAATTTCAGGACTTCGAAGCGATACCGTCGAGTGCGAGTTTCGCGCCCTCACGGAGAATCTCAAGATCTGTCTCATCGCTCGCCCAAGCCACGTGACCATCCGGGCGCACCAGCATGGCTGTCACGACATCCCACTCCCGTTGTGCAGGAGAATTGTTCGAGCTCGCCGAAGCGCTCACTGCATCGAATTCCCGTACTGCTTCGCCTGCCCACTCATCGTCCTCGGTGAAGTTCACCAATACTGGCTGCGCCACCGAGAACAGGGAGAAGAGACGACCGCCGGCATGCCCGTCCGACAGATCGATGTTCGGCACTCTAGAGCCGACGAGTCGGTGGGCTACCGTACTCCCGCTGGGGTAGTGCACTGCCAAGGCGGACAGCCGCTCGGCCAGATCCAAAGAGAACTCTGGGTTGGTGGTGATGAGCTCGTTCAGTAATGTTCGTAGACCCTGCCCTTCCGGGGAGAAAGCGGTGATGACCGCGGTTTGGGCGGCGCTGTTGGTGAGCAACGACTGTCCAACCGGGTGCCGCTCGTGATGATAGGTGTCGAGTAGTCCCGCAGACCCGATGCCCTTGACCGTTCGGGAGAGTTTCCATCCGAGATTGAATGCGTCCTGCAAGCCGACGTTGAGACCTACTCCGCCTGTGGGGAAGTGAATATGCGCAGCATCTCCCGCGACCAGCACTCGTCCGTTTCGATATGCGTCGGCCTGGCGTGTGGCGTTTCCGAATCGGGACAGCCACTGCGGATCGTGCATTCCGAAATCGGTTCCCGCGATGCGGGTTACCGACTCGCGGAATTCATCGAAACTCAACTCCTCACCTCGGGCGGTCTGCCGTGCCGGATCGACGCCGACGAATCGGTAGATACCGCCTGGGAGCGGCGCCACCATCAGCGCCCCTGACTCTCCGTGGCGGCTGTACCCGATGCGCTCGGGTGGTGCGCCGAGTGCCACATCGCCGAGGAATCCGAAGACGGTCGAGTCCGTACCGGGGAATCCGATCCCTGATGCCGCGCGAACAACGCTCTTTGCGCCGTCACATCCGACTACGTACTCGGCGGATTCTTCGTAACTTCCGTCGGGGCCTTCTACAGTCACAGTCACTGCGTCGTCGTTCTGTCGTACGTTCGTGACTCGGTGCCCTCTTCGGATTTCTGCCCGGGCATCAATTGCGTGCTTTTCGAGTACTTCCTCCGTGCGCACCTGAGGATAGGCCAACGTGAATTGAAACTCGGTGTCCAGAGGAGAGAAATCCAGTCTGTTCTCCAACACTCCGAAGTGTCCATTGGGGATACGCAGACCTTCTTCGAGCATCTGCTCGTGGACGCCTCGCATCGCGAGAATTTCCAGTGTGCGTGGGTGGACGGTGAGTGCCTTGGAGTATCGAGGTCGCACCGTGGCGGCCTCGAGGACCAGGGGGCGGACTCCTCCGATTTGTAGTTCGCGAGCGAGGAAGAGCCCGACCGGGCCGCCGCCGACGATGATTACTTGTTTCATGTCACTCCTTGGTCACTGTACAACGATACTTCTCCTAGTAGACTTGGTCACTGTCCAATTTGCAAGGGGGAAGTCGAGTGGAGTCGAGTGTGCGGCAAGCGGAGATCGTGGACGCTGCGATGGCGATCCTCGATGATCAGGGGCTCGATGCAGTGAGTTTGCGGACAGTTGCGTCGCTGGTCGGTGTACGTCTGAATACGGTGTCGTGGCACGTGAAGACGAAAGCTCGTCTGCTCGAGCTCATGGCCGATTCGGTTATGAAGGAATGTTCAGTCCAGGATCTGCCCGCTGATCCGCAGCAGTGCGTACGCACTCTTTTGAGGCGGTATCGCGCGGCTCTCCTTGCGCATCGCGACGGTGCACGTCTGGTGGCGGGAACCTTCGTTGCAGAGAAGAACACGCTCGATGCGGCCGACGCGATTGTTCGTGCGCTCCTTGATTGCGGACACGGCAGACGCAGTGCTGCGTGGACGTGCTGGACCTTGGTTTATTTCGCATTGGGTATAACGCAGGAAGAGCAAGCGGTCGACGAGCCACTGGACTCGATCTTGCGCCGCGGGCTGGATACCGACGAGCATGCGGCACTGAATTCGGTCGCGGACCATCTTTCTTCCGTGGATTTCGACGCCCGATTCGACTTCGGCCTGAATCTCATCCTCCAGGCAAATCCCATGGGTAGTTGATCGAAGCGTAGTGAGTTGTCACTCCGTGAGATGGGTTAAAGGCCGGCGCGACCGCTGGCCCAGAATGCCTGTGTGCGAATCTGTTTGCGATCGAGATTGGTGTTCGCGCGGATCAAGGTGCGTTGCCGCGTGATGGATTGCGCGTGTCCGACCAAGTAAGCTCCTTGTATGTTCGGCTCTGAATCGAGCACGAATCGAAGCCAGCTGTCGATCTGTGCGCCAGGTTCTGTCGAGGCGGCCAGTATTCTGGCCTGGGGGACCAGTTCAGCTGCGGCGGCAACGTCATTCGGGTGAATTTCCAGTGCGAAGAGTGTCGACTGTGACTCGTGCTGAACGAGACGAAGTGACGCGATCGCTGTAGCGTCCCCCGCGATGACGATGCGAGGCGCAATCGGAGTCGCCAGCTTGCCGCCGGGGGCAAGGAGTGGCACGACCGTTCCGACGCCGAGACCGGATGCCCAATGGGAGCCTGGTCCGCCGGAGGCGAGATCGATGATGCATCGAAGCTGGTCTGGTTGAGAATCGAAGACCGTGTAGTGGCGAAAGTCCCTGTCGTTTACCCGAATTCCGAAATGAGTTCCGGGTGGGGGTAGTGCGCCGCCGTCTCCTTCCAGTTCGATCGACATGAGCCCTTCTGAAATTCGGTCAGCTGCTCGCACGACGCATCGGCGGCGGGTGGTGAGCTTCTCGAATCTGCTTGCGAGCGATGAGGGTAGTGACGGCATTGACAGACCTCCTGAAAAGGTATTAGGTAATACTTGCTTATCGTTACTATACCGTTTCGTTTCGTTCTAAGGAATGTTGATGCATCCAGATCTCGAACTTCGGCCTGCATGGACCCTGCTGGCGGTCAGCCTGGCCGTCTCGGTCGTCCTTCTGGGAACGACAATTCTCAACGTCGCGCTACCCGAGCTGCGGGTTGCATTGCCCGCCTCGAACACACAGCAACAGTGGATTCTCAACTCGTACACACTGACGTTTGCAGGGTTCCTCCTGCTTGCGGGCGCGATCGGCGACCGTTTCGGTCTACGTCGAACCCTCGTTGTCGGTCTGTCCGGTTTCACGGCGACAACACTTGCGAGCGCTTTCGCGTCCAACGCGACGATGTTGATTGCGCTGAGAGGAATTACCGGAGTCTTCGCTGCAGCGATCATGCCGATAAGCCTTGCGGTAGTAGTGAGAACGTTCCCAAAGGACAAAGTGCCCGGTGCGATCGCAGTCTGGGCGGCAGTCTCCGGATTGGCAATTGCATTGGGTCCCTTGATTGGTGGAGCCCTGCTGACGGCCGGTTACTGGTGGGGATCTGTACTTCTAGTTGTGGCTCTGCTCGGCCTTTCGGCGTTGGTACTCACGGTGCTCGTCGTTCGAACTCCGGTTACCGCAGGAGACTCGCGCATACGACTGATTCCGGTGGTGGGGTCAGTTTCAGGTATCGGACTATTGGTCTGGGGAGTTCTCCACGGAGGGCAAAGCAACCAGTGGACCTCCGCCGGCACGTTAGTGCCCATGGCCGCCGGTGTAGGACTGTTGGCTGCACTCGTATTTTCCGAAGGGCGGCACAAGGATCCACTTGCTGACGTACGTCTGTTCCTTAACCGACGATTCAGCGTTGCCGTCGCAGCTCTGAGTCTCGGCACGTTCACAGTGTATGGGTTCCTGTATTTCTCCACGTTCTACCTGCAGGTCGCACGAGGTTACAGTCCACTTCGCACCGGCTTGCTGCTGCTGCCGTTGTCCGTGGGTTTGATCGTCGGTGGATTGGCATCACGACGAATCGCGGCGAAGCTCGGAACACCGACAACTATGACAATTGGCATGGCACTGACCGCCGGATCATTGGCGTTCTTCGCACTCCTCGCGGTTTCGGCACCGATCGGATGGTTCACCCTGATCGTCTTCGTACTGGCGTTCGGGTTCGCGCTCGTGCTCTCTCCGGGCACGACAATGGCAATGACGTCGGTACCGCCTGGGCGCGATGGCGCCGGTTCTGCGTTGATCAATACGCTGCGGCAGTTGGCAAGTGCTCTGGGAGTATCGATCCTGGGCTCGATCCTGTGGTCGAAATATAGAAGCAATGTGGCTCCGGGCTTGGCAGGAATGTCCCCGACAGAGCGTGAATCGGCCAGCAGTTCCCTTGCCGCAAGCATCGCGTCGGCTGACGGCAATTCTGCGATCATCGACGCTGCGCAATCAGGATTCGAATCAGCGCTACACGTCACAACCTGGGTTGCCGCTGCAATTGTGCTCGTGGCAGCGCTGCTGCTCCCAATCATCACCTACAAGAACCGCTCTGTAGCCTCGTGAATGTGGGCAATACTCCGGATTCGCGTCGCTATCCACTCGCGAGCACTCGCGGCGAGCGCGCCGAGCGTGCCATCGCAGACTCCGTACTCGACCTGATCGACGAGTGCGGAGTCGCGGAGCTCACGATGGACAAAGTCGCCGCCCGAGCGCGGGTGGGGAAGCCTACGATCTATCGGCGCTGGAGCAACAAAGCTGAGATGGTGGCATTTGCCTTCAGTAACATCGGCCCACCATTGGTTCTTGACCCAGCTCTTGACCTGCGTAGCAACATGATTGCGGTTCTCGAGAATCTTCGGTCCAGGATGACAGATACACGCCATGGTCGAGCCTGGCGAAAATTGCTCGGTTCAGAAGACGAGTACGGGCAGGCCCTTCGTCAGTATGTCCGACAATATCTCGGCGTCCGTCGAGCCGAACTCGCTGCCATTGTCGAAGAGCGCGTTGCCAACGGTGAGTACGAAGCGCGGATCGAAGTCGACACTCTGATGAGAATACTGGCGAACGCGATGCTGGGATCATTGATGATGCCTGACGAGCCTGAGTCTACAAGTGATCCGGAAACATTGGTTGACCTGGCTATGTTCGGGGGGTTGCCTCCGCGCGGTGACTACGCGACCTGAGGTATTAGTTCGACAGAAATTGTAGCAATTCTATGAAGTCGAGGGGTGGCGGATAGAACCCGGCTGGCCTTCAGCCGGATGAGGTCCAATCGGTCGAAGAAGCACCACGCCACTGGTGTTAGTGCTCGCGCCTCGCGAAAGGTCATCCGATACTTCGCAATACAATAGATACGGGGATAGCCGGCAGGCTGTATGAGAACGAGCATTCTCGCTGTTGCTCGCGCCCTGCGCTCGATTGGGCATGTGATTGTTGCTGCGGGCGAACCGTATGAGCAGATTAAGGCCAGGGTGCGTAGATTAGGGCACCGGTACTAGCCCGTGGCTGCATTTAGACCGAGCGCAGGTGAGCTCGCATACTTGCCATCTGTTTGATCAGCGTCATTCGATGGTCGGAGTATCGAATGACAGCGTCGTGGTCGCCTGCCAGCCGTGCTCGCGCCAGCAGATACTGGCAATTGTCGAGTTGCTGTTTGAGTGTCATCACCGAAATAGCCTCCGATCGCCGTACGGAGCCAACTCCCGAACCGGCGCAGTCTCTGTGCATCCGAGAAGGTTTGCGAATGGGCACCTGTCTTCGAGTTCCGAGAACACAATGTAGCGCCAATCGTGCCAGGATTGAAGACTCTTGACGCACAGCATCCGATGTAGTGCTGACCACGGACATACGCTTTTGCCACGATGAGAGCAACCTTGTTGTGAGCGAGTATCAGGTCGACATCCTCGCCGGTTGGCGTGCAAATATCTGATCCGAGATATTTCATTCCTCATCTCCGACGACTCCTTCCATAGGACGGGAAGGTGGTATCTGGGCGTATGCCGACGTTGATCGGCTAACTTTGCGTGGTGCCACGATTGGGAACTGACGTATTCGATGTAGATGGCTGGGAGGTTGTCAGTTCGGTGCGCAACCCGTGGGGCCGGGTTCCTCTTACCGATGGGGGCCGGTTTCTTGCTGGCGGGGCTCGTGCATACATGGACCGGCTTGTGGCTCAGCAGCATGCCACCGATTCGGAGAGCCGACGGCATCATTATGTTCCGAAGGCGTACCTGCGTGAGTGGTCGTTCGACGGCAAACGGGTATGGACGCTCGATACCGTGACCGGGGTAGTAAAGCCGCTGGGTATTGCGGATGTGTGCGTGAAGGAGAACTTCTATCGCGTGACGGGGCCGAATGGGGCTCCGCACAATCGCGTCGAGTTGATGTTCGGTGTCGTGGATACTGAGTTGCGGCGAGTGCAGCACCTCCTCGCCTCTCTGGAAGATCCAGAAGGACTTGAGTTCGATGATCTTCTCGGGCTGTGTGTGTCGATGTCGCTACAGCGGATGCGAACTCTGCAGGAGCGCCGTCTGTTTGTCCAGCGGGACAGGTGGCTTGCGGCACAAAATTCTGATCAGAATCCCGTGCTTGCAGATGACGCGACGGACCCGCACCGTATTGCCGGCATTCATACCGAGATGCTTTTCAAAGGCATGTGGGATTCCGCAGATCTTCTGACCAGCAGGCAAATCGAGCTCTGGCACGATCCCCTTGGTCGTTTCATGACTTGTGATGCGCCAGTGCTTCTTCCGTTCCGCCGCAATGTTCGCTCAAGTCTGTTATCAGCGCCTTACGTGATCTGGCCTGTCAGCCCGAATCGGGTTGTCGCACTGAGCAACAACCTGTTCGGCGAGAAAGTGCTGATCCGAGAAGCCAAGGGAGAGTTGGTCGGTATGGTGCGACGGGCGGTGGAGCAGGGGCGCGAGCGCATGATTTTCGCCAGCGAGGAGCAACTCGACCGTTTTCCGAAGCGAAGAAACTACTATCGGCGTGCGCAGTCGAGGCTGCGGTGCTCAGATCGCTCCCCGGGCGAGTACATCTCTCCGCCGGGTTGTTTTGTGGAATGGGCGGTTGCGTTTTCGGCTGATCCAGATGTCGCTCTCTGCAAACGTGGTTTGCATACAGACGCGCCCGAAATGTGGTCTCATACCTGACTGCGCAGGGCTGTGGTGCTGTGCTTCGCGTGTGACGCCATCGGAGCCAATGCGATCGTCCAGTTCCCCGAGGCTGCGGCGCCGACGATCGAGAATTCTTCCCAGCCGAGTTCGTTGACGCCTTGGGGTCCGCGGACTTCCCTCAGCTCGCGCACGGTCATTGCGCCGATCACAGCAGCTGGCGTTGCGTCGCACACGTAGGGTCACGTACATTCCGTTCTCGGTCCACGGGTGGTCGCGGAAGAGGCACTCGAAGTCGCGATAGGTCTTCATGATCAGGGCCTTGCCTTGTCGGGCGATTCCGTCATTTCCTGGTGATGATCGTGCGCAGCGCGAAGCGGAAGACCACTGCGGTGCCGGCTCCGACTGCGATACCGGCCAGGATGTCGGACAGGAGAATCCTGTCTGTGACACCGAGGACGGTTGGGGCCACGATCGTCAACGCGACATGCGTGGGCGCCGGCCGAGGGCTGGTGATCGCAGAACTCCTCTCAACACGGCTGACGTACTTACGGAGATCATCACACGCCGTGTGACGCGGAAGTCGGACCCACGCTGTTCAATTGGGGAAGTGACGTACCGACCAACTGCCGCGTCCACTATCGGAAAGCGGCTGTGGCTGGGACGATTCTCTTCTCGTCGGGAGCGCGCTGACTGCCAGTTCGTCGGGTTTTGCTCTCGCTCTGGACTCGCTGTTTCCGTCGCCTATAGTCCCCATATGGGGACTATAGGCTGTGGTGTCTCGTGCGGAGAATGTTGTCTGAAGAGGGGGCGGTTCAGATGGGAGATCCTTTCCACCCCAGCATGGTTGGAGCCTTCGAGCCCTATTGCAGACGGGGCAAGAGGTTCGGGCCATGGAATTTTCAGTGTCGTCATGCACATGTCGGCGCCCGCAAGATGCTGTTCGGCTTGAGGTCGGGCGTGAGGACGTCTGCCGGAATCGAGCCGAGTGGGCTGCCGTCGCGGAGGAGGAACGATCTGCCTACGATTTCGGCCTACGGGCGGTGGATCACCGGTCCGTTGGCTTCGTATCGGATCAGGCTCGCACTCCACGCCGCATAGCTGTACGGCCGCAGGCGTCGACATTGCATGCGGGGCGCAGGCAGCAGATCTCGGTGTCATCGCGCGGACGACCTGCAACCGGGTTGGGTGTCACTCTGCGAGGGAGTACGCTCGCGCGACGACGTCGATGCATGCGGTGGCCAGTGCGGGCCCTCCGAAGTTGGTGACGAGCACGGCGGCGTCCGATACGTGCCCTCGGGTCACAGAGGGTAGTTGTTTCCACAATGGGTTGCGGTCGAGGGCGGCAAACGCGTCGGGCGTCAGTGCGAAAGCAGTTCGCACCACCACATCGCCGTGCAGGGTGTCGATTGTCTCGGGTACGAGGTCGAGTCGATCTACGAGGCTGTCCTGTGGGGTGGCGAAGGAGCCGCCGACGGCTTGCACGATGGTGCCGAACAGTGTTCTGGTGGGTGCGGGCAGTAGTCCGCCGCCTGAGCCGTCCGGGAGTGTTTGGAAGAGATTGATCGTGGTGGCGGCGATAGAGGCAGCGTGGTCCTGCCGCAGCTGTTCGAGCTTGTCGTCGTAGGCCGCGATCACAACCTGCGCCTGATCCGAGTGACCTAAAGCCTCGGCGAAGTAAGTGAAGTCGTCTCTCCAGTCCGATGGGGACGGATCTGTGCTGCGTGCGGTGACCAGCACGGGTGCAATTCCGGTGAGCTGCTCACCCAGTTCGTCTGCCCAGTAGGAGGAGTCGAGCAGGATGAGGTCGGGGGACAAGGCCGCTATGGTCTCTGGGTTCGGTTCGAATTCCAGCCGCACAGCGGTCTCGGAAATGGCGGCTTGCATGGAGTCCGGGTATGGGGCTCCGACGGTGCTGCGGTCGTAGTAGCCGACCACCTCGTAGCCGCATAGCGCGGCGAGTTCCAGATCGCCGCCGCCATCGACACACACGACGCGGGTTATCTCGAGCGGAATTTGTTGGGTACCTCGGGCGTCGATGACTGACCGCGATGCGGGCTGTGCAGAATGCTCTGACGTGTCGGGACGAGAGCATGCTGCTGCGAAAGTAGCCGCCGCTCCTGCGAGGAAAAAATGTCGTCGGGTCAACTCATCGACTATCTCCTGCCACACACGCTCATCGTGATCACAGGAGGGGCGGGCATGTGCATCAGCGGGTATCGCCAGAACAGCTGTCACAGCACTTCCTCGTTTCGGTTAGGTACGGCAACCCTAATTTGATGTTCGGTAATTGCCAAGCTGCCCTGGCATCGGTCGAAGTGGAGCCTTCGAACTACGACTTCGAAGTTCGCTTCCCACAGTGTCCGCGTACGGCCATCGCGAACGCCGATCCTCGGCGACTGGTCCCGTTCCGTCCCCGACTACCGTTGGAACTCGGTGCACTCTTCGCTCTGTTGACATCCCACCTATTACGACAAGCGATCTGGAGGAGAAGTAGATCCCACACCGCAGATGTGAGTTGGTCCGCGCCGGGGTCCGGGGTGTAGTCGGTTCTCTAGATGTTTCGGAATGATGCTGCGAAATCCCCCACCGCCAAGACTGTGTGACACGACATCACCTCCGGCGGCGTTCGCCCGTCGCAGTTCGGCATGCCGAAAGCGTTTGAAACGCTTCATGAACGGTTTTACCTGCGCGGTTGAAGTGGGTGTAGAGACCGTTGTGGTTCGTTTCTGCTGTTCCGGTGGCGAGGTCGGTGGTGGACCAGGTCCGGTGGATGGTGTTGGTGAAGTCGAATTCTGTGACGCCGCGGTCGTCGGTTTGTCGGGATCGTGCGGCGACGGTGCCAATGTGGTGGACGTCGAGGAGGTGGGCCAGAGCTTCGAGGGCGGTGGACAGTTCGTTTGTCATGATGTTCTTCCTCTCGAAGGCTCCGGCCCGTGCTCGCACATACAGGTTAGGAGAAACTGCTGCGGTGATGACATGTCCCCGGGGTGGTTGTTGGGGGGTGTGTGGGGCGCCGGCGTTTCTGGGTGCCGGCGGGGTGTTCGGGTTGGGTGGTGTGGGGGAGTGGTGCCGGGTCGTGTGGGGGTGTTGTGGGGCTCGTTTTGGGTGTTTTTGAATGTTGTTGTGTGTCAGTGTGTTTCGGTATTCGGTTGGTGTTGGGTTGGTTTCGCGGGTTGTGCACGGTGAGGGTTTCGTGAACGTCGAATGTTGTTGGGGTGGTGAGTGTTTCGGTGTTTGGTGTTTTCGGGTTGTTTTGCGGTTTGGTGGGTGGGGGTGTATGATTGGGAGCATGATGATGACGAGGCAGTGGACGCGAGACGGGGCGCTTTTCGTGACCCTTCC
>Ga0153993_100389_pt1 | contig 16473 bp, 20 predicted proteins | sample TSNC077MetaG_FD_104706 | JGI IMG/M metagenome (GOLD analysis project Ga0153993, IMG submission 104706) | Attine ant fungus gardens microbial communities from North Carolina, USA - TSNC077 MetaG | ecosystem: Host-associated > Fungi > Mycelium > Unclassified | place: USA: North Carolina, Lumber...
GAACCAGGTTCCGCACCCCACATGGGTCGAGAATAGAACGGTTGGACAGATGGGATAGAAGCATTGGCATCACCCATTTGGGAGAAGACAATTACACCCGATTTTAGTACCATTTCAGGTCGAGAGCCAAAGTTCTCGAATTTCCAGAGGACGAGATCAGCAAGTGTGCCTACTGAGATGTGGCCTACGAGATGGCTAATACCATGTGTAATAGCACTGTAAATGAACGATAAAGGAAATCAGTTTTCGAGATCAGTTTTTTCTTATCAAGACGACGCACGGATTGATCGTGTACTTGGCAATGTAACGTTTGACGCGAGCATTATCTTTACCTTTACGATCACCAAGACTGGTCAAGGGTCCTCGAATCTCTCTCATCTTGCTCGCTGTCCTCCATGTCCTACTGATGACCTCGCCTACACGCCCCATAGCTTGTGAATCTGAACTAATCATAGATATAGCACCCATATCATGAAGGACATCCTCAGCTGCGACGGTTTCTGCTCTAATTCTAGACTCTGCGAATGCAAGATCTTCAGGAATCGATTTATCAAGATGGTGACAAACCATCAACATCTTTTTGCATTCAGTGAGCAAAGTGTTATTTATAGTTTGAAATTGCAACCGAAAGAGCTCACGTCAAGATGTTCATCTAGTGTATTCTTGGCATAAGGTCGAGTAGGATTGGTTGATGATGGCAATACATTGTCTTGACCACAGACGACGATAATATCAGGGGCATGGCCTCCACCAGCGCCTTCAGAATGGTAAGTATGAATTGTCCTTCCTTCAAAAGCAGCAATTGTGCCTATCAAATAACGATAAAAAGAATTCGTAAGAATTTAATTAATCAAAAGAACCCACTTTCAACGAATCCACTCTCATTCAAGGTATCGGTATGAATGTTCACCTAATGATCAAATTTCAATGGAACTCGCTAAGAATGGATCAATAAATCAAAAACTCAACCTGTACGTCATACTTTTCAGCCACATCCAAACAGGTTCTGATAGTAGCCGGCGTTGATCCCCAATCCTCATGTAACTTCAAACCGGCCGCACCAGCACGCACAATCTCCTCCATCGCCCTTGGTCCAGAATCATTACCCTTTCCAGTGAACCCGAAATTCATTGGTAGACCATCGGTAGCGAGTAACATGTGCTGCATGTAAAATGGACTGGGCGTACACGTAGTCGCATTCGTTCCGTCACTAGGACCAGTTCCGCCTCCAATCATAGTTGTAGTGCCTGAGGCGAGAGCTTCTTCAACCTGTTGAGGGCAAATGTAATGAACATGGACATCAAGTGCTCCAGCTGTAATGATCAGTTTCTCTCCAGCGATGACCTCCGTCGAGGAACCAATGACAAGAGCTGGGTGAACGTTGGCCATGATATCTGGGTTTCCTGCTTTGCCAATACCGCATATAAGACCATTTTTGACACCTACATCTGCCTATTGAGGTAGCTAAGAATGGGAGAGAAGATTTTTCCCCTTGAGGCTGTGTACATACCTTGTAAATGCCCGACCAGTCGATGATGAGAGCATTTGTGATGACCAGATCTACCGTCTCCTCCGAGGACCTATCAGTAGCTTGACCCATTCCTTCTCGAATGGTTTTACCTGTGTAACAGGTTGATGATGAGTATCAAGAGGGAAGGAGCTCCATACCACCACCGAATTTAACTTCATCCCCATACATCGTCTACAAAGCATCAGCACTCATGGTAAGCGCCTATTGAAAGGCCAGATTCACCTCATCATGTTCCACCTCAATCCAAAGCTCAGTGTCACCTAATCTCACCCGATCGCCGACTGTAGGACCAAACATCGAAATGTAAGTTTCTCTCCCCATCTTGGTGTCCATTGAAATCTCCCAAGCACCCGGCTCCGGTATATGAGCAAATCCTCCTTTCATGATATTTTCCAGCACTACTTCTTCATTCAACCTGTCAGCATAACCTGTCGCTAGACCATTTCCACCAGAAATAAATCTGTTCCCAGCGATGGATACAAGGGTTACGGTTTTTATGTCTCCGGGTTCGAACCGTACAGCAGTCCCTGAGGCAATATCTAATCGTTTCCCACAAGATTTCAGTCTGTCGAAAGACAGGGCACTGTTCGTTTCTATAAAATGATAGTGCGAGCCGACTTGGATGGGTCGATCACCAGTATTTGTGACTCGAAGCTGAATTCTTTTCCTCCCTCTGTTGAGAAATATTTCTTCGTTCTTGGCGATGATCGCCCCCGCAAGCTTTTGTGGAAGATACTCTGTCTCGAAGGGAACAGGAAAAAGATTTTGCGAAGGTATAGGAAGGAAGGAACCATATAATGCAGCTTTGAGGTTCCCATCTTGGGTACAAATGGGATCATGGACTGTTACCAGAAAAACACTTGAGGGGGAATATCGTTAACTTGATGCGCGACAATTATGTGGCCACGTAGAAAAAAGGAGGAGGAGCTTACCCATCCGGGAAAGTACCTTCGACATGAATTTGTTCTACAGAGTTTGGTACGTTAGGTAATACATGTCGTCGACCGAGTAAAGTCTTTCCATGTTGCATCAACTCTGCGACGGAATGATGTCCGTCACGAATGTGTTCTTGAAGAACAGAAGCAATAAGAGCAATAGCTTCTGTAGAATTCAGTTTGACGCCTCTCGCTAGTCGTTTTTGTGCAAGCGCACCGACCTGGTGAGAAAAAAAAACGTTGGGCGCGAGTGAAAAACGGAGGGAAAAAATTGAAAATGAACAAAAAGAGTCAAACAATTACGTCTTTAGGACAAACCTGGTGGAGGAGAATTTTGTCTTGTTCACGAGGTAGAATATGCATGATTGAGAGGATTTGTATGACTGGGAAGCACAAGTGCCAGGTGGGTTATTATGTATGGTGGGCAACGAGGAAAGACGCGCATGGTTACTCCTGTAATGCCGTTCGGGTGGACTTCCGAAGCAAGATAAGATAACAAATTTGAGGGTGTGAATAAATAGCTCAGAGGGATAAATTTGACCGTGAGTAGTCGGTTTCAATTTCAGCCTTCCGCGGAACACCACATGGCTTATCATAGAGGTGATATGGATCATGAACTACAATTAGTCCCTTTCCCTCCAGATTAGTAATTCTGTCATGAGACGAATCTGCATCTTCTGTGTTGGGGATGGAAGAACTGCAGGCTTCGGAGAGATTACAGGAGATTTGAATATACATGTGTCCGGTGATACTCCCGTTGATATGGGTATGCCCATCTCGTGACCAGTCGGTGGATGGAGATATCAAATTCAAAGTCAAGTGTAAATTAGTCAATTAGTCAATGCACAGTAGTGAACGAAGAAGGTGTCCTGTGAGTCTACTTGGATTCATTTATTCTATTTACGATCAATCCGGAAAGGGACTTGTAGATCTCCGTACCTGGAGAGAACTACGAGCTGCTCCTGAATAAGAAGGGCTAGAGTTGTAGATGGTGAACCGCTTAAGCATCCCTAGTGCTACCTCTGGTAACCTTTTTATCCCAGAGTGACAGACCAGCTGTGTTGGATAAAACTAGACCGCGGCAAACGCACGCCGGTCATGTATCAACTCGGTACTGTATATATAGTAGTTACAGCTACGACGTCCATCGTTTTATTACAATAAAAACATGATCACCAAGCTAAAAAAGACCAACTAATTTTAGTGTATTGTTCGATATCTCAACACACCTGGATGTGTTTTCTGGGAACATGCTGCGGATACCGGCTGCTCATGAAACCCCTGACTTTTTTGGATTTCCGTGGGATAGTTGTTACAAGTTGTATTTGTCACGCTTATAGTTGCTGTTGTTCTATCGACTTGGGCAATGTCACTTCGTCGCACCGAGTCATATCTCTGCCTAGCCACAGTTGCCTCGCCCTCCCTCTCCATCGTCAGTGTCCATGGATTTTGCCGCTCCTCTGTTCCCTACCAGAGAAGTCTCTCCAGTTCCACGAGCAACAGCGGCTCCGGCAAAAGCCTGCCTCCTGTGCCACCCAGAATATAGAGCCCATCACCTTCAAGACTCGTCTCGAACGCAAATACTCTCAACCCGCTCCAGCAAGCACTCGCTCACTCACCCGGACATCCTCTCTATTAGACGTAAATGCCAGTGACGTCGAGCCAATTCCTTTTCGCGTTCCAGCATTTTGTCGGGCATCATCCCCTTTTTCACCTCAGCGACGCCTATTACCTGGTCGACCGATATTTCCAAAATCTATACCCGATCCAGACCTTTATCGTCTCGTTCTCAAGAAGTGTCTGCGACATTCTTCCCGGGGTCAGAGGTTTTTACAAATGAGACCTCGGCCAGCGCCCGCCGTACTTGCGGCAACCCAGGTCTCGAATAGAACCGTTGCGGACGAAGATAACCCTATGCAGGAAGACTATTTCATGGACTACGAAGACGATTTCAGCATGAATTTGCAATATGAGGATTGGGAGATGCCAGATGGTGAAGACGTTTACAGTTAATGTTATCGATGCCAACACATATATCCCGACTTCATTTGACTCTCACTCAAGAGCTCGTATGTACATTATTTTTCCCTCTCCTGAGTGTCTCTTCGTTTCGCTTTTCATGCTGCTCGCTTCAAGGCTGTTTTTATACCTGCGTCTATGTTTATCTAAGTTCACAGAAGGTCGAATAATCTTGCTTCCTAAATTATCTTCTACAAGTGAATGTAGAATTATTGTAGCCTTCCACCAGATGCGTTGCCATAATCAATCAGGTTTGAATCGCTACATATGGACAGAGTGGAGTAAATAGCAGGTGCTGATGTGCACTTCTTTTCGTATCAACTAACTTGTGACAGTCCCCTGAAGGTTGATTATGGTACCGGATGAGGTCCTACCAAAACAGTTGGGGCTTTTATAAATATATGACCCAGCAATGGTCATGGTTCGGAACCCTGATCGGACAGATATAACGCAGTCGACTCTGATATAGCGTATGGTGAAACCTGAACTAGGCTGAACATCAAGAGATAAAACACAACTTGTTTTCATGAGCCCAAACATCTTTCATCCTCTGTTTAAACCCATAGCCCAGGCTTGGGAAAAAGCTTGTCTCCTGAGAGTTTCATGTTTTAAATAAAATGGTAACCAGTCCTGTCTATCTAACACATGCGAATGTTTAGCATATCATGTGACAGAGTGACAGGAGTCCGTCAAATGACCATATCAGGTGAGTTCAAGTACATTTGGCTCCCACTAGGCACACAGGTCTGTGCCGCTTAGTCATCCATCAGTCATAGGATAAGTCTGGTTATTAGGCCAAATTCAACGCGAAATTCCACGCGTTTAATTCACCAATGAATTTGACTTGAATAACCCAACCATGGCCATGGCCTTCCCAGCCGGCTGCCTCCCTCCTATAATCTTAAGGGGTTTCCAGCATAAAGCAAAAAGAGAGTTAAGAATTACCTTACTTCTGAGGGTTATTTTGAGTCTCGAGAGGCCCTATCTGTGTCAAGTCATTTACAACTCAGAGTATGAGAGAAAAATGGCTTCTTAACTGTTATCTATGCATGTGATTGAAGCTGCCAGCCTCCCAATATACTAGACAAGCCCCTAGGTGTAGAAAATGTTATGCAATTGGCCATAAGATGACTTGAAGGGCATGCACTTTACATTATTCAGACATATTATAGTTTTGTTGGTGAATTAAACTGGAATTTCGCGTTGAATTTGCACTTATCCCATTACTAATGGATGACTAAGCGGCACAGACCTGTGTGCCTAGTGGGAGCCAGTACATTTGCCCTGATGACAAATCAATCTGCTGAAACCTTGATGTACCCTCCAGACTGACTGCTTTGATGATAGAGCAAGTATCTATACATTTAGGCAAAATGGAATGCTTGCACTAATGCAGATTTTTGGTTTTGTTCTAGATCTGGCAGAGTACATAATTAGCATGGAAGGGCCACTTCAATTTTCGTCTTTTGTCTTTCCTTTCTCTATTGAAAGTAGTTTTGTTGAGTCAAGATATCTATATCTAAAGACAAGAAAGTGAAACACTTGATCATCAAGAGATGATGCTCAACTTATTTTTAGTGCAATGCTCAGTATTCCATGAAGCATCCATCATGTGCTCAATTACTGTAGAGACAGCTTATATATATATATGTGTATAGGCTATTTTAACCTTCACACCCCACAAGTTGTGACTTCCTGTTTTAACGAAGATAGAAGCTAGGGGTTTTCTGGTATGTGTCATACCTGTGAAACTTCCGTGAACATCTTCTGACAAAAGTTCAATGTGGCTCAAACTTTAAGTCTTGAATTGTGAACAAAGAACCGAAGAGTGTCCGAAGAAATCTATGTTCCCCATTTTTAACCGTATATAAGGACTGCATTTAAGGATACATCCGAAAAGGTATCGATTCTTACGAGGGACTCCGAGATCATTCCATCTGAAAGGAGTAGTACCAGTCTAAACTTGATGGTGGTCTGGTCTCGCACTACTTTGGGTTTATGGCACGAGACCATTCAGAGCCAAACGACATTTCAAAAAAGTTTTCAAACTAGTAAAGATGGGAAGCACCCCATCGTGAAGGACCACAAATTTGTCAAAATGAAAGCATAAATAGTGCATTGACGAGAACAAATGCAAGTTCAAGGGATCTGTCTACCATCGTCCTCGTTTCCTTTATACTCTGGAGGAACATTGTTTTGTGTGATGAACACGCGTGCGGCGAGAGCGAGGCACCAGGGTATGGCCGGAGGTGACTTTGCATCCAGCGCTCACATCGTCCCCTTCACAACAACTCCACATGGAAACCGCTCGTACCTCTCGGTATATATGGCCCTCCGGAGTGACAGTCAGAAATTCGTACTTTTCAGATTCGAGTCGACCTGTTTTCGTTCTAAGCTCTAGAGCAGCGTAAGGAAACAGGAAATTTACCTGGGTGGTATGCGAACTCTTCCTGATCTGAATCGGGTACAGGGGAGTCGGATAAGGTGCTGGACTTCGTGTGATGGTGGCAAGAGGATTCGGGCCTTTGAGAAGGGGGAATTTCAGCCTCATCGGTAGATGTGCTCAGTGTTTCCTCAAGCTCCATAACAAGGACATCATGAACATAAGGATCCTTTGCGGCAGGCCGCAACACCAGTTCATGAAGTTGCTGCTCTGAGCGCACTCAAGCAAGATTGTAAGTGGTCCATTGGAGAAAGGAAGGTGGTCAGAGTAAAAGACCGGTTTATATTTCAGTCCCTTACTACAATTAGGCAGATGGTGATAAGGTTTTGGATCAATTGGATAGCGGCAACGAAAATGGAAATCACTAAGCCGAGCAAAGTCGTCCAATGGGGAGATTTGAACAAAGGTATATTCGAAAAAGCCCCGTGACTATTATCATGCTGGTGGAGAGTGTAAACAGAACGGCCCGAGAAACGGATGGTTATTCAATCGATTGCAGTTGTCCGATTAAACAGCAGAGCAATGAACAAAAAACACTTTTTTTGTAAACACTCGTTAAGCGAGATTGAACAAAAGGGGGCTGAGCTAGAAATAGCATTTTCACATTTCCGGATTTCGGAAGTCCACCGGACAAGCTTCAAAGACGACGTCGTTTCCTCAGGACTGAGGCTTGATGTTGATCCCGGACACAGCCAGGATCATCTGCCTGTCTTCGACAACAGGTCCATTCTTCAGGAAAAGAGGCTTGATTCTCTTCAATGTCCATCGGTCCATTTTCATCATGATCCGCGAATGCAGCTTCGTTCACTTCCAGTTCGCCTTCAACAGAATTATGATGTTTAGATCCTTTCATCCTTCAACATGGGGTGGCACTACTTGCGCACCTGAATGGAACTGGCATTCACCGTCCTCTCTCTGTGTGTTTATGTCATAATCTTCCTGGCAATTGGGACAAGTCTCCCATCTCGGAACGATGGTGCGAGTTTCACGATTGATCGTAATAAGTTCTTTAGAAAGGGCAATCTCAACAGCCGGCTCTGTTTCTATCATTCTTACCAATACCTCTCGAAGTCGCACAGCCGGGATGGTATCGACAACATTCTTCAGTTGAGTCCTCGTCTCCTCATTAAGATGAATCTCGACCTCGGACATGTCAGAGTCGGAGTCGCATAGAGAGCCACTTGTTGCGCTGTCTCCATCCGCACTTGAAGAGTCGGAAAGAGCGGTGAGGTCGATGATTTCAGGTTCATGATTTTCGTTGGATGACATGGCCTAACGAAGGATCTACCCAGTTTTTTTTAAAATTAAGTCAGATAATCTAGTGTACATGTGCAATCTCACCTTTTACGAGATGAGGGTAATGCTATCAGCAGCATTGTGTCAAGTGCCGACTTTGGATATTGAATGACTGTCCCTGACTGAATACTACACGTGATTTGACGTTCTTCTCTTTGGATTGGGAATTTCTACTCCGCAACTAGTGTCAAAGCGTGGAGGGCGTTGTCTGCAAGATCCAGTATTGTATCAACAAAAGGTGTATAACCGGACGGTGGGCGAAGTTGACACGTGATATGACCTTGCAGCCACTCCGCTAGAGAACCTTGCAGTGAACTGACGCTCAAGGCTTCATAACAGTCGTCTTATGAATTGAGATATGGCCTGCCGCTAGCACCGGCTTCCGGACTGATCGACGCTAGACGCTCCGGTAGGCTTAGCGTGCTTCTAGTCTTATTTCCTTTTGTGGACCCTCTGTGCTATGGGAGACATCTCTGATTCTGACTACAAAACTGCAATACGAACTCCGAAGCCAAATGTCACTTCCTGTCAAGCAACTTCTGATAATTGCCACTATTTTACTTGCTGGTCCCCTGACAAATTCAATCATTTACTCCTTCAACGATGGTCTGGTGACAAGGGCAGATACAGGCCCTAGAATATCTGAAAATGACGTCCTGAAAGCTTCAAAATATCCTCAGTTCTTGGTATGAATACCAGCACAGCATTTTGGAGTGCTTTATTCATGGTGATGTCTCAACAGGAGTCTGCCCTCTTCTTTGCACAAACCGTTACGGTATACCAGTGGGGAAAGTTCTCAGATAAACTTGGCCGCCGTCCTATCCTCCTAGTAGGATCCTTCGGCCTTTGCCTATCAACCTTCTTGCTTGGAGTCACCAACAATACCTGGGTACAAGTTGCTGCACGCTCTATGCAAGGGATTTCTGGTGGAAATCTAGGTGAGCGCTAAAATGGCGAATGAACAGGTTTTGAGCTTGTCTCGAACTCATCTGATGATAGAAACAACGAAGACGGTGATTGCCGAAGTAAGCTATTCTTCGTTTGCGCCTTATTTGACTAAAGGGACAGCGCAATTTAGATCACCGATGTTACCAACCAGCATCGAGCTTACGCCATCTTGCCGATAGCACAAACTATCGGATTAAGCATCGGGTAAGGTCTCATGTAGTTCTCAGAATCGGCTCTGCAGAGAACAACAATCAAGTGCAGGTCGTCTGTGGGCAATTTTTTTGCAATCCTCAAGGGAAGGCTTCCAATTCTTGAAAGGATCCCGTTCATCAGAGATCACCCCCTTTTTATTCCTTGTGCCATGGCCTCCTCCTTCTCGTTCTTCTCTTTCCTTCTCACCCATCAGGGATTACAGGAAGTAGGTTCTTTTTGCATATTTCTCTCGGCTTCCGCCAGCTGATGACTCTAAGACTCTACCCGCAGAATATCAGGCCAACTGGAGAGTCTTCCGGATAATTAAAGATCAGTGTGCTTTTGGCTTGTCAACCTCTCCGATTCCTTCAAGCACTACGGCCTTAATCGATCAAGCAAGAGGTCCAGGCTATGGTGCAGTATACAACCCCGAGGAAGATGTCGAGAATACTGTCAGCAGTATTGGGCAGGAGGTCACGCAAAGCATCCCTGGAATAGTCGAAGGGTTACTTCCGATTGATAAGATTCAGAAGATATCAGACCTCAAGGAGCTCATCAATCGCCAACTCATCATCGTACTGTTGAATTACGCTTTCATTTCCTTTCTCGATCAGGCACAGCAAACTTTATTGCCTATGATGTACAAAACTCCCATTCAGGAGTACGGTCTCGGTATCTTACCAGAAGCTATGATTAGAATCATGGCAACATGGGGCAGCTGCAACACTCTTGTTCAGCTATTACTGTTTCCGTGGCTCGTGCAGCGCTTCGGTTCCAAGAAAGTTTATTCGACTTGTCTGTCCTCGATGATACTCTTCTTCGCCTTATTCCCTGTGCTCCACTTAATTACAGCATACTTCCAGAACACCAATTTTTTGGTTCGCCGCCTACTAGAAATCCATGTGGGAATGTCTTCCCTAATTTATATGGCCTATGGTACGTCAATGGAATGTCCCAGCTAAGCATGTAATGCTACATCCATCCAGGTTGCTCTCAGATGTTCATAATGGGCGCTGTCCCAAATAGAAAATCCTTTGGCACTGTGAATGGCCTCGGACAAACAGTTGGCTCGTCGGCGCGGATGGTTGTTCCACTAGTGATCTATGCATTCTCTCTGAAGGGTGGATGGAAGTGCCTGACCTATCTTTTGTTGATTTGCATCACAATAGCAGGGAGCATGGTTTCCACACTCCTACCTGCTGATCTCTAGCTGGCAGTGTATGATTAGATATTTCGTTTAGACGTAGAAAAGCTTATGTCAGACTTTGAACCCGCCGTTTCTCACTGGCCCGGTTCAGGCCGACATGTGCGTAAAAACTCTCTCCATGAGCATCCGTCATCGCCAGCCAACATTTGTAATGATGGTCACCAATGACTATCTCCTCGCATATTTACATTGGTCCTTTACCTGACGCTTTACCTGACGTTTGACTCAGTTACCTCCGGACGTATCAGCGTCAATGACAAGAGAATGACAAGAGGCATCAGTGTCAATGGTGAGTTAAAGAATGGAACTTTGAATCTGGGAGCGATGAAAGCCACATCGACACTAGACTATAACAAAGGATATTGTGTCGCCATTTGAGAATAGCTAGAAGGGGCGACATTCTCTGATAGATCAGTTCATCATGGAGCTTCTGGTGCATTTGAGGCGGATCAGGTATCGCTATGACACCATTTCCCGGTCCATGAACCCTGCCAAGAGTGTTGAATTAACCAAGGTTCGACACGCTGACCAAAATAGTGCGTGAGTTAAAAGACAGCAGAAATGGGATAGTAACCACCCAAGGTTCAGCCTTCTCTATTGCTCTTTTCCTTCAACCAGGTTACTGTTGGAGGCGTTTGTTACCATTGTTTCAAAATGCAGCATGAGGCTCAAGACGACTGTCCTGCTAGGCAATCCAAGAAAGTGACACCCTTGCCTAAAATACAAATTTTTATCCTGCTTTTCGTCATGATTGCGGAACCTATCTCGTCGACGGTCATCTACCCATTCGTCAATCAATTTGTGAAAGACACTGGTATTACTCATGGAGATGCTAGAAAAGTTGGACACTATGCTGGTTTCCTGGTCAGTGCACTTGCCGCTTCCAGAAGTGCTAGGTCCACCTGACCTGATTATAGGAATCTGTCTTCTTCTTCGCTGAATGTACAACAGTGTTCCAATGGGGTCGCCTTTCAGATCAAATTGGTCGAAGACCAGTTCTCCTTCTCGGGCCCCTGGGTCTCGCCCTTTCTCTTTTTACCTTCGGCATTTCGAAAAACTTTTGGATCCTTTTGATTGCGCGATGTGCTCAGGGCGCTTTCAACGGAAACATGGGTTAGTACACCAGGTGCATCTGACTTCGGGTTTAGTGCTTAGCCGACATTTCAGGTGTCACAAAAACCATGATGTTTGAGGTTGGTTGATGTACGCTGAATCTGATGAGAACAGCGCTTAATTCCCTGATATAGATAACCGACCATACGAACATTGCCCAGGCTTATGCATGGCATCCAGTGATGTGGAGTTCGGGGATTACTCTAGGGTTAGTTGGTCTACGCAGTTTATTGTTTGTACTCACAACGGTGTCGTTCTAGTCCTCTCATTGGAGGTATCTTCGCTATGCCTACGTATAGGTGGCCTGAATTAGCACGCACGGCTTATTTCCTTGTGCTACACCCGTACTTCCTCCCATGTGCGATCACAGGAGGCCTTGCCCTTGTTTCATTTACTATTGCCTATCTTGGTCTCAAGGAAGTAAGTATTCTTCTTGTATTGCGGCATTTACGAGCTAATTGTCCCGTCAGACTCTTCCTACGAAAATTAGACCGCAGGTCGATGATCCTGAAAGTAGCAACCTTTCAGAATCCGCCAAGGCCTCGATTCGTAGCCGGGTATCCAGTTTTTCGGATTCCCTTTCAAACTCGGGCGAAGAATCACCTCTTCTCCATAATCAGCCTCCGCGAGGGTATGGTGCAAGCGAATCGGAATCTGATGAGAATACATCCAATGAGACATTGCCAGCTTCTGACGCACAAGCTGCACAAGAGCTTCCTTTCAAGGACCTCCTGACGCAACCGTTAGTGATTGCACTGGCGAACCACGGCTTTTTGTCGTTTCTGGATCAGGCGCACCAAGCTCTTCTTCCCCTCATGTACTCGACTTCTGTCGAATTGGGTGGTCTGAGCCTTCGCCCCGACCAGATTGGCATTATTATGGGAGCATGGGGCGCTTGCAACGCAGTGTTCCAGGTGACATGTTTTCCAAAGCTAATGGCCAAGTTAGGACCCAAGAGACTTTATGTTCGTTGCTTCACTGCACTACTAGTTACCTTTTCGGCATTCCCCATCCTTAATACGTTGGCTCGACGGTATGGAAATACTCATGCTCTGATTTGGATCACTATCTGCTGTCAGATGTCATTCTATACGTTTGTTTTTATGGGTTATGGTGAGTTGTCTACCCATCCTTCCCCATTCCTTGATCAACGAACATTCGCCCAAGGTTGCACACAGTTATTCATAATGGATGCTGCTCCCGGTCGCAACTCACTCGGAGCTGTCAATTCTTTGGGTCAGATGATGAGTTCCGTCACCAGAACCATCGCTCCTTCCTTTGCATCGTCGCTCTTCTCCATCTCCCTGCAAAAACAATGGCTTGGGGGCTACTTTGTCTATTTCCTCCTGCTCATTATAGTCTTGATTGGTTCTTATGTATCCCACCGGTTACCCCGCGGTATGCGTGACAGATCATGAAACTTTACACGACACAAAAGCGGACACTACATTACATTATTCCTGATAAATCGAAGAAAATTCCATGGCGCGAACGTGGCTTCATTAATACCAACCTTTCATTTGATGTACTCGGATTCTTACTCGCTTCTGACCTTTAGGGGTCAACGGAAATCGTGATATCTTTTTCCTGCGGTGTATCTATTTGCTCACTTATAGACTTACTTAAATTTAGTTTGCTTAAATTTGAAAATTGATCCCCGAGCATCAGGTGGATCATGACTGAACCCTTCAGGAACCTGAAGTTCTAAGTACTAATCTCCATTCAACTTAGAGCAGAACTAAGCACTGTTCGAGCCTTGTCTATCGAACTTTTTACCACATGTTAATGGAAAGGCTAACATCAGACTCCTGAGGCTCTGGCAAGTTAAGTGGCCTTGCTTAAGGCCGCTCCCTTTCCTCTCTCCCTCGTCTTGTATAGACTCCCTAATGACAGTCACCATCGTTGATGAAGAGACTCCTCTGCTTTCCCCCACGCCCGTAGTTTCTCAAAAACGTCAAGCGACACCTTTGCCAAAACTTCAGATCTCAATTGTCTTGTTATTGCAGCTTTGCGAGCCTATAATCGGTCAGTCCATATACCCGTACATCAGCCAGGTGAGTGACTCCCAGTACATTGACAGAGAACTAGATTATAAGACCAAGACAGCTTGTTAGCGAGTTAGATATCACGGGCGGGGACGAGCGCAAAGTTGGCTACTATACAGGACTGATTGTGACCAATTTGAATGCTCTGGGTGCACTACTCGCTCCTCATGCTTTGTCTTTGACATAGGAATCGCTCTTCTTTGCAGCAGAAGCATTGACGATCTTACAATGGAGTCGTTTGTCGGATTATATTGGTCGCAAACCCATCATGTTAACCGGTTTAGTTGGATCAGCACTCTCCATGTTGTGTTTTGGGCTGTCTAGAACGTTCTCGACTCTCATCATCAGGTGAGAGATGACCATAGAAGGCTCAGTTCCCCCAAATTATCGGATCTACAGTCGGTGTCTTTGTGGGTTTTTAAACGGAAATATTGGTATGTTGTACTGGGGCAATGCTCGGTCTCCAGGATTGACCGTATCTGTCTCAGGCGTGATGAAAAGTGTCATGGGGGAGCTAACGGATTCCTCCAACCGAGCTGAGGGCTTCGCCCTACTGCCCGTTGTCTGGTCAGCGGGTGGGACATTGGGGTACATCAAATCATATCATCCCTTGAGAGGTAATTTATTAACGAAAGAACAGTTCGCTCATTGGAGGCTCTTTGTCAAATCCCCATATACGCTTTCCAATGGTTTTCTGGAGTGGATTCTGGCAGGAGTATCCCTATTTTCTCCCATGCTTGGTTACGTCAAGCTTTATTTTTGTGTCCGCTGCCGTCACTGCGATCTTTTTCGAAGAGGTGAGTTCCAGCCTGATCGTAATGAACTTCCTGACCTCTCTGATGCTTACAGACGGTGCCAAAACGCGAACGCGGATCCTCAGTCTGCTCTGAGACCACTCTCACAGACGTTCTTGATAGGGATGCACCTCTTCCCTTGCGGCAAATACTGGTCTGGCCTGTCATAATCTCTGTGGCAAACTATCTCGCATTAGCTTTCCTCAACATTATGCTCACTGCTCTCTTGCCCCTCTTTTTCGCCATGCCAGTCGAGATTGGTGGTCTCGGCTTGAGCCCACCTATTATTGGGTACCTCTGGGGGGGCTATGGAGCAGCTACTGGAATCTTCAATGTCCTTTTCTTTGCGAAGATACTTCGACACTACGGTGAAAAACGAGTCTTCTCTTTCGGGATGACTATCTTTGCACCCATCTTTATATTGATGCCCATCACGAGCATATGTGCCCGTACATGGGGTGTTGGACTCCTAGTGCGGTCACTGGTGGTACTCCAGTTGTCATTGATGGTTTTGACAGACATGTCATACGGTGGGTTCAAGGGACTATCAAGAACTCATATTTATCTTAACAATTTCCAAGGATCAATCATCATGTACGTGACTGCATCTGCGCCTAACAAACGATCTCTGGGAGCCACGAATGGTTTATCCCAGACGACTGCCTCCATTGTTCGCGCGATTGGCCCAGCTCTTTCCACTTCATTATTCTCTTACTCAGTTCAACACAACATTCTTGGAGGTTATGGTGTCTATGTATTGATGGCTACTCTTTCACTTTTTGCACTCGTCATTGCGGCTTTCTTGCCAGCACATCTCTGGGAAGACAATTACACTAGGAGCAATCGTTACTGATACTCGTTTGAGATCAAAGCGGAGAGAAGGGGAAAAGGATCTGTTTACTCGTGATTTTTGATGATTTTGGGCGGGAACTGACAAACCAACCCGAGTACGGACAGTAGTACTGATGAAAATAAGAATTGAAAACAGCCGTAATTTAGCCGAAGTAACGATGTTGATCCCTACTATTCGGAGAATGGGCTGATTAAAGCAATTTGGCGCGTTAGTCGAATCAGCCACAGCGAAGGGTCACTCGCAATAGCTAAGAGCCATGAACGGTAACACCCGAACGTAATTCTAGCACGCTTGATATTTCATTTCTATTACGTTCGGTCTAGTTGTTTCATCTTGACAACATTTTTATCAGATGTTATCTGATATTCGGGTTCCGTTCTATATCCACAAGATGACCGAGCGAACCATCCGAGTTTCCATTGTCGAGAAGAGTTAGAATGTCAACTGTTTCCATTAGGCAGATATTGCATCTCATCAGAGTTCGGGAAACATCATTATCATTGTTTGATTAGTTAATGCATAACACCTAGGCCAGGACCCAGAACTCAGGGAAGAGAGTGATAGAAGCCACAACCATATCAATGTGTTGGTAGCATTAAACATGGCCTACAATCACCATTTTTCCTTCTCGTAAGAAGGCTGACTTATCCATCCACAGCGAATACACTGGTGAAGAACTTGCTGTTTGGCCGGTTTGTTGAGATGTAGACAACATTTAAGGGTCTCAATCGTGAAAGTACAACTGGAATAATTTTGTGACATTTTTGCATGAGAAATGCTCAACATCATACCCTGTTCCTATCTTTCAACAATCTCGGCGTAGAAATGCCGTAAATATACAAGCGCATTAATTCCTGTGTCAAATGAACTCTGGGATGCGGCTATGGGAACAGGTTGAACCTGTTATCGCAAGCGAAGACACGGATTCGCCATGATGAGTTCGGATCTGTTAGAGTCGCGACTGTCAGGAAAATTGTTGACAAGTTTCATTTCTATTTTTATTTTCTTGCTCCACTTTTGGGCAGAAGCTCACAAAAATCACCATTGCTACGACGAAAAGCTATGTAGCTGCATAGAAGGAATTCCATCGGTGGCCA